>Ga0209949_1000007_pt1 | contig 147313 bp, 128 predicted proteins | sample SalPonC_black_MG_FD_185711 | JGI IMG/M metagenome (GOLD analysis project Ga0209949, IMG submission 185711) | Salt pond soil microbial communities from South San Francisco under conditions of wetland restoration - Salt Pond MetaG... | ecosystem: Environmental > Aquatic > Marine > Intertidal... | reverse complement strand
CTTTTTCACCCGCAGTAAAGTAAGTGATCAGATTTAGTAAATTATAAGCCGCAAAAATCAGTCTATTAACACCGGGTTCAGTCAATCCCATTTCTTCCAGAAACATTTGCTTTTCTTCCTCTTCCTCTAAGTCTAATATGTCTTCTTCAATATTGGCACAGATCAACATCATGCCAGCATCTTCCTCTTCTATAGCTTTTGAAAAGGCCTGGGTGTATTCATTTCCATCGACTACACTACTTTCATCAACATTGCAAACATATAAAATAGGTTTGCTGGTAAGTAGCATCATTTCGTCCAATAGAGCCTGACCGGCCTCATTTAAATCTAATGATCGTATAGGCTGCCCGGAATCTAAATGACTTTTTATTTCCTCAGCAATCTTAGCGCGCTGAATATCCTCTTTGTTGGCACTTTTGGCGGCCTTTTTAAGTTTTTCCAGTCTTTTCTCTACTGAATCCAAATCCTTTAAGATCAACTCGGTATCTATAATTTCTTTATCGCGAACCGGGTCTACACTTCCATCTACGTGCACCACATTATCGTCGTCAAAACAGCGAACAACATGCAAAATAGCATCGACTTCACGGATGTTGGCCAAAAATTGATTACCCAATCCTTCACCTTTTGATGCTCCTTTAATTAAACCTGCAATGTCGACAATCTCTACAGTAGTAGGGATGGTTTTCTGAGGGCTTACGATCTCAGTCAATTGATCCAAACGCTCGTCCGGAACTGTAATCACACCGACATTTGGATCTTTTGTAGCAAATGGATAATTTGCTGCTAATGCTTTTGCAGATGTAAGCGCATTAAATAAAGTTGATTTTCCAACATTCGGAAGTCCGACAATACCACACTGTAATCCCATATAATTCTAAATTTTGAGTCGCAAATATACATCCTTTTTTTAGTCGACATGTCTTTCATTAAAAAGCTTCTCATTAGATTAATTTTATCTTTGACAAAAAGAATTGAATTATTTAGGCCATCTCGTCCTATCTCCGTTTCAAGCCACTATTCGAACCGCAAATCTAGTCGCTGATTGGATTGATATTTTGGATTATTCAAGTCTTTCAAAAGAAATTCAGATCGGCATTGAGTTGCATCGAGCGATTGATAGTTTCACAGACCATCATCCTGCTGTGCGAGAAATGAATCGCTTGCTTCGCCCCTTATTGCATAAATATAGTCCTGTAGGATCAGATCTCATTATAGACTTCTTGATAGCCCATCATTGGTACCGATTTCACAATTGCAGTTATACTGCATTTTGCTCGGATATGTATATCCAAATGGAAATTTCTAAAATCTATTTTCCCGATCTCATTGCCACCCGCATTAGTAAAATGGTCGGTTACCGATGGCTGGATAATAAGCAGGATTCTAAATCCTGGCAATACACACTTTTAAACATGGATAAGCGAGCTCGATTTCCATCCAATTTTGTTGGTGTACAACATTTGTTATTGGATAAATTTGCCGTCTTTCGTTCTCTATTCGAAAGTTTTTACTTAGAAGCATCTGAAAAATTCCCATCTGAATACCACATCGACAGGTATAAATCTAACCCTCAAAATTGAGAGAGAACGAAATCATAGAAGAATTGATGCGGTCCAGGATGTTAGATCGCTCTAAGGCACCGTTATGCAATAAAATATTACCCATACCTCTGGAAACTTTGATTTGTGGGGAGAATATGAAGTAAGGGAAGAAGATTTGAACGCCTACACCCACCTCAAAAGCGTAATCATGTGAGGCCGTCAAAATAAGGCCTTCTGCCTGACGAGTTCTAGAGGTATTTGAAATGTCATAGGTGTACTTAATACCGGTCAACATAAAAAATCGTAGATCTTTATAAGGTCTGGACTTGTAGCGAATCAGCATGGGTAATTCAAAAAACGTGGACTCTATTCGCTCGGCTGAAGGAGCCTGAGCTCCCCCTTGCGATATTTCAACATAATCTAAGGTACGCTCAGTAAAAGCAAATCCCGGAACCATTCTGAAGTCAAAATACTCTCCAAACTTTAAATTCCCAATAACTCCAATTCGTACGCCAGGGCCTGACAAGGATTGCGCCCGTATATATTCATCATTCAGAATAAAATCATCTGAATGTTCTATGCGGTAATTGGAACTCGCATATCCCATCGCAATGCCAAAGTAATAAGGCTTATTTTTAAATTCTAAATAATTATAAGCATTACCTTTTCTCTGGCCCCAGACAGAAAACTGAAGAACGCAGAGGAAAAGGAAAATTAAGAAGTTTTGTAAGCTGTATAAACGCAACATATGCCAAAAGTAAGTTTTTTATATTCAGTTTTTGAAAAGCCAGCATTTTTTAATGAAGCCTCGAACTCCTCATACTGAGGAAAGACTTGCACACTTTCATATAAATACTGATAAGCCCTTGGGTCTTTGGATGTCAAACGGCCTATCTGGGGTAAAACGTATTTGAAGTAAAGGTTAAATAGATTTTTTATTGGAAATTGGTCTGGGCGAGAAAATTCTAATACGATCACTGCACCTCCGGGTCGAACTACTCGATACATTTCCTGCAATCCTTTGTTGAGATTACCGAAATTGCGCACACCAAAAGCAACGGTCACAGCATCAAAAGAGTTGTCTGAATATGGGAGAGCTTCACTATCGCCCTTAATAAGTTTAACCTGACCTTCCAGCTTTTTTTCGCGTACTTTATCTTTTCCTTTCGATAACATTTTTGCGCTTAAATCCAGGCCGGTTATCGAGGCTGAAGGAAAATGCCGTGCGGCATCACAGGCTACATCGGCTGTACCCGTAGCCACATCCAATATTCTTTTTGGCTTAATAGGCTCAAGGCATTGCAGCATTTTTTTTCGCCAACGCTTATCCACACCCAGTGATAAAAATCTATTTAGCGGATCGTATGTTTTCGCTATGGAATCAAACATGCTTTCCACCTGTTCCTTTTTGGTTCCTGAGCGATCTTCATACGGTCGAATCTCATTCTTATCTTCCATAACACTGCAAAGGTAATATATATAATTGTTTGTTATATTATTTGTTAGCATTATTAGGGGGCCTCACGCCTTACAGGCGTGACCGGGCTATGCGAGGGTTCCGTCCTCGAGATCCGCCGCATGGCGGAACCTCGGGACCCGCTCGCCTGGCTCGCGGCCTCTACTATCCCTGGCCCGATGGGAGAGTGGCATGGATGTTAGTAGACTCATTATTATTAAAGTAAGCGTATCCCCTCATCCCTGGATGCCTTACAAATAAAATGGAGGTTCGAGCAGCAGGTTCCGGATCACCTCCCCGCCAATCTATTTGGGGTACTTCTAAAAGAGAAGTGGTCTAGTTTACAGCCTTTGAGGTCGATAATAAGTAGAATTTCCAGATTTTATCAAATAAATTGAACTATTACATATTATATTTATTTGAATGACGTTAGTAAAAGCGTAAATTTGCGCCAATTCTTAACTAAACCCTTAATTACATGAAATCTACTATGAAGTTGTTAACCGTGAGTTTGATCTCGCTTTCCAGTCTGTTTTTCGTAGCGTGTTCTGATTCTTCGGACACCAATAACGACTCAGAAGCTGCTGTTGAAAGCACAGAACAAAGTGATTCAAAACTAACTACCAGCCAAGAGGATGGAGCTATGCAGCAAGCAAAAGCAGATGAAAAATCCTTAGCCGATGACAATACTCCTAAAACAGAAATTACTTTCGATGAATCAAGCTATGATTTCGGAAACATTACTAAAGGAGATAAAGTAAATCACACCTATACTTTCACGAATACGGGAAGTGAGCCTTTAATTATCACGAATGCAAAAGCTTCTTGTGGATGTACCGTGCCAGAATGGCCTAAAGAGCCTATCGCTCCGGGTGAGGGTGGAGAAATCCCCGTAGTATTTGATGGTCGATCAGTAGGTACTCAAAATAAAACGATCACCATTACAGCAAATACAAATCCACCGAAAACGCGTCTAACAATTCGCGGAAAAGTGGGCGAGGCAGAATCTTAATTGTAAGTTACTTTTCTATGATTTTAAAGGCTTCGTTTCGGCGAAGCCTTTTTTTATCTCCTTGACTGTAAAAATGATATCATTTCTGTAACAGCAAGCGCTCTATGGCTAATCTTATTTTTTATGGATTCCTCCAGTTGAGCAAATGTTTTTGTGTATCCCTCAGGAACAAATATTGGATCATATCCAAATCCACCGTTACCTGATTTTTCATGAGCAATCCTACCTCTCACTATACCCTCGAAAGTATAGGACTTACCATTCCAAAACATACCTATCACTGTACGAAACTGCGCAGCTCGATTAGATTCAGATTTCAATTTTTTTAAAATTAAGTCCATATTGGCATCTGGGTTTCGTTGCGGCCCTGCATATCGTGCTGTATAAACTCCAGGCTCTCCGTTCAGAGCATCTACCTCTAAACCTGTATCCTCAGCAAAAACATTCATTTTAAGCATATCATACAAGGCCTTTGCCTTTTGCATAGCATTTGCTGGTATGGTGCTGCTTGTCTCAGGTAGATCTGTTCTGATACCAAATTCTTGCATACTTTGTAGCTCAACGAAATCAGGTATTATAGCCTTGAGTTCCTTTAATTTATTTTCATTGGATGTGCCGAAAACAAGTTTAGTCATAGTGTGATTTAAGGAAGGTTTTTTACTGTTTTTAATTGCTGCCAAATTTGTAGCTTCAAATCCTTGTTATCTTTCCACTTTTCTAGCTCAGGTACTTGCATCATATAACGGGCGCGGAATCTTATTAATTCGTATGTGGTCTGACCAAATTGGAATCCAATTTCAGCATAAGTAAATCCAATAAACAAAAAAAACATACAATGAGGAAAAGCATCACGAATGGTAGGCCAGTTTGGTGTCGATTCCAAAAAGACCAGGTCTACCTCGGATTCTTCATCCATGAATGGAATAGCTTTTAAAAAGCGCTGCAAAAAAGCTTGATTATTTTCGTTATCCTCATTTTTATGTAATAAAATGAGGGCTCTAGTTTTTTTCGATCCCTCGAGTTTGGAGTAGGAGTGTGGTTCTCCGCTTAGGGGCACGGTAAATATACCCGGGAAGCCTTTATTCTTATACATTACAGGACTTTTTAATATCTGTTTCTACTGAGTTTAAAGGTAAGCAAAAGTCAGAAAATTCGTATATTTGAAAAAAATATAGACATGGGGTACAACATAAAAGTAATCGAAAATACAAATAGCAAATTAAATGATTTGGATTTTGATAACATCCCCTTTGGAAATGTTTTTTCAGATCATATGTTTGTAGTCGATTACTTGGATGGCAAATGGCAAAATCCACAAATCGTACCCTTTAGTTCCATTGAGGTTCATCCCGCGACTATGGCACTTCATTATGGTCAGGCCATTTTTGAGGGAATGAAAGCATCTATATCTGCTGATGGTCAACCGATGCTTTTTCGACCTGAGGAACATGTCATTCGTCTTAACCATTCTGCTGCACGCTTGTGTATGCCTGAATTGCCCGGAGAATTATTCCTGGAAGGTCTCAAAAAATTGACTTGGATTGACCGCTCTTGGATTCCCCCTCAGGAGGGAAGTGCCTTATACTTGCGTCCTTTTATGTTTGCTACAGATGGGAATGTGGGTGTTCGACCTTCGAATACCTATCGATTTATGATCCTGGCCTTACCGGTTGGGCCTTATTATGAGCGTGCCGTCAGTTTATTGGCTGAGAAAAAATACGTTCGAGCTGTCCGGGGAGGTGTTGGTGAAGCCAAAGCTGCAGGAAATTATGCCGCAAGCCTCCTTCCCGCGCAAATCGCAAAAGAAAAGGGGTACGATCAGGTATTGTGGCTAGATGCTCACGAATTTAAATATATTCAAGAAGTAGGCACAATGAATATTTTCTTTGTGCTGAAGGATAAGGTTATTACGCCATCTACTGATGGCGCAATATTGAAAGGCATTACTCGTAAAACTATTATTGATGTGCTGCGAGGTGAAGGATATGTAGTTGAAGAGAGAAAAATCTCTATTGATGAGATCAAGCAGGCTTATACCGATGGCGACTTGGTTGAAGTATTTGGTAGTGGTACAGCTGCAGTCGTAGCTAATGTCCATAAAGTGGCTGATGGTGATTTTATTATGGAATTTGATAAGAGTAATTGGGATTTATCTCATAGACTAAAAAAATATATCAACGGATTGCGTAAGGGCACTATTGAGGATCCTTATGGGTGGACTGTTCCTTTATCAGAAGAAGTTTTAACCTAAGGTTCAACTTTTTTCTTATTTATTCCTTTATCGGTAAAGTAGTTTATGTTTTATCGTTTTAGTATTATTTTTTTTCTCTTTTTTTTTAATGCATTGGGGTTACAAGCTCAGTCGGGCATCATTAGTGGGGAAGTACGAGACGGAGATTCTAATGATCCTATTCCTTTTGCTACAGTAAAGGTGCTCGATTTGGGTATTGGAACTACCACGGATGTGGAAGGGTCTTACAAATTAGAAAATGTCCCGCCCGGAGTATATGATATCGAGGCTAGCTTTTTGGGCTATACGCAAGAGGTCATTTATGAAGTGCAAGTCCAAAGCAGTCGTCCTGTGCAGGTAGATTTCAAACTATTTGAGAAAGCCTCAGATTTGGATGAGGTCGTTGTAAAGGCTTCTGCATTTCGAGAATCGAAAGAAAGTCCCTTATCCCTTCGCACAATAGGAGTAACAGAAATTAAGCGAAGTCCTGGAGGAAATCGCGATATATCCAGAGTTGTTCAGAGTTTACCAGGTGTTGCATCTACCTCTACTTTTAGGAATGACTTAATTATTCGTGGAGGTGCACCTAATGAGAATCGGTTTTTTCTGGATGACGTAGAAGTACCCAATATTAATCATTTTGCCACCCAGGGTGCTACAGGTGGTCCAGCAGGCATCATTAACGTTGATTTTATACGCGAAGTTGACTTTTACAGTGGAGCCTTTCCGGCGAACCGTGGAAACGCACTCAGTTCGGTATTAAACTTTAAGCAAAAAAATGGCCGCGACGATCGGCTTGGGGCTACGGCTACTGTCGGCGCATCGGATGTAGGTATAAGTCTTGAAGGACCAATAGGTGACAAGACCACCTTTATTGCTTCAGCTCGTCGATCTTATCTGCAATTTTTATTTAGTGTTTTAGGTCTTCCCTTTTTACCCACTTATAATGACTTTCAAACAAAAATCAGGTATCGTCCGGACAGTAAAAATGAATTTTATTTTACTGGAATTGGTGCGATCGATAACTTCCGATTAAACCTAGCTGCGAACGAAACCGCTGAACAGCGATTTACCTTGGATAACATTCCAGTAAATGAGCAGTGGACCTATACCAATGGATTGGTTTATAAACGATATCAGGAGCAAGGATTTTGGACATTTGTACTTAGCCGAAATATGTTAAATAATTCAGCGATTAAGTATCTGAATAATGATGAAAGTAATTCTGATAATCTGATTTTGAACTACCGGTCACGAGAGATTGAAAATAAATTCCGAGTAGAGAATGTTACACGTTGGCAGAATTGGAAATTTTCCGGTGGAGCTGGTTATCAATTTGTACGCTATACAAACAACACTTTCAACCGTTTATTTTTGCCTACCGGACAAGAGACTATAGACTACCAAACCCGGGTCGATTTTCATAAATATGCGCTATTTGGTCAATTAAGTCGTAGCTTTTTATCGGCTTCCCTTACTGCTTCAGCAGGCTTTCGCATAGATGGAAACTCATTCTCTGATGAAATGGCAAATCCTCTTCCTCAGTTCTCACCAAGATTATCATTGTCCTACCTCTTTGCTGCGGATTGGAAATTAAATTTCAACACAGGTATATACTATCAATTGCCCCCTTATACTGCTCTGGGATACCAAGTAAATGGTGAATTCATAAATCGCCAAAATGGCATAGGCTATGTTCGTGCCGATCATGTAGTTACCGGGCTCGAATATTCTACATCGTTCAAATCCAGGATTACGCTTGAGGCCTATTACAAAAGATACAGAAATTACCCATTTTCAATACGCAATCAGGTTGCAATAGCGAATTTTGGTAATGATTTTGGTGTGGTGGGCACTGAACCATTAACTCCAACCGGAGAGGGTCGTGCTTATGGCGTTGAATTACTTTACCAACAACGGCTTTATCGTGGATTTTACGGCGTTTTGGCTTATACTTTGGGATGGACTGAGTTTCAGGACGCCAAAGGAGAGTTTATACCCACCACCTGGGACTCTAGACACATTCTCACCACGACCTTAGGAAAAAAGTTTAACGGAGATTGGGAAGTTGGTGTAAGATGGCGATTCCAGACGGGTTTGCCTTATACACCATTTGATGCGCGCTCGAATGAACGACCTAGATGGGATTTAAATGGAGGAGGCGTTCGGAATTTCGCTCTTTTAAATACGCTGCGAACGGGACCTAGTAATATTCTTGATATACGAGTGGATAAAAAGTGGTTTTTCTCATCGTGGAGTTTAAACGTTTATGCTGATGTTCAAAACATACTGGGTAGTGCTATTGACCTCCCCGGGTTGGTTTTAGAATATGAAGAAAATCCAGACGGTTCGTTGGGTGATCCAATCATTTTGAATCCGCAAGCACCTTATGAACAGCAAGAGTATGAAGTTCAAGAAGTGCCGACTGGTGGAGGTTCACTACTTCCTATTATTGGAATTGTTATCACCATTTAGGCGCACTATTTATTTGCTTAGCTCGCAATCGCGAGCCGTTCCATTACTATTTATTGCTTTAATAACGCTGATGAATTACCCAGTGGAAGTTATTATTTAAAAGCCTTTAAATTTCAAGCTTTTGCGATAGTGATGTGCAGGGGGCGTAAGCCGTCCCCACGATTTGATCGTGGGGACCGATAGCCCGGAACGTAACGCCCTCCCCAATGATTGGGGAGGGATCGCCCTATGGCTAATAATTATTAAAGAAAAACATCCCAAATTATTGAAAAAGCAAAAGCATTCAAATACTTTTGAGGTCAAAGGAAATCGATGAAGCAAATTTTAATATTAGGTGCAGGTCGAAGTGCACAGACCCTAATAAAATATTTATTAGAACAAGGGAGAACCTATAACTGGCAGGTGGTTATTGCGGATAGGGACTATGCATTAGCCAAGGAAGCGATCGGAAATGCTGAGATTGCACGAGCTGAAGAATTGCATATTGAGGATGAAAACAAAAGAGGTAAATTAATAGCTGCTGCTGATGTAGTGGCTTCCCTTTTACCTGCATTTTTGCATATTACAGTAGCTCGAGACTGCTTAAAATATAAAAAACATTTTATCACAGCCTCCTATAATTCACCCGAATTAAAGGCTATGGATGAATCTATTCGTGAAGCTGGCTTGGTCTTTATGGGTGAAATGGGTTTGGATCCGGGGATTGATCACATGTCTGCGATGCGCGTCATTGACGATATACGGTCAAAGGGAGGTGAGATTAATGCATTTCACTCGTATGCAGGCGGATTAGTAGCACCAGAATCTGACAATAATCCATGGCATTATAAATTCACCTGGAATCCAAGAAATGTGGTACTCGCGGGTCGTGGAACAGCCCAATATATTAACTCCGGTCGGTTAAAGTATTTGCCATACCATCGGCTTTTTGAATCCTATGAAGAGGTGGAGGTTCAGGGATTTGGGCCATACGAAATGTATCCCAATAGAGATTCTTTACTATATCGAAAGTTATATGATTTAGAGAATATCCCTTCCCTGTTGCGAGGGACCCTTAGACATAGAGGGTATTGTGATGCATGGAATATATTTGTTCAATTGGGATTGACTGATGATAGTTTCCCTGTAATTCACTCAGATCGGATAAGCTATCGACAGTTTATTACAGCATTTGTCGATGGAGCAGTGGAGGAGAATGTAGAGCAACGCTTATGTGATTTATTTGACATTTCCGCTAGCAGCGAGATTATGAATAAGATCAAATGGACGGGAATCTTCGAAAAAAAGAAAATTAATCTAGATATGGCTACACCTGCTCAAATACTAGAGCAGCTGCTGTTGGATAAATGGGTCATGCAGCCAAATGATAGAGATATGATTCTCATGCAGCATGAATTTACTTACGAAAGTAACGGCGATGTCAAAAAGCGAATATCAACTATGGAGGCCAAGGGGGATAATGCTCAGCAAACTGCGATGAGTCGTTTGGTAGGATTACCTGTTGGGATTTATATCAAGCTTTTGCTTACAGGAAAGGTAGAATTAAAAGGGGTACACATTCCCGTGATGCCTTCAATATACCGTCCTGTACTAGACGAACTGGAGCAGATGAACGTTATATTTAAAGAAAAAGAAGTAATTTTGGATTCTTAGTTCGTCTAATAAACCTCAACCTTCCTTGATTCCTACTCGGATATCTTCTATTTCTGGCTTGCAGTGGTACCGATTTATCCGGTATGGTTTTTTACTATTGACAGCCATTCTACTGACCCAATTAGGTGTATCTACTTCTGAAATTGGTGGTTATGAGTTAATGTTTCATTTATTATACGTGCTTACGTTCTTTTGGGTTAATGGTGTATTTCAGTCGGTACTTATCCGTGCTCGTCGACTCACGAAAGTTCATCGGACAAAATTTTTAGATCAGATTTGGTTTTTAATCTTATTGATCACGGTATGCTTAACTCTTGCTTTATGGTTTTTGGGTAGTCGCAGCTCTTGGTTACTCTTCGGCATTTCCGATTTGCCATATTGGCAACTTTATGTTTTTCTATTTGCATTTAGTGTTCCCCCTTTGGTTTATGAATATTTTTTGCTCGCCCGTCAACAAATGCGCCGGCTGCTGATTTGGGGTGGGATTAGTTATTCCTTGCATATCATAATAACCCTGGTTCCTTTCATTCTTGGTTATGGCTTGCGCGAAATGTTGTGGTCACATATTGCTTTTAGCGTATTGCGCTTTATTTACGTGGGTTGGGATTTAGGATGGCCTAGTCCTAGAATTCCAGATATCCAGTGGTGGTCTTCTTCAGGACATTTGACCTTGTACTCCGTATTAGGTGGAATACCGGTGGCTTTTGATACTTGGTTAGTTGGTTTTATGAGTCAAACGGAGAGCGAAATAGCAATTTTTAGATATGGTGCCCGGGAGCTGCCCCTTTTTATGATATTACTAGGGAGTGTTCATTTGATCATTTTGTCTGATAGCGATGAGTTGGATCAGGCAATGCATAAAATCCGATCTCAAATTAAACGTCTTTTCCCCATTTTAGCCTTTTTTTCAGCTGGTCTATGTTTGTTGAGTCCAATATTATTCCCCATTTTTTTTACTGAGGTGTTTTCTGAGAGTGCCCTAATTTTCAATGTATATTTACTTATAATTTTTTCTCGAATGAATCTAAGCCATACAATAATGATGCGACTTGAATCTTATCAATTGATGAATATTGTTGCTTTTATGGAAGTACTGCTTAATGTCGTATTAAGCTTGTGGTGGGTTCAGCTTTGGGGCTGGATGGGTATAGCGCTGGCTACAGTGGTAGCTTACCTGTTTGAGAAGGTAGTATTTTCAGCATGGCTCTATTATAAGCAAGGCATACCCATTAGCGATTACCTCCCACTCAAATCCTATATTGGCTATTCATTTCTAGTCATAATTTGTTTTCTAGTGGGTAGCTTCCTCATTTATTAATTATTGACGTGATTCCATCAGAATTCAAAACGATTTTTTCTCAAATTGAGATCCCCAGGCAATACCGAAAAGCTGAATGGGAAAAACTGTTAGAGTATTACTATGATGATCGCTGGCGCCCTCAAAAAGCCGTATCTGATACTCGAGACGAATCAATTATACGGAATGACCTCATAAAGTTATCAGAGAGCCACCCCCTGGCTTATGTTAGTGGTAAGGCTCACTTTTATGGACGCGTTTTTGAAATCGCCCCTGGAGTGTTAGTACCTCGTCCTGAAACGGAGGAATTAGTTGAGTGGGCAATTAAAGAATTGACCAAAGGGTCAGAAGTGCTTGATATGGGCTGTGGATCGGGTTGTATAGCACTGACATTGGCTAAAGAGCGACCTGATCTTAAGGTTTCAGCCATGGATGCATCTGAGGCAGCATTGGAGATAACTCGAAAGAACATAGAGCGGTTTGATTTATCCATTAAAATAGAAAAGGATAATATCCTTTCTCCATCAGACGAATTATTAGGGAAGCGCTGGCAATGCATAATTTCCAATCCGCCTTATGTTCGGCCATCAGAAGCATCTGATACTATTCAGCAAGAGCCTGATATGGCATTATTCACTCCGGAGGATGATCCTTTGCTTTTTTATCGTGCGTTATGTGAATATGCAGAGCATTGTCTGCAACCGTCCGGGATGATATACTTAGAACTAAGTGAGTATTTCGCTCAGGAGATTTTCGAAATTTTTTCTAAATCTGAATGGCGAGACTGTATAATTCGAAAGGATTTACAGAGAAAACCGAGAATGCTTCGCGCTATAAAAAGATGATTATCCGCCAGATTTTTTTGTATCGGAAAAGCCTCGCTTTTTAAGGGCTTTTACAACGGCATTGCGCACATCACCCTGAAGGAGTATTTCCATTCCATCGCGTGTACCACCAACTCCACATTTCTTTTTTAAATCTTTCATTAGATCTTCAGCTTCATCTTCAGATAGATCTAAACCATCAATTAGAGTAACAGTTTTTCCCGCTCTGCCTTTCTTTTCTATTCCAACCCGGATAGATTGTTGATTCGGTGGTGTTCGCTGTGATTTATCCGTTTGTATTCCCTTAAATAAATCCTCCATGGTTTCGGGGTGAGTGGTAAAAACCACTTTTTTTTCCGCTTGATCTTTAGATTTTTTATTACCCATCTTTTAATATTTGCCATTTAATATATGACGAATATGCAGAAAAATGACAAGCTAATCAATATTATTCTAGTATATACAGCTCAGTCTGGGACGTAGAAAGAAATCTAGTTCTATATAATTTCTTATTTAAAAGGCGAGACGACATTTCAAAGCAGTTAGCTTTTCAATACAATCAAGAAAAAATACTTAAAAATAATCTGTTTTATTTATATTCTATAGGTCACAATCAACATCGTGAAAATTGAACGAATTTAATGAGTATTGTCAAAGATTAAATTCACTGTAGGGTCTTATTGGCTTCAAATTTTTTAGGAAAACAATGTGAGAGATAGGACGTATACAGAAAAACAAATATATTGAGGTTTCAAGCTTAATTTGGCTGTATTACTGTGGCCAGAGGGCTCTTCTTTTTTCTGGTTCAAAACACTTAGAATAATACTCATGGAGAAATCATATATTATAGCAAATGGATTATTAGTAAATGAAGGAGATATCCTAAAAGGCGACATTCTGATTCGAAATGGTGTAATAGAAGAAATTGGAGAAGTTGCAGGAACGGGTCAAGAAGAGATTATTGATGCCACTGGGAAGTACGTAATACCAGGTGTTATCGACGGTCAGGTTCATTTTCGCGATCCAGGGCTAACCCATAAGGCAGATCTTTATACAGAGAGTAAAGCAGCAGTAGCTGGAGGGGTGACCTCGTTTATTGAAATGCCAAACACAAAGCCAAACACGCTAACTTTAGAACTTTTAGAAGAGAAATATAAGCTGGCATCTACTAAATCTTTAGCCAATTTTGGGTTTTTATTGGGTGTCAATAGTGAAAATATAGATGAAGTTATCCAACTCGACACGGAATCTTTATTAGCTGTAACCGACGATGGTTTGTACTTCACTAAAAAGGGTAATATTTTAGCAGATAATCCTGCTATGCTTGAAAAACTGCTAGCAAATACCTCTGCTATTGTAGCTATACATTCCGAAAAGGAAGAAATAGTAGAGAAAAATGAAGAAAAATATCGTTCGATTTATGGAGAGGATGTTCCTGTAAAGTTCCACCCGCTAATTCGTAGTGAACAGGCATGCTTTGAAGCTTCAGAACGTGCCATTAAAATTGCAAAAAAGCATAATGCTAAATTGCACATTTTACATTTAACTACAGCTGCTGAGACCGAACTTTTCAGAAATGACATTCCTTTAATTGAAAAGCGTATTACAACTGAGGTATCTGTGCATCACCTTTGGTTTTCAGATAGAGACTATGACCGCTTAGGAACTCGTATTAAATGGAATCCAGCGATTAAGACTCAAAAAGATAAAGACGGACTGTTCAAGGCTTTATTGGATGACCGCATTGATTTTATAACCACAGATCATGCTCCACATACTATAGAAGAAAAAGATCAACCCTATTTTCAATCTATGTCTGGTGCACCCATGATTCAGCATTCATTGGTATGTATGTTGGAGTTTCACCATCAGGATAAAATTTCTCTTCCAAAAATTGTTGAGAAAATGTGTCATAATCCTGCTATCATGTATAAAATTGCTGATCGGGGCTTTTTACGAGAAGGGTATCAAGCGGATATAGCCATTTTGGATTTAAATAATGAATGGACTGTTTCCAAAGATAATTTGTTCTATAAATGTGGGTGGTCACCCTTAGAAGGCACCTCCTTTAAATCGAAAGTTTCAGAAACATTCGTAAATGGTCAATTGGTCTACTCCCAGGATACATTTGATACAAAATTTAGAGGTCAGGCTTTAATGGTCGATCCTGATTTTTCCCTTTGATTAAAATAATACTTTTTTGATTAGAACTAGGAGTGAGGATTTGTTATTTCTATGTGTATTTTTCATTAGATTTTGCCAAATCGATTAAGAAATGGTAAACTAGTTAAGCGCTTTGAAGTTTACTTGAACAACTAATATTATTCATAACGAATGAGCACATCAAAAAGGGTTTTTTCAAAAGAGAATCTTTTATTCATTTTACTTGGAGGCTTCTTTTTAACGAACGCCTTACTCGCTGAGTTTATCGGCGTAAAAATCTTCTCCTTAGAGCGCTTATTTGGTTTTTCACCCCTGAATATATCGATCTTTGGGCAAGAGAATATCTCCTTCAATTTAACTGCTGGCGTATTACTCTGGCCAATAGTCTTTATTATGACAGATGTGATAAATGAATATTTTGGTCGCAGAGGTGTTCGAATCTTGTCTTTTTTAGCAGTTGGGATGATCTCTTACGCATTCATTATGGCTTATATGGCCATTGAGATTCCTCCAGCTGACTTTTGGCCTAATTCACATTTAGAACGAGCTTCTAACTCGGCCTCACGGACTGATCTTGCAGGGGAGGTTGGTAATTACAATACAGCATTCAGGTTAATTTTTGGGCAAGGCTTATGGATTATCGTAGGCTCTTTGGTGGCGTTTCTTATAGGTCAATTTGTAGATGTTTGGGTGTTTCAAAATATCCGGAGCTTTACAGGGGAAAAGAAAGTTTGGTTACGAGCTACTGGGTCTACCCTTGTATCTCAGTTTATTGACAGTTTTGTTGTATTAATAATAGCTTTTTATTTAGGTGCTGGGTGGGATCTAGCCCTGGTTCTTGCAATAGCAGTGGTTAATTACTTTTATAAATTCACCATGGCTATAGCATTAACTCCATTGATTTACCTGGCACACCACCTTATAGATCTTTTTTTAGGGGCAGACCTGGCTGCAGATTTAAAGCAGCAGGCCTCAAACCAGCCTTTAGATTTAAATAAATTGGTAGAGTAATATGTTATTTATCTATCAAATTTGACTTAATGTCTGATGAGGTGGCTAGTGTTCTATGTATTGGACAACGGCCTGCAATTTCCAAACACCGCTTTCGCTGCTTTTCAGATAGTTCAGGACCAATTAATTCTACCTCTTTCACGAAAGTAGCTTTGGGTATAGCATTTTCATTTTTTTCTTTGTGAACATATACACGGATGCATTCCAAGGGCCATTCCTTTCGTTTAACGTACATCATTACCGTCATGGCAGAACAAGTGGCCAAGGCTCCCATTAATAATTGCCCTGGCGCGGGGCCTTTATTATCTCCACCAACATCTTCTGGCTCATCAGCTACCCACCGATGCGTTCCCGTTTGGACATCCGTAGTAAATCCATCCTCTTGATGTAGTTCTGCTACAATATCTTTTTTGGTTTCCTGGCTGTCTTTTTCTTGATCCTCTCCGCCGACATATCTAACAGCCCACTCTGCAATGACCCGACCAGAATAGTTCGCATCTTCTCGATTTGACATTAAATGATCACTTCCATCTAAAGAGATAAAGGATTTGGGATGGCGCGCGTGTTGGTATATTTGAGAAGCATTTTCAATATCTACTGTGCGGTCTTGTGGAGAGTGCATGATCAGCAAGGGTATGTTTAATTTTTCTAATCTCGGATTGACATATTCAGATTGTAAGTCTTCAATAAATTGTTTTTTGATGGTAAACTTACGTCCAGCCAGAGTGACGGTAGCTTCTCCTTTATCCATAATTTCATTTTTCCAATCGTCAAAAAGGTTCTGGACGTGCTCGGGATCATAGGGTGCTCCAATTGTGATTACACCTTTAACTCCAGCAATAAAATGAGCAGCTTGTAAAACAGCGGCCCCTCCTAACGAATGACCTATGAGTAGGGAAGGGGGTTTAAAGTTCTCCTTTAAATATTTTGAAGCCGAAATTAAATCTTCAACATTACCTGAAAAATTTGTGTTGGAAAAATCTCCCTCACTTTGTCCTAAACCTGTAAAATCAAATTTGAAAACTCCATATCCTTTATCTGTTAGACCTTTACTTAGCTCTTTAACTGCGATTAAGTTTTTACTGCAAGTAAAACAATGAGCAAATAAGGCAAAGTGGTGAGGTTGGGCGCCTGTTGGTAAATCCAATTCTGCTGACAACTCAAACCCATCTGAATTTGTAAATTTTATCTTTCGTGTTTTCATATTGAGTGCGTTAAATTATCGGTGTTTTAAGAAGCAATTACAAAGCTAGGCTAAATTTTGTTGCACTAACATCTCGCTGATTTCAATAAAGTTATTTTTTTATAACCTAATATATCAATGAGTCGGATAAGTTAATGAATTTAAAATCACTACTTTTATGGTATTGCGAGCACAATAAAATACCGAAAATGATAATAGCAGGAAACTGGAAAATGAACCTAAATAGAGATGAAGCCATTAAACTAGTAAAAGCAATTATCTCCGAAGAAATTGATAAGGATATAGATGTAAAAATGGCTGTGCCGGCTTTATATCTCGATAGTTTGAGGGAAATAGTAGCTGGGAAAATTAATGTAAATATAGGGGCACAAAATATCCATGAGGCGTCATCTGGAGCCTTCACTGGGGAAATAAGTGCCAAAATGGTAAAATCTTGCGGTATTGAATGGACGATTTTAGGTCATTCTGAAAGAAGAAAACTGTTTGGAGAAACGAGCGAAATTGTACAAAATAAATGTATCTCTGCATTAGGGGAGGGGCTGAATGTAGTCATCTGCGTTGGAGAACCAGAGACGGTTAGAAACAACGGAAATCATGAGTTGTATGTAAAAAATCAGCTTTTAGACAGTCTGCCTCATGAATTGAATTTATCTGATACTTCGAAAATCACTATAGCATATGAACCTGTTTGGGCAATAGGTACGGGCTTAACAGCAAGCCCCGAGCAAGCACAGAGCATGCATAGTTTTATTCGAAAACAATTGGAGTTACGATTCCCCTCAAAAGGATTAGATATTCCAATTTTGTACGGTGGAAGTATGAAGCCCGGGAATGCCTTTGATTTACTTTCACAAAACGACATAGATGGTGGACTAATTGGAGGAGCATCCTTGCAAGCAGATTCCTTTGTTCAAATCATTCGAAGAGCTGAGGAAATAAAAAAATAGTACTTATTCTTTGATTTATATATTAAATATATTTATATTTGAACCATGGGAAGCGCAATAACAGATCGATTTATATCCTGTCTGCAGGATTTAAAAGACAGAAATGTCGTTCGATCTTTTCGTCAAATTGCCCGTGATCTCGACTTTCTCCCTCAGAACTTGAGTGATATGAAAACGGGTAAACGCGATGTTACCATCAAACTATTAGAGAAGGCTATAGAGTTTTATGATCTTAATTCGGAATTTATATTTCGTGGTGATGGGCCAAAAATTTTGAAACCGGAAAATCGTCTATCACAATTAAAGGTATTAAATATTGTTACCGATACAGATGGAAATGAGCGTATAGTTCATGTCAACAAACCTGCGCAGGCGGGATATGCCACGCACAGCAAGGACCCTGAATTTATTGAAGAACTTCCATCCTATAGTTTGCCAGATATACGCTTTAAATCTGGGACGCATAGGTCATTTGATGTTGTAGGAGATAGTATGGATCCTTCCATCAAGGAAGGAGATCGCTTGATATGCAACTTTGTAGAGCCAAGTATGTGGAAAACCTCTATAAAAAATGGGGAAGTATATGTTGTGGTTACACAGAGCGATATTTTTGTTAAACGTCTGGATAATTCATACCGTAGAAAGTTAAAGTTATTTTCTGATAATCCGTCATATGACCCTATTCAGTTGGATTTTAATGAGGTTCGTGAATTGTGGAATGTTAAAATGGTTATAAGCACATTTAACCATTACGAAAGTCCTGAACATGCAACAACTGAAGAAAATAGTGTAGCACATCTTCAGCGTATGATAAAAACGCAGGGTAAACACATTGAAAAATTATTAGCTCAAATTACGAATTGAGCAGACTTGCTTTCTTTTAGTCGGATTCAGAAATAGTCTTATAATTTTTGCGACTCAGGTGTAGTGCCATCAATGCAGCTACTCTTTCCTCTTTTTCTGTAAAACCTTTCATAGCCTCTGGTGTAAAGTATTGGTCTACAAACTGAGTATCGTATTCCCCAGATATAAATTCTTGATGTTTCATTACAAACAATCCAAAAGATAAAGTCGTTTCTACGCCTTCAATCTGGTAGTTTTGAATTGCAGTTTTCATTTTCGAAATTGCTTTTTCTCTTGTTTGCTCGTGAACGATTAATTTAGATATCATTGGATCGTAGTAGATTGGAATTTCTAAACCTTCCTGCATACCATCATCAACACGAACTCCCTCAATCTGAGGAGGCTTGTATTTAAGTAAAGTGCCAATACTGGGTAAAAAATTATCATAAGGGTTTTCGGCATATACGCGGAGCTCAATGGAGTGTCCCTGTATTGAGATATCATTTTGGTTCCAGCGCAGATGTTCTCCTCGGGCAATTCGTATCTGTTCCTCGACTAGATCAACTCCAGTGATCAGCTCAGTAACAGGATGTTCCACCTGAAGTCTTGTATTCATTTCTAGAAAGTAAAAGTTGTTTTCTTTATCAGTAAGAAATTCTACTGTTCCAGCTCCAACATAATTGCATGCTTTAGCAACTCTAATAGCTGTTTCTCCCATTTCTTTGCGAGTTGCTTCATCAATTTTTAACGATGGTGCTTCTTCTATTACTTTTTGATGTCGTCGTTGTATAGAGCACTCTCGCTCGTTCAAATGGATAATTTTGCCATAAGTATCAGCTAAAATTTGTATTTCAATATGACGCGGCGAATCGATAAATTTTTCTATAAAGACGGCGCCATTCCCGAAAGCATTTTGAGCTTCACTTATTGCTCTTTCCATTTGGGCTTTTAGGTTTTTTGATTCCCGTACGATACGCATTCCTTTTCCTCCACCTCCTGCTGCAGCTTTAATAAGAATTGGAAATCCAATGTCTTCTGCAATTTCTGTAGCCCGATTTATATCTTCTATAGCTTCTTCGGTTCCTGGAACCATTGGTATCTCATCATTACTTACTGCTGCTTTGGCAGCCAATTTGTTACCCATCACCTCAATTGCATGGGGTTTAGGTCCAATAAAAGTAATGCCTGCTTTTTCTACTGCTTTAGCAAATTCTGCATTCTCGCTTAAAAAGCCATAACCGGGATGAATACCATCACAATTTAATCGTTTTGCATGATGAATAATATTATCAATATTCAAATAAGATTCTGAAGAAAGGGCAGGCCCTATACAAACTGATTCATCTGCTATTTTCACAAAAGGAGCCTTTCTGTCCGCCTCACTGAAAACAGCCACAGACCTAATCCCCATATTTTTAATACTTGTGAGGACGCGAACTGCAATCTCTCCTCTATTTACAACCATTATTTTATTCATGCGACTGATTTTAGGTGAAAATACGAATCGCATGTAAATAAAAAAAGGTATAATGGGTTAGCTTACCCATTATACCTAAACAATAAAATTATCTCACTGCTGAAAAGATAATTTTATTCATCTATTTCGAAATCAGCTTTTACTGAATGCTGTAAACATCCAGTGACGCTGTTCCGTTCTTTTTGCATATTCTATCATCATATCCTCTGTAGCACTATCATCTAGCTTTTCTGCTACGGTTATAACATCTACTAAGAAGGATAATAAGATTTCATAATCATCTAAAATTTCACTGACCATGTCTTTTGAACTGACCTCGTCCGTGACTTCTTCAATTTCTGCAACATCCAAGTATCCTTGTAAAGTACTTATGGGGTTGGCACCGAATACTCTTATTCTTTCAGCAATTTCATCAATTTGTGCTTTTACCGCATCATATTCTATTTCGAACTGCTCGTGAAGTTCAAAAAAATCTGGGCCTTCAATATTCCAATGAAAATTTCGTAATTTTTGATAGTGAACTTGATAGTTTGCCAATAATTTATTGAGGTGATCCACAAGTTCTTGTGTTTCTTCATTTGAGAATCCGAGCTTTTTGTATGTTTTCATATCTCTAGATTAATTTTGTGATTAATTATACTATTGTAACTGCAGAGTAGGGTAAATGTTTGACGCTCATGTACTTTATTTCTAATTTTGCGTTCACAAAATCGCATTAGCGCTTTTCTTTAAATAGATTTATATATTTTCACAGCGTATCTACCGTATTTATATTTGATGCTTATGAGAACAATTTCAATAGTTTTCTTTTTACTATTTAGTTGTTGTGGTATTGGTGTTCTAGCCCAAGTAGCACAATTCAATATAGAGAGGGCATCATATAGCCGACATCATCTTGGCATTCAATTACCGGCTTTGCTTAACCCCGTCGTTCCTGCTGCTCAATTCCAATATTTATATCGAACACCCTCTAAAACAGCCATTAAATTTGAGCTGGGCTATTTATTTTCACCCTTAGTTTTAAAAGATGAAATGCGTAGAGGGTTTCGCGCTGAGTTTACATACGTCAGATTCGAGGAAGAATATCGAATGTGGGGAATTACTATTGGAGGGCGATATGCTTTACATAATGGTAATGACGTAAGAACCGAACGTTTTAATTCAACTCTGGTAAATATAGTAAGCCGTGATAATATTGATATGAGAAGTAGATTAGGAGGTGTTTGGTATATGATGGGAGGGCAATTCATACATGGGGATAGATGGTATAGTCAACTTGAACTATTATTGGGTCTAATTATTTACGAGCGTCGCGGATTAAATGTTCCAGCAGGGGAACGGATTTTTAGAGGAGATTCATTCTGGGATTTTATTCAACCCAACGAATTTAGAGCACGGTTGCTACCCAGCATTCGAATTTATTATAGTTGGGGAAGGCGCAGTAAAGAAGTCTCAAATACTATTTTATAATTATATTTTCTCTTTTTTCCTCTAAACCTATACGTAACTAAAATTATCTGTCTCTGGTCTAGAGAATATTCAGAGATCTCTTTTTAAAATAAGAAATACACTGGAAGCTATGAATATAGTAGTGTAAATACTTGTAGTCACGAAAGCTTCAGTAGGAGTTAAAAATAAATCAAAACTAAGATTCATACCTGAGTTTGCTGCCTCTCCACCATAGGGAAACGGAGTAAGATCCTCCAAAGCATTCATAGGGTAAAAAATCATACTTCTGTCATCCTTGAAAATATTTAGATGTACGAGATACCGGATGATAACTTCTATAAAGAAAATGTATAAGAAATAAAGCATAGTGGCTACACCGATGGATCGGATAAGTAGCCCAATTAAAAAACCAAATATCAAATACGATAGACTCATCAAAAAATATCTGGCTATTATAAATTCTTCCCCAAATAGAGGCCGACCTTCAAAGGGTTCTGAACCAAAGTTGCCTAGAATGAAAACGGTGAGGATGTAGAATACAGTAGCTATTATTGCAAATATCAGCATAAAAAACATCTTGGCTAAGATGACTTGCTTTCTGCTAAGCCCGTTAATAATGCTTTGTCTAAATGTTTTGTTGGTTGTATCTACGGAGATAATATAGACTCCGAGAAATCCAAAAAGAAAGTAGGCCAGCCAATTCCCGGTGTAAGCAACTAAGCCCCATATATCGGGGAAATCGAAAAAAGAGGCAGGCGACGGAAGGGGAGGAGGTAGGGAATCAAAGGAAAGCAATACAGCGGGTAAAGTAGGCAAAAGCAAAAAGTATAAAAGCACTGTTACCTTAAAGGTCGTATTCTTTCGATACTTTAGCCATTCTAAATATATAAGTTGCAAAATGGACATAGTTAGTTACTATTTTGTGATAGATAAGAATTCCTCTTCAAGACTTCGCTTTCGAAGTTTTATGTGGCTAAGAACCAATCCGGCATCAAATGCATCCTTATTTAAATTGGCAGGATTACAATCCGGCTCGATGGAAACTAAAAAAATCGATCCATCTCTTTTCATTAATTCCAAATCTCCGCGATTTTGAATCCAGGTCTGTAATTCAGACTGCTTATCAATCGAGGTGCTAATTTCCAAGATAGAGCTATCACCTAAAATAGTACCAACAGGACCTTCTGCGATTAAATTGCCATTTTTGAGAATAGAAACATGTGAGCATATTTTCTCCACTTCATCCAAAATGTGACTTGCCATGAAAATTGTTTTTCCCTCATCAGCAATTTTTAGAATAATTTCGCGTATTTCAGCAATTCCTTGTGGGTCAAGTCCATTGGTTGGCTCATCAAAAATAAGTACTTCTGGCTCTCCAATCAATGCAGCAGCGATGGCTAAACGCTGTTTCATTCCCAGAGAATAAGATTTAAAATTTGATTTGCGGCGGTCGTATAAATTAACCCATTTTAAAAGACTATATAGATCATCTTCCGGAGATTGTTTTATATGCTGTACGATGCGTAAGTTATCTAAAGCATTCAAATAAGGGTAAAAATTGGGTGTCTCTAATATAGCTCCAATCTTCAGTCTAGGATAGGGATCGTGCTGTCCTTCAAACCATGTATATGTTCCAGAGTCAGACTTGAGAACATCAAGAATAATACCTAAAGTGGTAGTTTTTCCTGAACCGTTAGGGCCTAAGAGCCCATAGACGTTGCCTTTTTGGAGTGTTAAATTGAGGCCGTCAAGCGCTTTATGCTTTCCATAGGTCTTACTAATATTGTTAACTTCTAATACATTCATAATACTATTATTCGTTTCCGAATGGATTCCACTTTTTAAACTTTTTCTTTACCTTTTCTGTCTTCTTTTTTGCCTCTTCGCGCAGGGAATCTATTCGACTGGTTGTCTTCCCAGAATCCAAAAGTGACTTAAGCTCTCGTTTGGCATCTTTTTTGGCTTGTTCCGTCTGCTTGACTCTCAAACTATCCAGCTTCTCAGTTTCCTCCTTAATCTGGTCTTTTATTTCTTCTTTTGCCTTCTCTTTTTTGTTTTCGGCAATTGTTTTCAATTGTTCCTGTAAATTATCAAGTGGAAGGACGCTTATGGAAAGATCACTCAATTCACCTGTTAATCGAATATCAATATTTAGTTTCGCATCAGGAGGCAATTGATTGAGGCCAAATTGCTGTAAATTCTCATTCACCGACTTCCACAATTTGTTTCCGATGGAAGAATTTTTTAGTTGGCTTATTGAAACCGGGCCTGATAGTTTATAATCTATTTCGCCTTGTATTTGATGGCTTCCCTCAATTATGAAGTCTTCCTTACCGAGTATTACAGGCGTCGGATCTAAAAATACCATACCGTTCTCAATACTAAACCAGTTTTTTGTCTTGGGGAAGGTAACTCTGCTTAATACCTCTTCATCGAATAAAGTACTAAGTTTATTTAGTAATTTATATTCTCTAATTTGAGCGTTTAAGGTTTCAATTAAGCCTTGTGCTGAAATGCTTGATAATACAGGAGCTAAATCTTGATCTAAATCTCCATCTATAGTTACTTGAGTGTTGAACTCGCCAAACATATATTTAAAAACCGGAGCCACGGATTGAATCATTTCAACAGACTCAAATGCGCTTTTAAATTTGGAGTTATTGCTTGCAAGGTCAAAATTGTAATGCAGTTCTTCAGCTCCCTTATGGCTTACCATTCCCTGAAGACTTATGTCACCGCCCAGTGAGGACATCCGTGTCGGCTTTACTAATAACTCTTGATTTTTAAGCCCTAATTGTCCGTTCACATTTTCAAAAACAATATTATCGTAAAGGATCTTACCCACCCTATAGTCTAAGTCCATAGTGATTAGTTCGGGAAAGCGAAAAATTGCTGATGTTTGATCCTGATTATTCTCCTGGAGGGATTCAGCACTCATATAGGCATATAAGTCGAACTCATCTGCTGAACATTCAAAGTTAGACTGCAAATCACCTTTAGCATTCAGGTAATTTAAAATATTGAAAACATCACCCTCACATTGCAAGTACGTCGACGAATAGTAAGCTTGTGCATTTGACAATTTGAATCGGTCTCCAAAAAAAATCCCTGTTGTTTTAATTCCTGAAAAATCGTATTCGTAATATCGCAATTCATCGCTTTCAAATTCAACCGCTATATCCATTGGTGGTAATTCAATAATAGAGTTTGTATTTGGATTTGCTTCATCGGTTGTTGTACTTTCAATAAAGGTATTTATATCTATCATTTTACCTTTGATACTCAAATCTCCAGTTAATGTATTAGCTGAGGATAGAATATAGGCCAAAACAGCTCCTTTAAAATCTATAAAAGGTATTAAGTTCTGTTCATATTGTAGGTCTTCCATATTGACCTGTATTTCCTTATTTTCTAAAACTGCCTTTACTTCTTTAAGCGTTACATCCCGATCAGCTTCTAAGAAGTAACGGATATTATTTCCTGATAAATTACCATTAATTTGGACGTTGTTCCAATTTTCATTCAGGACATCTTCCATCTTAAAAGTGTAATCCCCCTGCAAATTAAAAAGGCCCTCAGCTTTGCTCTCTTTTAAAAAAGGAAGAGTAGTATATAGGTCTGACATGGAAAACCCTAATTGGGTTGAACCGCTATTTGTTAGGGTACGAGAAAATGGAAATACATGCATGCGATGATCTATACTTCCATTTGAACCAAACTTTCCCTCAAGCTTTTCAATTAAAACTTCTAAACCTGTTAAATCACCTTGCTCTTTGCTCATTTTTAGACCTATTTCCAGGTCTTCTATGGCATGGGAAGCAGCATTATACTTTACGTATCCATTTTTGATTTGGAAAGCTGATGATAATGATGGATAATTATTAGCCTCTATATCCATAGGTCCACTTATTTTAGCTTGGAAGCTAGCGGTTCCGTTCGTGTTTATCTCATTTTTATAGGTATCATAAGCTGGCGGGAAAAGCGATAGAACAGATTCGATTGTATTTGATGGCATCTCAATATTCCAATCTATGTCAGGTATCTGATTTAAATTTAGGATGACCCCATTACCATTTAATTGAAGGCCATTCAATGTGTACATATGATTTTCAAATGTAAGGGACTCCCTGGACAGATCATAGTAGAAGGATCCCTTTGCAGTTGTTGTGACCTCAGGCAAAACTAAGGAGCCTTTTTGGTAAGCTGATACGTTGGATTGGATTATATCCATATCGATTGTTAAACTCTCGTCTAAAAGTGATATAAACCACTGAGCGGTCCAATCCGAAATAAGGAACTTTGATTTTTGTTTTTCGTCGATATAGCTAACCTGAGCATTATTCCAATTCAGTGATTCCAAAGTAAACTCAAAGGGCGCAGTGGGATTTGAATTTTCAAGTGTCGAATCGTTTTGTGAAACAAAAACATCAAAATTACATATGCCATTTGAGTCGCAAATTAAATGTATTGTTGGTTGGTTCAAATACACTTCATCTAATTGGTATGGGGTGTTCCAGACTTGCCAAAAGGACAATGAGAGCCCTACTTTTTCAGCAGCCATAAAAGCCAATGAGTCTGGCGAAGAATCTGTATGAATTGAGACATCTTGTATCTCAAATCCAATATTTGGCCAATTTCTAAAAAAATTCAATTCAGTATGGTCGTAATTTAATTGTATATCATATGAATCCTCCAGATAACCTATTGCAGCCTCAATAATGTTATCTTTTTGCCAGTACATAACGGCGATTGTAACAAGTACAAGCGATAATAGGGAGATAATTAAAATTTTTAAAAATCGGAACATATTGATCTCTTTAGATTTGTAATATATAAAATAGATGGTTATCAGTCTGTTTTTTGAACCTCTTTTAGATTATCTCATCAAATTCATCGACATTTGCTGTGATTAGAACTTAATATGAAAAATTGAAATCTGCTTTGCACCAGTTAAACATTCAAAGCTTGTCTTATAAATCTCGTGTAAGACCGATTTTAGAAATGGATAAATTTTTCTTTGAAAATGGGAAAGTTTATGGACTTTTAGGACCCAGTGGAGTTGGGAAGTCTACCTTACTGGAGGCGCTTGCGGGACTTGAGTCTTCTCAATGTATTTCTTATTTATCTTGGGAGAATCAAACCGAACCTAGAGTCAGCTTGATGACGCAACAGCCAGGGTACACATTAAATCCTACTCGAAGAGTTGGAAAATCGCTAATGGATGTCTATCAGGCCAATTCTGCCAATAATTTTAGCTATAGTTCTATTTTGAAGTTTTGTTCATTAGAAATTGAGGATGATCTACTTAAGCGGTATCCTTTTAGCTGTTCAGGAGGGGAGTTGCAAAGGCTCGTATTAGCAATGAGCTTATTTCAAACGCCCGATATCTTATTATTAGATGAACCTACTGCAGGTATTGATCATTTGACTGCAAGTGATATTTTATTAGCAATAAGAGAGTGGGTACAAAAACAGGACATTTCCTGCATGATTGCTAGTCATGATGAGAATCTATTGTCTAAATTTTCAGATCATATTTTTCAGATAAAAAATCACCATATTTCTCCTTTGGATAGAGAAATAAAGGGCTTTGAAAAGTCAAAAAGGAAAAGCCACCCTGGAATACGATCAGAACGGAACAAGCTTCCCGATTTGTACCAAATTATGAGTGGCGAATTTGAATTTGATAAAGACAATTTTAATTTATCTCTTGCTGTCAACCTATCAATTAGGAAGCACGAGGTTCTTGGACTTACGGGTAAATCCGGATCTGGAAAATCTACTATAGGAAAACTAATAGCGCAGCACTTAAGCTGGAATTCAGGTGATGAGATACGAAATTGTGAACGAGTGCAATATCTTCATCAAGATCCAGTGAATAATTTTCATCCCAACAAAAACCTACAATCCCAGTTAAAACCTATTTTTTCTAAATGGAGTATCATGTGGAACATAAGCTTTGATGAAGTATTAAACTTGTTTGAAATTGAGAGTGATTGGTTATTCCGGAATATTTTAGGCTTGTCCGGAGGCCAACGTCAAAGGGTATTAATAGCGCGTGCTTTGCTTTGCAAACCTGAGATTCTTATTATTGACGAATCCTTTAGTGGATTGGATATTGATTTGAAGGAAAATCTTTGGAATTGGTTGTCAGTCTTAAGAGAGAAATGGTCTTTTAGTATACTATTGATATCCCATGATCTCGAAATGATTAGTAAGGTTAGCGATCGATTTTACGTTATTGAAAAGGGAAAAGTGATTGATGAAATTAATAATTTCGAAAATTGGGAAAGAAAATCGATGCATACTGTAACAAAAAGCCTATTTAATGCGTATTATTACTGAATATATAAGCTATCGCACATGAAATCGGATTACAACAAGAAAATATTAACTACAATAGCAGTATTTGGGTGCATTTCACTAATTTTTCTCTTTTCCTCTGATCTCACAGGGAATACAAGTTTAAGTAGCGCAAATAGTGCTGAGGAAGGTTTTTTATTGCCTGATATTCACTTTATAAAGTATTCAATAGAAAGACTATCCGAGATATTTGAGTTGTTTTAGTATCAATTTACACTCATTTTTTCAATTTTATATCCGTTCAACCAGTCTTCGGTTTTCATTTTGCTTTTTCCTTCCATTTGCATTTTTTTAACACGTATGGCTCCGTTCTTTGTATAAATAAAGAGCTTATCATTATGAATGCGGATAGTTCCAGCTTGTTTAGCTGTGATTGTATCAATAGGAGAACATTGATGTAGCTTTACCACTTTGTCATCAATTTTTGTCCATGCCACTGGAAATGGATGCATTCCGCGAATAAAGTTGTATACCTTTTCCGTTGGTTCATTAAATCTAACTTTTGCATCATCAAAATAAATTTTTGGTGCCTGGGTAATTTCGCCCTGCGTGTTTTGTGATTTTAATTCTAATTGATCATCAAAAAGTTTTTCTGTAGAAGACAGAAGTAGTCCAGCTCCTTTTTTACTCATTTTAATAGCTAATGAGCCCATCGTATCATCATATTCAATGGGAAGCTTTAGTTGGTCAATAAGATCTCCTGTATCAATTTCGTGCTTAAGTTTGAATGTAGTGAGTCCGGTTTCCTTCTCTCCATTTATAATAGCCCAATGAATAGGTGCCGCCCCCCTATATTTTGGCAATAATGAAGCATGAAGGTTGACGGTTCCAAATGGTGGCATATTCCAAACTACCTCAGGTAGCATTCGAAAAGCCACCACTAATTGCAAGTCAGCTTCAAAAGAGGCTAATTTGTCAATGAATTCTTGAGATTTAAGATTTTTAGGCTGTAAAACGGGTATGTTTTGCTCAACGGCATATTTTTTTACTGCGCTCTGTAGTAACTTCTTCCCACCGCGTCCTCCAAATTTATCTGTGGCAGTGATTACTGCAACAACCTCAAAATCTGACTCGTGAACCGCTTTAAGAGCCGGGACGGCAAATTGAGGGGTTCCCATAAATATAATTCGAAATATTTCCTTTGCGCTCATGTTGTTTTATCTTTAGTCGCAAAATAAAATAATTCTCATGAATGCTATTGAATACATAAAAGGTTTAGAAGATAAAATTGATCCTGCCGTCACTGAAGGAATGCAAACGCGATTTCATTTCATATTATCAGGTGAAGGAGGAGGCGATTTAACAGTAGAAGTTGATGATGGAGAAGTACAGGTGAAAGATGGCCTCCACGACGATCCTAAATGTGTAGTGAAAACGAAAGCAGAGACATTTACCAAACTACTTAAGAAAGAAATTAATCCCATGATGGCCGTTATGACGGGTAAGGTCAAAATTTCAAATCAGTCGGAGCTCCTAAAATATGCAAAAGTTTTCGGATTGATGTAATTGTGTTTCTACTCTTGATTTTAATCAGCCTTTTCTTCAAATATTTGGATGAGTTCCAAGAGCGTTTGACAGGATTTTTCCATGTCCTGGAGTGAAATCCATTCTTGTTTTCCGTGTATCGCATGTTGGCCAGTGAACAAATTTGGACAAGGCAATCCCATATAAGATAGCCTGGATCCATCTGTGCCACCTCTTACGCGTTCTTTTCTTGCTTTTATGCCGACACGATTCATGGCTTCAAGAGCATATTCAACTGCCTCCGGATAATCATCAATAATATACTTCATGTTCCGGTATTGTTCCTCTCGTTGAATATCAATCTTCAATCCTGAGAACTCCTCATGGGTTTGATGGGCAATGCGCTGAAGGAGTTCAAATTTATCATCTAGTCCTTCAGTGTAAAAGTCTCTTATAATACAGGTGATTGTCGCCTTTTCTACAGTACCTTCCATACTAACGGGATGAATAAAGCCCTCTTTTCCTTTTGTTGTTTCGGGTGATAGCGAATCTTTAGGTAAAGCATTGACAAAAGCGGAAGCAGCTTTTAACGCACTTACTAACTTTTTGTAAGCATAACCAGGGTGCTCAACAATTCCCTGAATATTAACTGTCACCGAGTCAGCTGAAAAGGTTTCATCTTCAATTACTCCCAAATCAGAGCCATCTAAGGTATATCCAATATCTGCATTCAATTTATCCATATCCACACGGTCTACCCCACGGCCAATTTCTTCATCGCAAGTAAATAAGATACGAATATCACCATGTGGCACCTCTTTATTTTTTTGAAGGTATTGAACTAGAGCCATAATCACAGCAACTCCCGATTTATCATCTGCACCCAATAAAGTCTTGCCGGAGGCTGTGATGATATCTTCTCCAATTTTATTATTGAGGTCCGGGTGATTTTCGGGACTTAAGACTTGGGTAGGGTCATCGGGAAGAGATATTTCTTCACCATCGTAATTGCTATGTAAAATAGGTTTAACATTTTTTCCTGAACTATCAGGGCTAGTATCCATGTGACTGCAAAAGCAAAGGGTTGGAACTTTTTTATCTGTATTAGAGGGAATTGTAGCGTATACTACTCCATACTCATCCATTTCGGCATCAGTAACTCCTAAGTCTTTCATTTCTTTAACCAGATGCTGAGCCAGGGCTTTTTGTCTTTCTGTACTTGGATATTTTTCGGCTGGGGCATTAGGATCTGAAGTCGTATGAAATTTAACATAGGTAAAAAAACGATTTTGGATTTCAAATTCTGGCATACTCTATCATTGTTTATTGTCCTAAATATATAAAAAATAACTGCAGTATCTTCCCGGAAGCGCTGCGGAGCAGTTGCGACTCGATAGAGTCGTAAGATCCGTGGGGTTGGCTGGTGGAGAAGGGCAGGAGCCGAGAGAAGCCCCGCAATCCCGAGGATCGCTGAAAGCGATCTCGAGGATGGAGGGGGAACCTGAACGAGCTGCGAAGCATAGCGACCAGGAGGCCGACTTGAAAAAAGGCCTCATGGACCGGCCAAAAAAAAAGCCATTGCGATAACTCACAATGACTTTTTAAAATATACTAGTTACGAGGACTATTTACTTACCATGAGGTTGACTTTCAAGTCAAATTCATCATAAATAGTTTTATCACCCAAATTGTCAAAAAATGATCCTGATCCGTAACGAACATCGTAATTAGATCTGTCGATTTTAAAATCCGCAACAGCTGAAATCATGTCTCCCTCTTCACTCATCTTCGCACGGAAAGCTACAGGATTAGTATTTTCCTTAATTGTTAAATCTCCTTTAATTCGATATTCTCCGGTTTCGCCTATTGGGAATGCATCCGTAATGACAAATTTAGCTTTTGGGAAACTTTCGACACCAAAAAAATCTGGGGATTTAAGATGACCTTCTAGTTTGCCTTTGCTTTCACCAGACAAATCCTCTACAGTTATAGAAGTCATGTCAGCCACAAAATTGCCACCTACGATCTTGTTGTCTTTTATTTCAAGTTCGCCAGATGATAGGTTTACGATCCCATTATGTTGACCAGTAACCTTATAGGCTTTCCACTCAATTGAGCTTTTGTCAAGAGAAGCAGAATAAACTCCATCTTCCATTGCGGTGGGCTCAAGTGTAGGTGCTTCGGTGTAGTCGGCGTTAAAAACAAGAAATCCGAGTAAGAATGAAATAAATGCTATCATGTTTGGTTGTTTTAGATGAACAATACTATTTAAATGTATATACAACTAAAAAGTTCAATAATTCACAATTATTTTACCCTCTCAATTTATCGAGTAATTCATTGAGCTTCATTTCTTCCTCTTCAGTTAGCGAGTTAATTTCGTTTATAACAAGTTCATCAGTTTCCACTGTAGCCAAATGGGCCAAGTCTAGACCAGAGGGAGTTATAACAATATCTACTTTACGTCTGTCGATTTCGTTTGAATGCCGCGCAACATATCCTTTTCTTTCAAGTTTGTCAACTAATCTGGATGTGTTTGAATTGCGATCAATCATTCGTTCCGATAACATCTTTAGCGAACAAGGTTTTCCTTTTTGCCCTTTCAATATTCTCAGGATATTGAATTGCTGCCAGGATATATCGTATTTTTTGAAGATCGTATTCTGTAGAGAATAAAACCAAGAGGCGGTGAACAAGACATTTACTAATGCCTTTAATCGCTGACTTGAAAACTGTTTTTGCTTTATTTCTTCTTCTATCTTCATATGCAGAATATATTATTTTAATACATTCTTGACGAAGATTGTTTGCTAAAATTTAAATAATATGGCAATCGCATTTGAACGCCCTTCAAATCATCATATTCCTTTTTGATTTGATAATGAGGAAAAGATTCAGCTAACACGGCTTCTAATTCTTTTTTAATGCTAGGAGAGGAGCCACCAGAATTACTAAAATTTTCTAAAAGCATTTCCAAAGGATTTTTGGTTTTGGGATACTCTCTAATTTTGTAATCCTCCAATCCGGCTAATTCTACTCCCTTATCTATTGCATTTTGCATATTGCCAATTTCATCAATTAGATTAATCTCTAATGCCTTATTACCAGGCCAAACTCGTCCCTGGGCAATCTCGTGAACCTGCTCAACGGTCATAGATCTGGAATCTGCTACGTGCCTCAAAAATTGTTGGTATATAGAATCAACCATAGATTGGAAATATTTACTTTCTGCATTACTTAGTTCCTCAGCTATATTAAATGCAGCAGCATGTGGACCAGTAGTAACGGTATCAAATGAAAGCCCAATTTTTTCCTGCATGAGCTCTTGGGCCTGAGGTATTACAGCAAACACACCAATAGAGCCTGTTATTGTATTTTTAGCTGCATAGATAACATCAGCTGGAGCTGCCACATAATATCCTCCAGATGCTGCTACATCACCCATAGTCGCTATTACAGGAGTCCCCTGGGCTCGAATAAGTTTAATTTCTCGAGCAATTTTATCGGATGCCAATGCGCTTCCTCCTCCAGAATTAATACGAAGTATTACTGCTCCGAGATTTTTCTTTTCTCTGATCTCACTAAGAACTTCCACATACTTATCACTACTGATTGTTCCTGGATCTTCACCCTCTACTACTATTCCTCCTTCCATGTAGACAATGGCAACCTCTTTATCACCACTAATTTTAGCAATATCTTTCTTATGTTTAGAATAGTATTTCTCCATGGAGATTAAATTGACCGGTTTGGAAGAATCTCCTTGAATTTCATTGCGGATAATATCTACAAATTCATCCTGATATACCACTCGATCTATAAAACCATTATTGATGGCATCTTCGGTAAATTGAATTGAGAAGTTATCTGCCAAGGATTCAAGCTTTTCAGGAGTGGTATTTCTACTTTCGGCAATATCTTGCAGATAAATATTATACAATGCTCGTAAATACTCTCGTGTTTGTTCCCGGTTTTCTTCACTGATACTAGTTCTTCGCAAAGGTTCTGTTGCACTTTTAAAATCTCCGGCGTAAAACACTTTTGCTTTTATACCTAGTTTATCTAGCATTCCTTTTAAGAAAGGTACGGTAACACCAAAGCCTCTAAAATCTATTGATCCAGTAGGGTGTATATAGATACTATCAGCTACTGAAGCTAAATAATACGTACCTTGTGAATAGGAGTCGGCATTGGCGAAAACAAATTTTTCTGAAGTTTTGAAATCTTCTATGGCCTCTCTCAAATCATATGCAGAAGCATTTGCTAAGGTCATACCCGAAAGGTTAATGTATATCCCTTTTATTTGGTCATCGCTTTTTGCATGATTAACAAGGCGTATCATATCTTGCAATCCGACCACATTTTGCTCGTTCATAGCAAAATCAAAAGGGGAGACAGCAACATTATTTGTTTTTTCAGGAACTAAGTTATCCAATTTAAGCTCTAACACTCCCTCTTCAGGAAGTTCGACATTAGCATCTGATGAAGATAGAAAGGAAACAAAGCCAGCAATGCTAATGAATCCTATAACGCTAAGTAAGATTAACGCAATTACCATCCCCAAACAGGATGCTAAGGTATATTTCAGAAAATCTTTCATAATATTATTTTGTATAAAAGTACATATAATCTTGTTGAAAATAAACTGTGTTATATAAGTGGAATTAAATTGGAGATAGAATGTCAAATTTATTGGATGAATGAGGTCTTATATGTCATTCAGACTTATTTCGTGGATGCCATTGGAATAGTCCTGAGCAATTATTTTTTTTATTAGCTCATAGTCGGAACGATTTTTTGCAAAGTCTAAATCTTCTAAATTAAGAATAAGGATAGGGTAGTTTTGCCCACGATTGAAAAATGAAAAATAGGCCGATTCTATTCCAGCAAGGTATTCAGATTTTAAATCGGTCTCAATACTTCTGTTTCGCTTTTGAATTTGTTTATATAATTGTTCTACAGGTCGGTGCAGATAAACTAAAAGATCGGGCTCTGGAAATAGCTTTGCTAAAATGCTATGAAATCGGAGAAACAACTGGTACTCTTCTTCATTAAGATTGTTTCTGGCAAACAATGCCGTTTTATGAAAAAAATAGTCTGATAAAATAAATTTGCTGAACAAGTCCCTGTCAATGAGAAAATCCTGTAGTTGCTTATATCTCTCTGACATAAAAAACAGCTCTACGGGAAATGCATATCTCTTGGGATCTTTATAAAATAGCGGCAGAAACGGATTATCAGTAAATTGTTCTAAAACTAATCTGCAGTTAAAGTCTTGTTGAAGCATTCTGCATAGGGTAGTTTTGCCTGTCCCTATGTTTCCCTCAATACATATATACGAATAACTATTACTTAACGACATGCGGATCCTCTTTATAGAATATAACGGTTGATTGATCTTCACAAGAGCTTAAAATCTTCTCAATAGTTTTCCCATTCACTGGATTGGAATAACCAGGAGCTATGTCATGGATGGGTTGCAAAACAAATCGCCTTTCCTCTAGGTAGGGGTGTGGAATAGTAAGTTGAGAAGTTCCTATTATTGTTGATCCATAAAAAATTATGTCAATATCAATCTCCCTGGGGCCCCACTTTTTAGTCTTTCGACGTCCTAGATTTATTTCTATTTGCTTGCATACATCTAGCAGTTTAAATGGGCTTAAATGGGTGTTACCAATGTGCGCCTGGTTTAAAAATGGAGCCTGCTCTATGTATCCCCAAGCTTCGGTTTCATATATTGGTGAGCTCTTTGTTACTCTTAGACCCTGCTCGTCCATTTCCTGAATGGCTGATCTCAAATAACGTTCTCTATTCCCAGAATTCGAACCCAGATGGACCACAAACTCGTGGTGTCTTCTTTCCATTTAAATCAGCTTTGAGAACCACCAAAACGCTTACCAATAGCGGCCAAATATTTATTCATTTCTTCTCGTACGTCTTTTACGAGAAATAGAAGGCCTATCATATTTGGAAAGACCATGGCCAATATCATTGCATCTGAAAATTTAATAACAGCACCCAAGGAGGCAGCAGAACCAATTACGATAAAGAATAAAAAGATGACTTTGTATGCAAGGTCAACTTTTCGGCTTTTACCAAATAAGTACTTCCATGCTTGAAGACCGTAGTATGACCAAGATAACATGGAAGAAAATGCAAATAATATTACTGCAATGGTCAATACTACTGAAAAGCCGGGGATGACATCATCAAAGGCTGCTGAAGTCAAGTTTACTCCTCCCAGGCGTTCACCCGTTTGGGTTAAAATCACCTGATTACCTTCAAGTGCTCCATAAACAAAAGCCCCATCCATATTGAAAAATATAATAACTAGAGCGGTGAGTGTACATATGAGAACAGTATCAATAAAAGGCTCTAGAAGAGCAACGACACCTTCCGATGCAGCATATTTTGTTTTCACTGCAGAGTGAGCTATAGATGCTGAACCCACACCAGCTTCATTGGAGAAAGCCGCACGTTGAAAACCAGTTACTATAACTCCTATAAACCCACCAGCTATTGCGATGGGGTAGAATGCTTGCTCAATGATCATATTAAAAGCACGTGGAATATCCTGATAATGTGCCCCAATGATGATTAATGCTGCCAATACATAAATACCAGCCATAAAAGGAACTACACGTTCCGTTACTTTACCTATGCGTTTTATACCTCCGATAATTACGATTCCTACGATTATGGCGAGAAACAAACCAAATAAGGCACCAGCATAGCCACTTTCTAAATTAAATTCCTTAACAAATTGGGCTGCACTTTGATTGGCCTGAAACATATTACCGCCACCAAAAGAGGCGCCTACGCATAAAATCGCAAATAGTACAGCTAATGTTTTTCCTAACCGAGGCCAGTTTCGCTTAACAAATCCCTTAGATAAATAATACATGGGTCCCCCGTGAACAGTGCCATCAGGTTCTATATCTCTATATTTTACTCCTAATGTACACTCTACAAATTTAGATGACATCCCAAGTAATCCGGCGATAATCATCCAAAATGTTGCACCTGGACCACCTATGCCTATGGCGATAGCAACACCGGCAATATTGCCTAAGCCGACAGTGGCAGATACGGCAGCCGTGAGTGCTTGAAAATGATTGACCTCTCCATCTCGACTTTCATCTCTTACGGTTTCGGGAATATCTCCTTCATTGGTAAAGGCTTCATCATCGGGTTTGAAATCCTCTGCACCTTGTTTTTCTACAAAGTCATATTTCCCTCTAACGACTTGAATTGCAAAAGGGATTTTTCTCAGATTAACAAATCCAAAATAAACTGTGAAGAAGGAAGCCCCTCCAATAAGAATGACTAATACCAAGGGAACATCTACGCCAGCAATAGAAAAAGATGAAAGAACAAATCCTTCCCACCAATTAGCAAAAGGTTCCACTTTTTCATTGATAGCTTTATCTATAGAACTCAACCAACTTTCTTCAGCTAAAGCCATAAAGGGCATTACACTTATTGCGAGAATGGTAAGAAATATTCTTTTCATCATATTTTAGGTTTATGGTGCTCTTTAGCGAGGGCTATGATACATAAAAATTCCAAACTATCCCATAAAATTTATCCAATTTGCCCTTAAGAATAGAACTATTTACTCGCTTTAGTAGGTATAAATTCCTATGTCCAAAGGAAAATCACTTCATGTTTAAATTTTGAATAAAAATTTGTAGTATTGGTATTGTTTTTCGTCCACCAAAATTTTAATAAATGAGTCAACAAGTTTCGAATACTGTTTTAATGGTACGGCCGAATCATTTTAGATTCAATGAGGATACAGCAGGTGATAATGCTTTTCAACAGGAACCTTCCAATGACTCAGGTGTAGTTATTCATCAGAAAGTGCTTGAAGAGTTTGATAATATGGTAAGACTCTTGCGAAGAGTGGGAATCCATGTGCTCGTTTTTGAGGAAGAAGATGAGAAATCAAATCCTGACTCTATTTTTCCAAACAATTGGTTTTCTACGCACAATGATGGGAGCTTAATTACATACCCAATGTATCCAGAGAGCAGAAGAAATGAGCGAAATGAGGATGTGATCAATTTAATCTCAGAACAGTTTCAAATTGACCAGAGGTATTCTTTTGAACAATATGAAGACGATAACCAATTTTTAGAAGGGACCGGCTCTATGATTTTTGACCGGAGGGACAAAGTGGTTTATGCTAGCCTAAGTCAACGTACTCACATACAGCTTCTTGATAAGTTTTGTTTACTCAAAAACTATGAAAAAGTTACTTTCGACGCAGTTGACCAGAGAGGACAGGTTATTTACCATACTAATGTTATGATGTCTATTGGCTCTCAAATGGCTATAGTAGGATTAGATTCGATCACCGACCCCAAACAACGAAAGTTTGTATTGAAGAGATTAAATCAAGGTGGCAAATCTGTAATAGAGATATCTCAGGATCAAATTGATCAATTCGCAGGCAATATGCTTCAACTATACAGCATTGAAAAGGACAAACACTACTTAGTCATGTCTGAAACCGCAAAAAAGTCCTTAACTGCACCACAGATTAAGCGTATCAATGATTATGCAACTATATTACCTATTCCCATTCCTACTATCGAGAAAATAGGTGGAGGCAGTGTCCGATGCATGATGGCTGAGATCTTTTTAAATAAGAAATAAGGTAGTAGTAGAAACCAAACAAAAAAGGGAGCCAAAATTTTTGGCTCCCTTTTTTTTATAGTGTATCAGATAATAATGAGCTAGTTAAACATATAACGAACCCCTATACGTCCTCTCCAACGAGAAAGTACGTTGGCAATACTATAGACTTCGTTGCCAGTGTTTGGCTCTGAAAAGCTAAACTGAGGCGTCGTTCCATCTGCAGCTTGGCCTTCGTAATTAATTAGGTTAAAATCAAACGGGTTACCATAAATAACCCCCCAATCACTATTGATAAGATTAGCTACGTTAAACACATCAAAAGTGAATTGAAATCTATGCTCTCTTCCACCAGCTTCTACAGCAAAATTTTGTGTGAACTTCAAGTCGATTACATGAGTAAATGGAGATCTACTACCATTTTTCTCTGCATAAGATCCTCTATTCTCGCTTAAGTAGTCATCTTGTTCAATAAAAGTATTAAGAGCCTCCCATTGATCCTCTGGAGAAACACCATTTGCTTCTACTAGAACGATATCATTAATGCTCTCAGGAATGTAAATCAAAGAACGAGTTCGGCTGGTGCTTCCCGTTTCATTATTGATATTTCTAGCATCAGCAGATCCTCGACCATAAGTATAAGAGAATGGAGATCCGGATTGACCATTGTAAAAAATACTAACGGAGGTGCGATACTTATCAGATCCGCCCCAGTTTACACCATAGTCAGCGGATGCGATTATTCTGTGTCCCATTGAAAAGTCAGAACGTCCAAGAGGGGCCATGTTACGACCATCCGTATTGAAAGCTCCTCTCCACTGAGATGAGTTCTGCGAGCTTGTTCCCTCGAAGATCGCAAATGCATCCCCATAAGTATATGCAGTCATAATGTTTAATCCAAATGGGAATCGCTTTTGAACCTGAGCAGTCACATTATATGTATACCCTTCATCCGTATTACTAGCTAAGTAAATAGCAGAATATCTGTCATCTATATTATTTCGAGTATAAACAGGTCGGTCATCGGTATTATCTGCTCCATTTGTCCAATTGTAATCAAGTGTAGGGTCACTGTTCACATTTTGATAAAACACATTATTTAGTGTTTTGGAATAAATTCCCTCAAAAGTAGTAAACCATCCATTACCCCAATCTCTATCTAGAGCCAGGTTTGCTCTGAAAATCTGTGGGAATTTGAAGTCATTTGCAAATAAATCAACCTGACCGGAAGGCACATCAACTTCTGTGTTGATTTGCTCATATTGCTCCTCAATATCTAAAAAGCGAGGGTTTTCATCGAGCTGATTACTGTTGAAACCTCCAACTGTTACACCATTATTGGTAAACATACCACCGGGCCAAACAAAAGGTACACGGCTAGTAAATATTCCAGCTCCACCACGAAGAACATTTCTACGATCTCCATTTATATCGTAATTGAAACCTACTCTTGGTGACCACATTAATTGGCCATCAGGAGCTGCTCCACCTTGAGCACCCTTTAGGTCATAGCCAGCGGCTTCAATTAAAGGAAGTGTTTCATCATTAAAGGTTGGATGAATATTCGGATCAGTTAAAATTATAGGGACGTCAAGTCGCAATCCAAAGGTAAAGGAGAATTTTTTATTAACTTCCCAGTCTCCCTGACCGTAAAAGCCAAGCTGCAAGGCACTAAATTCTGCTGCTGCGGCCGATCCATCACCAATTACATCATCAACAAGTGAATAAGAACGAGTGTAGAAAACGGATCGTTCGTCATTTAAGAAATCATCCAACGAGTTAAAGGTATAAGAACCAAAGTTTTGGCGAATGAATAGATTGTAAAAATCAAAGTATTCATTATGTGTACCAAATGTCCAAGTGATATCACCACGGTACAAGTTGAAGTTATTCGTAAGTGTAAGTACGTTTTGATCTAACTGGTTCGCAGTGGAGAACTGCTCACTTCCTAACTCTATTTCGGCACCATTTCCATCATCAATAGTTAGATATGGGAAATTCTGCCCAATCGGATCTCTGTCATCACGAACAGTTGTATAACCTATGATCAAATTGTTTGATGCTCCAAGACCCAAACGAGTATTTAATTCCAATGCTGTGGAATTTGTAGTTGTTGGGAAAAAGATACCATTATTGAGGTAATTGATAGATCGCTGACCTGAGCCATTTACAGAATTCTCTTCTCCCCGTACATAATTATGGCGAATCATCAAGTCATTATTCTCATTAATATTCCAGTTTATTTTCGAGAAAAGACGCACGGCATCAAGTGTATTTACTTTATTGCCATAGGGTCCTGGGTCATAACCATAACGGTCAATAACCGTATTCCTCAAATTATCTAGATCAGCTTCACTGGACTCTCCCTCATAATCCCCAATTTCAAATGGTCTAGGACTCTCTTCATTTTGGATTTCAGCATTGACAAAGAAGAACAATTTGTCCTTAATGATAGGACCACCTAAGTTAAAGCCGATAAGTCGATTCGAGAATTCGTCTAGCCTTGTGGCTTCATCTCCTGTGCGATCGGTAAGTTTCCCATTTGTTTTTCCTGCCAAAGATTCATTTTGAAGATAATAATAGGCACCACCTTCAAATCTGTTTGTTCCGGATTTTGTAACAGCATTGATACCACCCCCGGCGAAACCGCCATAGCTTACGTCATAAGGTGAAACGACCACTTGAATCTGATCAATTGCATCAATACTTATTGGAGCAATTCCGGTCTGGCCTCCATTCGTTCCATTTGCAGCTAATCCGAAAACATCATTATTGACCGCACCGTCAAAATAAATAGCGTTATAGCGATTGTTTGTTCCTGCTATGGAAAACCCACCTCCAAAGGACTCTTGAGCCTGAGGCGTCAAACGAGTAAAATCATTTAAATCCCGGTTCAAGGTTGGCATAGCTTCAATGGCTTCATTGTTAATTGAAGTACCTGTTCCAGCATTTTCACCTGAACTACCACGTGCAGCTACAACTTCAATCGACTGAAGTTCAAATGCAGCTTCACCTAGCTTGAAGTTGATAGTAAAGGGTTCACCCAAGTTTAAGCGGATTCCGCTTTGAGCTTTTTCTTCGTAACCTGTATAAGTAGCTTTAATTACATAAGGACCTCCAACACGAACATTGGGCAAACGGTATCGGCCGGAAGCATCTGTTGCAGTACCGTAAGTAGTTCCTGAAGGAACGTGTGTTGCTACTACTGTAGCACCAATCAGTTCCATCCCTTCATCATCGTAGACGGTTCCCCGAATTTCTGATGTAGATACTCCCTGACTCCATACACTTCCAACTAGTAGAAGGAGGAAAGCACTTACACCGATAATGCGATGTGAGCAATTGCGTAAAAGACTTTTCATAATTTTGGTTTTGTTTATGATTCCTCAAAAGTAATGATATAATGTTATGTTAATGTTACATTCACATTAAAACTTTTATATGTATAAAAATTTGATGTAAAACAAACTGAGTCTAAATAATATCTTGCTTTATTTGTATTGTATTTGTATATTTCACCAAACTATCAAACAACTATTATGGATAAACTTATACTCACCATTAGTTTTCTATTTTTCATCTCTTCAATTTTACAAGCCCAAATTATACCTACGGAAATTCAATATAATCCGCCAGAATTCGGTCAGGATTCTCTGGAATATCTCGAATTATATAATAACTCCGGTCAAAGTATAAATTTAGAAGGCTATACTTTTACTCAAGGGGTTTCTTATACTTTTCCCGATGTAGACTTTCCGCCAGAAAGCTATATCGTTTTAGCAGTAAATGATACGGCCTTTCTCAACACCTTTGGGTTTTCCCCACTTTCGCAATGGGAAAGTGGGGCATTAAATAATTCAGGGGAGCCAATAGAATTACAAGACGCACTGGGAAATACTGTTTTTATTACAGAGTACGCTGATAACGATCCCTGGCCCGCTGGCGCTGACGGCGATGGGTTTTCGCTAGAACTATGTGATCTTGATGAAGATGTAAGCATGGCTTCATCATGGGGCTTGAGTGATGCTGCGACAGGAATTATGATCGATGGTGTAGAAATATATGGCACACCCGGGCAAGCCAATAATCCCGACTGTAGTGAGCGATTTGATCACCGTATCGAGGTGAGCAGCAATGTATTTACGCCCGCAGATATTACTATTACGGAAGGTGAAACCATCCTTTGGGAAAATATAAATGGTTTTCACAATGTAGACGGTCGCCAAACCACTTACCCAAACAATCCGGAAAGTTTTTATTCCGGCTCTACGGCCCCAGCGCCATGGACTTTTACGCATACTTTTAGTGAAGTAGGACAATACACCTACGAGTGCACACCACATGCTGCTTTAGGAATGATTGGAACGATAACTGTTGAACCGGAGCAGGTTGACCCCGATGAATTTCCCAACTACGATATTGGCGTGGTCACAACCAATAATGTTGAGGGAGTACCCGACTCGCTCGGCGTCCAGTGTAGTCTTCAAGGGCTCATTCATGGAGCAAACCTCAGGGAATCTGGTTATATATTTACCATTATCGATTCACTTGGAGATGGAATCGGTGTGTTTAGATCATCAGATATCGGTAATTACCAGCCAAAACCTGGAGATGAAGTTCTCATTGAAGGAAGTATAAGCCAATTCAATGGCCTTACTCAAATCGAGGCTGGCAATATTATTTTATTATCCGAAAATAATGATCTTGTTTCTCCTATGGTCATATCTGGTAATGTCTTATCCGAAATAACCGAGTCTCAATATGTCCTAACCGGACCAGTCACCTTTGTTGACCCTGATCAGTGGGATGGGACAGGTAATAGCTTTAACTTTGATGTAGAGGATGTTAATGGAATAAGATATGATATACGAATAGATAGAAACACGGATTTGGCAGGGCTAGATGTGCCGCCTTTACCGAATGGATTCGATGATACTTTTATACTCTATGGTGTAGGAGGTCAATTTGACTCTAGCTTACCCTTTGATGATGGGTATCAACTTCGTCCATCATTTACCAGTGACTTCGAAGTTGTCACATCTCTTCCACAGGTTCAAGAAGCCTCATTTTTACTCTATCCCAATCCCGCTAAGGACTGGATTCAAATCCAAAACCTCCCAAAAAATGCATATCGTTTAGTAATCTATGATACCAGTGGCAAAGTTTTGCAGGAAGTCATTAATCCTTCTTCACATCATAGACTGAATGTTTCAAGGGCAATTCCAGGCACATATATAATACAGCTTATCGGAGACAATCTTAATGAATCCAAGCTATTCTCGATTGAATAAATCATTTCTATAATGAAAAAAATTGGAGTGGTGCTATCGGGCGGAGGAATCCGAGGTGTAGCACATATAGGCTTTCTCAAATTTCTAGAAGAAGAGGGTATTACACCTGATTACTTTGCCGGGGCTAGCGCAGGCAGCATTGTAGGGGCTTTGGCCGCTTCAGGTCACTCGTCCGATAAAATTCTTGAAATTGCTAAGGAGAACAAAATCTTTTCTGCAATTAAACCCAGTTGGCCATCATTAGGGTTAACAGCATTGGATAAGTTACCTTCCATACTGAGTAAATATATAGATGTTGATCGCATTGAAGAGCTGCCTAAAATGCTGGCGATTTCAGCCTCATGTCTTACACAGGCAAATTCTCGAATATTTACTAGCGGACCGCTGTTTACAACCGTTCAAGCATCGTGCTCCATTCCAGTAATTTTCAGACCTGTAGAGATTGACGATGAACTCTATGTCGATGGCGGTCTCTTAAATAATATTCCTGCACAGGGAATTCGAGATCAGGCAGATGTACTCCTGGGTTTTAATTTAGTTCCGGGTAATCCAATAGATAAAGAAGAGATTTCCTCAATTTTCAAGTTAGCCATGCGCACTTTTGAACTCGCTATTAGCAGCAGCGCTCGTGACGGTGCAGACTTATGCGATGTACTAGTAGCTTCAGATAGGGTAGAAAATGATCCCATCTTTTATTCAAATAACATAGACAAAATATATGAAAAAGGCTATCAGGCAGCACAAAAACGAAAAGAAGATATTTTGGCCGCCTGCAACAGTCAGTCAGAAACTTCTCATGCTGCTAACGATTAATAATGTCTTTTTCACTTTTAGGGCGGTCCACGGCTACCTGTGCGGCTTTACACGAAAAAACAGTCTTTAACGAGTTAATATGAAAATATTACAATGACTCAAGTTTAATAGCCGTGGCGCTACGCTTCGGGGCTCGTTCGGGTTTTTCGGCCTATGTACGCCTAAAGTTGCGTACGCCGGCCGCCTCACTCGGCCCGCTCTTAGGCAAATAGCCTTCGAGCGGTCTTTCACCCCTATGCATCGCTACCGCTATACATAATTCATGGCTACACCTATTTTAGGTGGACCGCGTAGTTATCTCCTTCTAAATACACATCAATATGCTCTTTTAGGGTAGTGGCTAAGGAAAGTCCCATAAAGTCAACTTTGATGGGATATGCCTTATGCTTCCGATCTACCAATACTGCAGCCTCTAAAGTAGAGGGTAAGCTTTTCAAAAAGGGTTGACAGGCAAAAAAAAGCGTCCTGCCTGTATTAGCGACATCATCTGTTACAATAATATGACTTCCTTTTGGGATATTTAATGGCTTTACATCTATTTCTGAGGTATGCGGTGCTGCAGGATTAAGAGAAATACGATAGTGTTTTATATTTATATCGCATATTTCATTTAATTGATTTGATAGGAGTTGACCAAATAAATGACCGTTATTATTTACCCCTGCGATAATAATTTCGGGTTTATCGTAATGTTCTTCCCAAACTTGAAAGGCCATTCGCTTAACTTTCTGAATGACTTTTTGATGATTCATGATTTCCATATGTCAAAAATAACTAATCTTTACGCACAATCTGCATGGATTTCGTAAATTCACCATATCCGTATATATTGAAACCCAATAATTTCGTGTATGATACAGCAGATCGTTTTTTTTATCGTAATCCTGGGGGTAAGCATTTTTGCTTTTAATAAATATGCCCAACTTATACAAAATATCAGGTTAGGACATGCCGAAGAAATACGGGGCCCGAGTACCTCTAGATGGAAAAATGTCCTTTTAGTGGCGTTTGGTCAGAAAAAAATGTTCAAAAACTGGATTCCGGCTATTTTCCATTTCTTTATTTACGTGGCGTTTTTATTTACTCAAATTGAACTTATTGAAATCATCATTGATGGATTCACTGGCGTTCACAGATTTTTTGCTGATAAGCTTTCCATCGTCTATCCAATAATTATCAACACCATAGAAGTGCTTTCTATATTAGCATTTATCGCTACACTGGTTTTTTTGATTAGAAGAAATATGTTATACATCCCTCGGTTCAAAAAACCTGAAATGAAGGGGTGGCCTAAATTAGATGCCAACCTTATTTTAATTGGCGAGCTACTATTAATTATTGGTATTTTCACCATGAATGGAACAGACTCTATTCTCCAAAAATTAGATCCTGAACACTATCCAGAGGCTGGGCCATTTTTTCTTTCCGACACTATTGGTCCCCTGCTTTTTGGGGGGCTTGAGAAAAGCACCCTAATTGTATTGGAACGTACAGGTTGGTGGCTTCATTTTTTGATGGTTATGGCTTTTTTAGCCTATTTACCTTATTCAAAACATTTGCACATACTTTTAGCTTTTCCAAATACCTATTTTTCTAAGCTCAACAGTCGAGGTGAAATGTCTAATATGCCTGAAATCACATCTGAAATCAAATCAATGCTTGGTCTGACAAACGAAGAAGCCCCCATGAGTGATGAAATACCTGAGTTTGGAGCAAAAGACGTTACTGATTTGAGTTGGCGATCTTTATTGGGTGCATTTTCATGTACAGAGTGTGGACGTTGCACTGCTGAGTGTCCAGCAAATATTACAGGCAAAAAACTTTCTCCTCGAAAAATTGTAATGGACATCAGGGATCGGGCAGAAGAAGTGGGTAATAAAATACGTTCTGGAAATTCTGAGTATATAGCCGCGGATAAGATGGAAGAGGGTGAGTTAAACAGAGATACCTTCGATGATGGAAAATCATTATTCGATTATATTAGTTCAGAGGAATTAGCCGCCTGTACAACCTGCAGTGCTTGCGTTGAAGCCTGTCCAGTTTTAATTAATCCTTTAGAGCCTATTTTGGAAATGAGGAGATACGAAATTTTAACAGAGGCTGCCGGTCCTAAGGATTGGGCACCTATGTTCACTAGCATTGAAAATGGAGGTGCTGTATGGCAAGTGCCAGACGAAAGGGTAGATTGGACAAAAGAATCTTAAATAATTACTTTAAAAAACACATGTTATGAATGTTCCCATTTTGTCAGAACTTAAAGACCAGGGAAAAGATATAGAAATCCTATTTTGGGTAGGCTGCGCGGGCAGTTTTGACGATAGAGCGAAAAAAGTAACTAAAGCTTTTGTTACTATTTTGAATGAGGTTGGAATTGACTTTGCTATTCTTGGTAATGAAGAACAATGCACAGGTGACCCTGCACGAAGAGCTGGGAATGAGTTTCTATATCAAATGATGGCTATTCAAAATGTGGAAACCTTAAACAGCTATAATATAAATAAAATTGTTACTACTTGTCCGCATTGCTTCAATACCATTAAAAATGAGTACCCCCAATTTGGCGGCGAATATGAAGTTATTCACCATTCTCAATTACTACAGGAACTTATTGACGAAGGCAGAATAAAGCTTAAAGAGGGGGGGACCTTCAAGGGTAAAAAGATAACCTATCACGACAGTTGCTATTTAGGTCGTGTAAATGGAATATATGAAGCACCACGAACAGTTTTACAAGAACTTGATGCCGACTTTGTAGAAATGAAAAGATGCAAGTCAAAAGGATTATGTTGTGGGGCAGGAGGAGCTCAAATGTGGAAAGAGGACGAATCTGGAGACAAACGGATCAATATGGAAAGAGTTGGCGAAGCCTTAGATACCGGCGCTGAAGTTATTGCCGCTAATTGCCCATTTTGTTTGACGATGATGCAGGATGGAGTGAGTGGAGAAAACAAGGAAAATGATGTGATGGTTTATGATCTTAGTGAATTGATTGTTAATAATAATGAATGGTCTTAAATATGTTTGTTAACTCTAATGAAATATCCGAAAAAGCCCGCGTATGGGTATATTCTGCAAACCGCTTTTTTAAAGAATCTGAACTTCCCCTTATACAGGAAAAAATTAAATCCTTTCTCTCTAGATGGACAGCACACAACAAAAATTTGGAATCCACATTTGCCATCAGATATAATCGCCACATCATTATCGCGGTAGATGAGGAATCAGCTAAAGCCTCGGGATGTTCTATCGACAGTTGCGTAAAATTTATTCAAGCGCTAGGAGAGGAGCACGACTTTGACGGATTAGATCGACTTAATTATACGTTCATTGACAATAATGCCCCTTATATGATAGAGCACCACAATCTAAATGCAGCATTCCAAAATAAGGAGATTCAACTAAATACGCCCTTCGTAAATCCGCTAGTAAAAAATTGGAAAGAATATAAAGACTCTTTCCTTGTTTCACTCAAAAATAGCTTTCTTATTAGATTTATTGATGCTGAGATTGCAAAAACATGATCCGTAAAGTAAAAACCTGGCTTGGCATTGAGGGCGTTAAAATTAATCTTGACTTTCCTACTGCAGCATCTAAAGGGCAGGAAGAAATAAAGCTTGTATTATCCCTGACATCCCTTTCAAAGCAAAAGGTGAAACAAATTCTGCTTACGTTTAAAGAAGTATATACTAGAGGACGAGGAGATCACAAACGAATATCTGAATTTGTTCTTGCGGACTGGCAGCAAGATAAAACGATTGAAGTCGATAAGAACCAAATTCAATTTATTCCCATTTCTATAAGACCTAATTGGCAAGACTCAGAAATAGAAAAGTGGCAAGAAAAAGGTAGCTTTCGAAAAGTATTAGGTCAATGGGCAAAAAAATTGTACGGCGTAAAATCAGAGTATTTTATTGAGGTTAAATTAGATGTTGCGAAGACAAAATTGAATCCTTATTTTATTACTAGGGTAGAATTTTCACCAGACCTTTAGTTATTTTTCGACATGTTTTCCAATCGCTCTAATATTTCCTCATCAGTAAGGTGTACCTCCTGCAAAAGGATTCTCACCTGTGAGGACAAATTATGTTTGGGATGTTTTTCCAAAAATTGCTTGTAATAAAATTCAGCTTCGTCATTCTGCTTAGCCTGGTCTAGCATAAAAGCTTTTTGAAATAATGCTTCTGGTGCTTGAGGTAATTCACTGAATTCATCGATGACATCATCGTAAAGAATCGCTGCCATATTATTATTTCCATAACCTCTAGATAAACTTGCAGCTTTAAGCAAATGTTGGGCAGATTGTTCATTTTGGACATATATCAGATGTAGTTGAGCCAATGCGATATAATCTTTGATCAACTTATTAGGCAGATTTTTATCGGACTCAATTCTATGTCGAATCTTTTTTTCGGCATCTAGAATTTGTTTTTCAAGTGTCTTCATATCGCTTGGCAAATTATTTGTGGCTTTTTCAAATAATGAAGACTTAGGATAATGATCAGCAATTACCTTATAATAGGTCTTTGCTATCAAACTTCGGTCTGTATGCTGATCTATGGTGTTAGCTAATTGGAATATTAAACTGTCTGCCCCTACGAAATCCTTTTGGTTTCGAAGCGCCTGTAAAACCCCTTTCTCAGCTTCTTCAGGAACTTTTTCAGTGATTAATGCTGCAGATAATATTTTCCAATGCCTGGCTTCTCTTTGTGTTGAAAGCGATTCTAATCTCAGTGAATCATAGGTGTTGTAAACCAAGCTTTGCCACTCGTCAGAATTAATGGACTCCTTTACTTTTTCTTGTATATAATCTTTTTGACTGTCATCAGCAGTTGGATTTCCTGAAGTACATGATGACAACCAGACAAATAGTAGCATTATTATGGACACAGAATAAATCTCAATTTTTTTCATATTTATTTTCAACTAGTTAACTGATGTACACGTTACAATAAAAATACAGTTTTATGGCCACTTCAGTAAACTTTTTTTGGTTTAGAAGAGATTTAAGATTCCATGATAACCATGGCCTTCTTGAGTCCTTAAAGGCTGGGGACCCCGTTGTTCCCGTATTTATTTTTGATAAAGAAATCCTAGACGACTTAGAAGATAGGGATGACGCGCGAGTTACCTTTTTACATGATACTATTCATGAAATGGATAAAAAGCTGGAGAAATGGAACAGTAGGTTGATCGTAAGATATGGCAGGCCCATAGATGTGTGGAAAAGTCTAATCAAAGAGTATAAACCGAATAGAATCTACTGTAACCGAGATTATGAGCCCTATGCAAAAAAGAGAGACGGTGAAATTGAATCGCTATGCGAAAAAGAAGATATTAAATTTCACTCATTTAAAGACCATATTATTTTTGAAAAAGACGAAGTCCGAACCGCTACGGATGGAGTATACACTGTTTTTACGCCCTACAAAAAGAAATGGTATAAAGTTCATGAAGCAGAACTGGATTCTGAGGAAAAATCAATTATCGAGAGTCCCCATTTAAAGTGCTATCCCTCAGAAGATCATTCTGATAAATTTTTTGAAATTTCAGATTCCGATATACCCAGTCTTAAAAATATGGGCTTTGAGCGGTCTAGTTTATCTATTCCTGATAAGACAGTCAAGCAAAAAATAATAAAGGAGTACGATAAAAAGCGCAATTTTCCTGCGGTTGAAGGAACAAGCAGATTAGGCATTCATTACCGATTTGGAACAATTAGTATTCGAGAAAAAGCAAAAAAAGCATATCAACTAAACAATACCTATTTAAATGAGCTCATTTGGAGAGATTTTTATAGTCAAATTTTGGATGCTTTTCCTCATGTAGTCGAGAAACCCTTTCGGGAAAAGTATGAATATATTAATTGGCGCAATAACGAAACCGAATTTGCAAGGTGGTGTGAAGGAAAGACGGGATATCCTATCGTAGATGCTGGTATGCGCCAATTGAATGAAACCGGATATATGCATAATAGAGTTCGTATGATCACAGCCAGTTTCTTGACGAAACACTTGCTAATTGATTGGCGTTGGGGAGAGGCATATTTTGCGCGTAGACTTTTAGATTATGAATTGTCTAGCAATAATGGCGGTTGGCAATGGGCCGCAGGAACAGGAACAGATGCGGCACCATATTTCCGAATCTTTAATCCGTATACTCAGGTTGAAAAATTTGACAAGGATGAAAAATATCTCGATGAATGGGTTCCCGAAAGAAAAACAGATGAATATCCATCACCAATCGTAGATCATAAAGAGGCTAGACAGCGATGTCTGGATAGATATAAATCAGCCTTAAATGAATACGATGAAAATAATTAACTCTTTAATTCTTTAATCTTTTCAATAAGCCAGTTTCTGTCGGCAATTTTAGCCTGATTCTTGATTTCCTCTTCTACCTTATTTATAGCTTTAGTATCGTGAGGTAAAATATTAGATATCCGACGAACATATTTAACAAGGTTTAAGTAATTCTGCCTTCGATTTTCAGGAAGAGATTTCTTATGTCTATTCAGATAAACTTGAAAAGAATCCAAGAAAGAGTGCAAGGCATCTATTTCCCCCAATTCATAGTAAGTGGCAAGCAATAGGGCTTTAGCACCTAAGCTGTATGAGAAGTCTGTAAATTCAACTTCATTTAATAGCGGGATAACCTTCTCATATTCATTTCTGTAGTGATGCAGTCTGGCTGTATTAAATTTCACAGCATTCTCTTTAAATTCGGAATTAAGTTTTTCAGCATACTTACTAATAAAGCCCTCTACCCATTTGTCTTCTCCAGCTCTTAAGCCCGTTAAGACAATATTTTTGTAAGACCAGGGAGACAACTCGCCATCTATATATAAAACTTCAGCAAATAAAGCCTGACGATACATTTCAAAAAGCTCAATCAAGAAATCAGTATTTCCCTGGTTATTTTTTGCGATACAAAAATTTACTGCAGCCAAATAAATGTCTCTAAGATCGTCAGAATTGAAAATGTACTCGTATTTCTGAATCATTTTCTTCAGCGCATAATAATTTTTAGTGTTATCTGTGCTTTCATATAGTTTATACACATGAAAATAAACAATAATTTGTGGCCGATCGGAGTAGTCCTCTTTCTCTATATGTTGTAATATTTCTTCAATAAATAAAATATTGTATTCGTGTTTCTGCGTTTTACGGTGAGATAAAAAAGTGCAATAGTATTTAAGTTTTTCTGCTAGGTAGTAATAATCTAGATTTTGTATGAGCAAATCAATATTGGATCTTTCGGTACGATGAAGTTCTACTTCAGATATTTCATAAAAGCTCTTCTCAATTTTATACTTATAAAAGTAGTAGTTGGAGGACCTATCTGGCTGCCTTTTAGCAAGCCGCTTTGCACTATTTATCGTTTTGGTGTACAACAGATCTAATTTTTTGTTCTGTACAGCCTGTAATAAAAAGTCAGCTTGGTGAATTGGATTCGATTTATAAACTTCTATAGCCAAAAAATCCTCTACGAGAGAAAGCAAATCTGAAGTATATTTTCTAAATCTGCGATCGTCATATTCAGTATCATTAGTAAATGTATTCCACAAATCTTTTTTCCGAAGAAGGTTTTTATCTTCATTCTCTGATTTTAGATCTTTCAATAATTCATCAAAAAATATTCGTAATCGCTCAGATGGATTAAAATAAGGGGAGTGAATAAATTTACTTAGTCGATTAAGTTCGTAAATTTCAAATTCAGAAAGAACTTGGTATAATTTCGTTGTTCTCATTGAGGAATATTACTAAGAAGCAATCAGAAAGATATATAATTTCATATCGATTAAAATAGCTCTCATATACTTACACATAAACATAATATAAAATTTCTATATATCATACAATTTGTTTGAAGCTTTAGATTTATTTCCGTATTATTGTGGTTGATAAGATCAATAACCAACCATGAAAACCATTCTGCTTAAGGCATTACTTTGTTTAGCTGCGTGTATCGCGGTTCAAATGCTTTATGCTCAACCGCACAAAAATATAGATGTAAAAAGGAATACTTCTTTTACTTCTGATACAATCGCCGGTGTTGCACAGATAATTATTGATTATCCTCAACAAGGTGATTACGACTTTATCGATATACAAGGCGGGTTTTTATTTCAGTATGAGCCAGATAGTGGATTCGTTGGTTTAGATACGGTTATCATTGAGTATATGAATAGTACTGGAGGCGATATTCAATATGAAGTCTATTTCTTTCATATTCAACCCTCATTGATCTATCTAAAGGACGACTACTATCCCGTTGAATCCGGACAAGATTACCAATCTTTTGATGTTTTATTAAATGATTCGGGTACAGACTCTCCTTTTTCATTGCATGAAATTATCCATGTAAATAATGGCTTCTCCTATGTAGAAGATGATTCGCTGTTTTATAAACCGGCTAATAACTTCGAAGGCATTTCTTCTGTAACCTATAAAGCTTGTGATTCTTTAGGCTACTGTGATATAGCACAAGCTCAATTTATTGTTGTTGATTCAACCAATATTCTATCTGAAGACTCATTAATACTATATACCCCCGAAAACACCTCTATAAGATTTATACTCCCAGATACTGGTTTCCAAACCGTTGGGGCTCCTGATTTAGGTATCATTATAGACGAATTTGAGGGTAGAGTATTTGAATACTCCCCATTCCAGAATACTAATGGAACAGATATCCTTGAAATGGATAATTCGGAATTAAACCGTACCGTAATTATTCATATTATTGATGTGCCTACCCCCAACCAAAGAGTGGTAGATGACTATATATATACACATAAGGATACCGAAATCGAATTCGACGTTCTGACCAATGATTTCATAAGCAATGGAAGGGTTAACTCTCATACCAATGCACCTAACGGAACATTAATAAAATTAGGCGATGGGGAGTTTCGTTTTATTCCGGATGCTGATTTTGAAGGTTTAACTCAATTTACATATACTACTTGTATTTTTGGCTCAAATTGCGAGACAGGAAGGGTGAAGATTTTTGTTGGCAATTTAAACCCTGACAATAGATCCAATTACAATCTCATTACACCCAAAAATCGTGATTTAGTTATAAATTATGATGTGCCGATTGCTAATTTCATGTTCGAAATAGCTCAGGATTGTTCAAATGGTGAATTAACCATTTATCCAGGTTTAGATACCTTATCCATCGGTTGCGAAGAAGTGACTGGATATAATTTAGTAGTCTACACACCAGATTCTAATTACGTAGGAGAGGATGAATTTGATTTGGAATATTGCGTAAATGGAGGGATTGACTGTGAGATTGTAAAAGTTAAAGTAGATGTTATTGATCAGAATTTAGATTCTGTTTGTATCTGCGCTGATGATTGTGTCTGGCCCGGTGATATCAACCATGATGGTAAGGTAGATATGATCGACCTTCTTTCATTAGGATGGCATGTCGGACTTGACGGAGAAGAAAGGCCGTATGCTCAGCCTGACGAATGGTTTGGCCAATATGCCCCTAATTGGGATAAGGATCAAATCAATAGCAGTAACCTTAAGCATGCTGATGTTAATGGAGATGGTTTAGTTAGGGTAGAGGATAAGGACGGAATTAATGAATTCTATAATAATATTCACTCTATCCTAAATGAGCCTATAAAAGAGCCTAGGACATATCCAATTATGTTAGAAATTGCAGGGCCTTCAGATCCAGAGCCAGGTGACTATGTTTTAATGAATGTTCTTGCAGGAACAGAGAACAATCCGGCTATCGACTTGCACGGCCTTGAACTTAATTTTGACTTTCATCCGGATATAGTCGACACCTCAACTATAGAAATGTTTTTCTCGCCATCATCATGGTTGGTAGGTAATAACACTAGTATTGACTTAGTTAAGCATCAGGGACGTTCCATAGATGGGGCTATAAGCCGAATTGATAGAAGAGGTAGAGCGGGCTTTGGACTTGTGGCTCAAGTAGGTTTTATTATTGAAGATGACCTTGATGGTATTCGAGCATCTGATAATATTATTACTTATAATATCGGACTTTCGCAAGCTTCTGTGATGTTAGGAGATGGCTCAATCATATCATTACAAAAAATCGCTGTTCCGCTAAATATTAAAATGTATCCGGATAAGAAAGCTGGTGCTTTTTCAGCACAGGATATTTTAGTTTATCCAAACCCAGCTCGAGAGATCATAAACATTAGAACAAATAGTCATACACTTCAAACCGTGGAGCTATATGATGCACAGGGAAGAATTGTACATGTAAACGAATTAGATAATCCGAATTCTTATTCTAAGATCAACACTAATAATACTGTACCTGGTTTTTATATCCTCCGAGTAGAAAATCAAGATGGTACTTGGGTATCAAAGAAGGTTCAAATAATAGAATAGACTTTATTCTTATCTCATAAGCTTCTTTTCCGAAACTTCTCATTCCGCTCCCTTCAACAATTTTTTGTGAGTAAATTTTGCTTTAAAGCCGATTTTCATTTATTACTTGTAAAATTTCATCCCTATAATTTTTTCCAATAGGTATGGACTTCTTTTCTCCACTTATATTAAGCTCAACTGAATTTCCTACTACCGCTTCAATCTTATCAAGTGCTAAAATATAAGACCTGTGAACGCGCATAAATAGATTTGAAGGTAATTTTTTCTCTAGCCCCTTCATGGTTTGAAGCGTTACGATTCGATCTTTTGCCCTCTTAATTATCACGTAATCTTTGAGCCCTTCTATGTAATAAATATCATCAAAATTAACTTTTGTTAGTTTTTTATCCGCCTTTACATAAATAAAAGGTGGGTCTGAATCATTGGTATCTTCGGTGTTGCTTCGTTGCGTTTCTGTGGCCCGTTGATTAACTTTCTGTATAGCTTTAAGAAATCGGTCAAATGTGAATGGCTTCAATAGAAAGTCTACTGCGTTTAAATCGAATCCTTCTACCGCAAAATCAGAATGTGCCGTAGTAAAAATAATGTGAGGTGGATGAGTTAAACTCTTAACTAATTCTATTCCCGTTATTTGAGGCATTTGAATATCTAAAATTAATAAGTCATAATTTGACTTCGATAACTCCTCAGCTGCTTCCATTGCGGAATGGCATTGTTTTATAATTGAAAGAGACGGAATTTTATTGGAGTAATTTTCAATTACCTCTAATGCTAATGGTTCATCATCAACTACTATGGCTTTAATTTCTTTCATTCTGTTTTAATTTTATGTCTAATATAATCCTAAAATAATCTGTTCCTTCTTTTATCTGTAATGAATGGTTATCTGGGTATAGTAGTTTTAGTCTCCGTTTTACATTTTCTAACCCAATTCCACTTGAAGAGGACTTGACTTCTGAAGGTCTAAATTTTCTATTTTCATATTCTTTTTGAGGTATAGAGTTTCCTATTGTTAAGGTAACTAATTCCTCTTTAACCTTAAACGCGATATCAATCCAGCCTCCATGGATTCTATTACCTAAGCCGTGCTTAAAAGCATTTTCAAAAAATGGTGTAAATAATAAGGGAGCAATTTTTTGGTCAGTGGCCAGACCCTCAAGGGTGTAGTTGATTTCTACATCACTTCCATATCTCAACCGCTCAAGTTCGACATAGTTACCCATATATTGAATTTCCTTTTCCAAAGAAACTTCGGCTTCATTGCAATCATAGAGCATGTAACGCATAATCTCAGATAGTCGAATGACCATTTGTGGTGCTGAGTCTGATTTTTTTAGCGTTAATGCGTATAGACTGTTTAGTGTATTGAATAAAAAGTGAGGATTAATTTGTGATCTTAGGAATTTTAATTCTGATTGTAGATTTTCTTTTTCGAGCTCACGCATACGGCGCAAATCGCCCAACCAATTCCAAATTATTTTGACTACAGTAGAAATGACACCAATTATTAGGAAGGAAAGAAAAGTAAACCATTGGGATTGTAAAACTTCAGTTTGCAATTCCGGTACAGTCCAAAACCGTAAATAATAAACCAGAGATCTGAGAGGTGTAAGAATTAAGGCAGAGGTTATGAAAAGAAGCAAATAGGTTATTACAGACCGTTGTTGGAGAAAGTTCGGAATAAGATAGTGAGTGTTGAATTGAACGTAGGTATAGAAAAAAGCTAAGGCTATTAATACGTTGCTAATATTAAACCAGGTGAATGGAGACTCATTTGAAATGACAAGAAGAATTGTTCCAAAGATTAGCCAAAGCCCACCTTTTAAAAGCGCTTTTGTAGAAAAAGTCCGACTTATTTGTTTAATTGTTATCATTCTCAAGATTAGCTTCTAAAGTATGATAATCTTTTTACATAACCAGACAAGGGAAACAAATTAACTAGTTCGTTTCTCCAAGGGTAAAGCGTATATTTGCATCGTAAACAAGAGGTATGGTTTTAATAACACGAGTTGAAAAATTTAATGCTGCCCATAAACTTTGGGTAGATCAATGGAGTGAAGAAAAGAATAAGGAGGTTTTTGGTAAATGCTCCAATAAAAATTGGCATGGTCATAACTATTACTTGCACGTTACTATTAAAGGAAAACCGGACCCCTTAACTGGTTTTGTGGTAGATGTAAAATATTTATCTAAAATCATTAAGTCTAAAGTTATAGAGTATATAGACCATTCTAATCTAAATTTAGACGTACCTTTTATACCTGAAGGCATGCAGCCCACTACTGAAAATTTAGTCATTCAAATATGGAAAGAACTAGCGCCTCACATTCCTGGAGAAGCTGAATTGTTCAAACTTAAGCTCTATGAAACTGATTCCATTTATGCTGAATACTACGGTGAATAGAGTATTCTAGCGTCTGCAATTTAAAAAGGTACTAATGAAGAATGAAAAACTAATTGAATTAGAAAAAATGTATCGTCAAATTATAGAGTTAGTTGGTGAGGATGTATCGCGTCAAGGCCTTTCAAAAACACCGATAAGGGCAGCAAAATCCATCCAATTTCTCACACAGGGATACAATCAAAATGCGAACGAAATATTATCAAGTGCGCTGTTTGAGGAGGACTATAACGAAATGGTTATCGTAAAGGATATTGAACTCTATTCTCTTTGTGAACATCATTTACTACCCTTTTTTGGTAAAGCACATGTCGCATACATTCCAAATGGCAAGATTGTAGGCCTGAGTAAAATTCCTCGAATCATTGATGTTTTTGCGAGAAGATTTCAAGTTCAAGAACGGCTTACCACTGAGATTCTAGAATCAATTGATAAGGTGCTAAATCCACAAGGAGTTGCTGTTGTCATTGAGGCTCACCATATGTGTATGATGATGAGAGGTGTTGAAAAACAAAATTCAGTAACAACAACATCTGCATTTACAGGTTCTTTTTCGGAGATCCAAACACGAAATGAGTTTTTAAAGCTCATTTCATCTTCACTTAGTTAAACCACTATTTATGAAAGCTTTTATTTTCCCTGGCCAGGGAAGCCAATTTCCAGGAATGGGTAAAAATATTTATGATCAATACGCTGAAAGTCATCCGTATTTTGAGGAAGCCAATGAAATTTTAGGCTTTAATATCCAAAATATAATGTTTGAAGGGTCTAAAGAAGACTTAAAAAGAACAGCTGTTACACAACCTGCAGTCTTTCTTTATTCTTACTTATCCTATGTAACCATGCCTGATAGGCCTTTGCCAGGCGCAATGGCAGGCCATTCTCTGGGAGAGCTTACAGCCTTGGTATCTGCAGAGGTGCTATCTTTTTCTGATGGTTTAGACTTAGTGAAGTCGAGAGCAAATGCTATGCAAAAGGCATGTGAAGCAAAGAAAAGTACTATGGCTGCTATTGTCGGACTCGAGGACCAAAAGGTACGGTCTATTTGCTCAGATATAAATGATGATGTTGTTGCCGCTAACTTCAACTGCCCAGGTCAGGTTGTTATTTCCGGAAGCGAGTCGGGGGTACAACTTGCCATGGAAAAATTAAAATCAGAAGGAGCTAAACGGGCACTACCTTTGGCCGTTGGAGGAGCTTTCCATTCTGCCTTTATGAGTCCCGCAGAAGAAGAATTAAAAGAAAAAATTCAATCCATTTCATTTTCAATTCCTAGCTGTCCAATTTATCAAAACGTAGATGCCAAACCACATGAAATCCCCCAAGAGATTCAAGAGAATTTAATTTCTCAACTAACTTCTCCGGTGTTATGGACACAGACGATGAATCATATGTTAAGTGATGGGATAGATGATTTTATTGAATTTGGTGGAAAAGTGCTTTCTGGATTTGTAAAAAGAGTTGATCGACAAATCCCAACGCTACAAATCATGTAAAAAATAATTTATGAATTTCGATTTAGTTGAGAAATCTAGTCTCCTAATATCGCACCCGTATTTATACGACCATAATTTTAGACGATCGGTGGTACTGCTCTCTGAGCACTCTATAGACGGAGGAACTATAGGGTTTATATTGAATAAACCCCTTAAAATTCCTGTGGACAGTTTACTATCTGATTTTCCTGATTTCGCCTCCCATGTGTATTATGGTGGACCTGTGAATACTGAACGAATTCACTTTGTTCATACAGCTGGAGACATTTTAGATGGTAGTATTCGGATATCTGACGGATTATATTGGGGAGGTGATTACTCAAAATTGAAGTTTTTAGTTCAATCGAAATTAATAACGGAAAAAAACATTCGCTTTTTCGTAGGATACGCTGGATGGGACTATAATCAACTCCAAGATGAAATGGATATCAATTCCTGGTTGGTTAGTGATAGTGATATTAACTACATCTTTAACTCTAAGCCCAAGGCTCTCTGGAAAGAAGTCTTAGAAAACATGGGTGGGCGATACAGTGTAATTGCTCAAATGCCTGATCATTTTCTCCTTAATTAAATTTATGTTAGACGTAATTGATCTTAGTTTACATTTTGGTGATAGAGCTATTGCTAAGTCTCTTAGTTTTTCTGTTAGAAGAAAAGAGCGTGCGGGATTAGTGGGTAAAAATGGTGCCGGAAAATCGACCTTGTTGAAATTAATTTCGGGTGAACTTAAAGCCGACGATGGTCAAATATCTATCGAAAAAAGTGCCACCCTGGGATATTTGCATCAAGATCTTAATTCCTTAACAAATAAAAGCGTTCGCCAAGAGATTAAATCTGCTCTTTCCATTTTAGAATCTCTGAAAAATGAATATGAAAGTATCCAAAAGGAAATGGCTGTCAGAACGGACTATGAGAGCGACAGTTATATGAAGTTACTGGATAGATTTGATCAGGTACAAACGAAATATTTATACTATGATCCCGATCAAATTGAAAAGAAAGTAGAATTAATTGCCACTGGCTTAGGATTTAAAAGAGATCAACTAGATGAGTCCGTAGAAATCTTAAGTGGGGGGTGGAAAATGAGAGTTGAGTTAGCCAAACTTTTGATTCAACAGCCAGACCTATTGTTATTAGATGAACCTACTAACCACCTCGACATTGAATCTATTATTTGGATGGAAAGTTGGCTTACTAACTATGATGGAGCTTCAATCATTATTTCACATGACATTGAATTTTTGAATAACACAACAAATCGCACCTTAGAAATAGTCAATGGCAAAATACGTGATTATCCTTTTCATTATTCAAAATATAAAAAGGTTCGAGCAGAAGAAATGGAACAACTTCAAAATGCGTACGATAATCAACAGAGATTGATCAAACAGAAGGAACAAACCATAGATCGTTTTAAAGCAAAAGCTACCAAGGCAAAGATGGCCCAAAGTATGATCAAAGAGTTAGAGCGAATGGACCGATTGGATCCGCCTGATGAAGATTCTAAACTCATCAATATTAAATTTCCAGACCCTACTAGATCGGGGGCTGTCGTTTATGAAGCTCACAATTTGGGGCATGCCTATGATGATAATCAGGTATTTTCTGGTTTGAATATAAAAATTGAGCGAGGGGATCGAATTGCATTCGTAGGACAAAATGGTCAAGGAAAATCTACCTTAGCTAAAATTATTGCAGGAGAATTGACACCCTCTGAAGGTCAATTAAAGAAAGGGCATAACGTTGATTTAGGCTATTTTGCTCAGAATCAAGCTGAAAAGCTCAATCCAAATCAAACTGTTCAAGAAGTGGCGGAATCTGCTGCGAGTCACAAAACACTGTCTAAGGTTCGTAGTATTTTAGGAGCGTTTTTATTCCCGGGTGAAGAAGTAGAAAAAAAGGTTAATGTTCTTTCTGGAGGGGAACGCTCCAGACTTGCTATTTCCCTATTAATGCATGACAACTATAATGTTTTATTATTAGATGAGCCTACAAACCACCTAGATATTTATTCAAAAGAGGTGCTTAAAACCGCACTGCAAACCTATGATGGGACGTTATTAATTATTTCACATGATAGGAGCTTTTTGAATGACTTGACTCAAAAGACGCTTTCTTTTCGCGATGGTGAAATCAAGCTGCATCTGGACAACGTAGAGACTTACCTTAAAAATCAGAGAATACAAGACATGAGAGCTCTGGAAATGAACTCCCAGAAAAACTCTAATTCAAAACCAACCGAAAAGAAAAAGGTGTCTAAATCTAATATAACGGAGGATGAAAAGCGAGCAATCCGAAAGAAGGCCTCAATTATAGAACGAGAGATCACAAAACTTGATTCCCGATTGGAAAAAATTGAATATCAGATGTCAGCTAAAGATTTTTACGAATCGGAAGATGCAGAGAGGATCGGGAAAAAATATTCCTCTTTAAAACAAGAGCAAGAGGAAAAGGAAGAAGAATGGGAGCGCTTGGTTAGTGAATTGGATGGCTAAAAATGTCTTAGTACATGACAATATTCATGAATCGATTTATTTTATCGAGGACCATTTAGTTAACTGGTTCTTTAATGCTTTTAGATCTTTTGGATAATCAGCCTCGAAATGAATCCGTTTTTTGGTTGTCGGGTGGGAGAGGGTCAGAATTTTTGCATGAAGAGGTGTTCGACTTAATAAAGGCTGTTCTTCATTATTCTTTCCCGATCGGTAGTTCCTTTTGATAGTTGAAAGGAAAAAGCGATCGCGATTTCCATAAACCGGATCTACAATTAGGGGGCAACCAATATGTGAGGCGTGAATACGAGCTTGATGGGTTCTTCCAGTAAGTAGTTCAAACTCTAATATGCTATGAGCTTGAAATTTTTGAAGCACTTTATATGCAGTTTGTGAAGGCTTTCCAGTTTTGTGAATTATACTTTTCCCATCTGATCGTTTTAAAATAGGCTCATCGATAATTCCATCACTCTCGGGAGGATGCCCGTCGCAAAAAAGATGATAAATCTTTGTTACATTTCTGTTTTGGAATTGAAGACTTAAACTACGATGTGCTTCTTCGGTCTTGGCAAAACAAATTAGTCCAGAAGTATCTTTATCTAGTCGATGAACAACATAAATTGTATCGAATCTATTCTCCAGATAAGATTTTAGGTTGAATTTTTCTGGTTTAAATCTATCTGGAATACTCAAGGTATTAGGAGACTTATTTATTACAATAATCTCTTCATCTTCGTAAAGAATTTCTACTTTTTTCATGAGGGTTTTACCTTTGTATAGGTCTTTTTGTTCCGAATGAAATAATTAAATACGATGCTTTTTCGCAATCGTACATTGCCTACTTCGGATTTAAGATTTCTCGTGTTTCTAATGTCTCGAACTCTTCTAGCTGTTTGTTTTCTCTTTGATATTAGTGCGGGTAAATTCTTTATAATATAGCCATAAGCTTTAAGTATAGATCTAGCAGCTCCATACTTCTTTTCTTTCGCATATTTTAGAGCAGCGACTAGATCCAGCATAATTCTAAGAGGTCCAAGCCATATAAACTTAGCACCAGGCTCATTTTTGATAAGCGTCATGATATTATTCCTAAAATTTAAATAAACTTTATGAGGGTTTACGTAAGAAAGAGTTCCTCCACCTAAATGATATACAATTGAGGTTGGTTCATAATAAATTTTGTATCCCGCTCGGAGTAGTCTCCAGGATAAATCAATTTCCTCCTGATGGGCGAAATAACTAATGTCAAATCCTCCAGCTCTGTAAAATAAATCTGATTTAATAAGCATTGCTGCTCCACTGGCCCAAAATATGGGTACAGGATTGTCATACTGTCCCGAGTCCTTTTCAACTGTATCAAATATTCGTCCACGGCAAAATGGATAGCCCAAAATATCTAATTCACCTCCGGCTGCACCAGCATATTCGAAGGAGTCTGTATCTTTTAATGACTTAATTTTAGGTTGTACAGCTATTATATCCGGATCTGATTCTATTCTGTTTAATAAGGGCTCCAACCATCCTGAAGTCACCTTAACATCATTATTTAGAAGAATGAAGTATTCTGACTCAATTCCATTGAGCCCTTCATTATATCCTGCAGCAAACCCTAAATTTTTATCTAATGAGATAATTGAAATTTGAGGATATTGGGACTTAAGCCAAGAAAGAGACTCATCAGAAGAGGCGTTATCTATAATAAAAATTTCTGCGATTTCTAAAGGTGTACTTGATAGGAGAGTGGGCAAATATTCTTTCAAATGGGAAATGCCATTATAATTAAGCAGGACAACAGCTACTGATTTAGAGACCCCTCCAGATATGGCCTTTTTTTTTTCTAATTGCTTCCTGGCTTCAACCTGGTCAAGTCTAAGTTGATGTCTCAGTTCGTTTAACTCATTGAATTTCTCATCCTTTCGAATAAAAGAAACAAAACGGATAATTAGGTCTTCTCCGTAGATGTTTTTATCAAAATTAAATATATTAACTTCAATTAAGGGAGCCCCTGAGGAGCTTACACTAGGCTTTGTGCCGTAGTAGAGCATCGCGCCATAAACTTCACCTTGGTACTCTACAGTCGCACTATAAATCCCAAAGGGTGGTAGAAGTTTAAGCTTATGATTCACTCTAACATTGGCAGTTGGAAAACCTAATTGATGCCCTAATTTATTTCCATGCTCGACGACTCCCATTAAAGCGTAATTATGCCCTAATAAGGCATTAGCTATATCAATTTGTCCTTCAGATAAAGCTTTTCGAATTTTGGTAGAACTAATAGATATTTCTTTTATGCTTTGCTTTTCGATCTCTATTACTTCAAAACCAAGTTGTTTACTATATTGTCTAAGCAGACTAACATCGCCTTCGCGGTTCCTACCAAATTTATGATCGTATCCGATCACCACACAGGACGGGCGGAATCTTTTGTAAATAAAGTTCTCTACGTATTCTTCCGGATGAAGTTGAGAGAACTCTACTGTAAAGGGTACAATAACTAGATGGTCGACATCTAGTTTCCTGATTTCTTCAATTTTCTCCCTTTTTAAGGTTAACAGCTCCAGTGAATCATCTTGTGGAAAGATTACAGATCGAGGGTGCGGACTAAAGGTAACTACTATACTTTCTCCATTAACTTGATGGGCTAATTTCTTTAGATGCTTGAATATTGTTTTATGTCCTTGATGCACGCCATCAAAAGATCCTATGGTAATAACGGCATTCTTAAATTCTGGTAGCCGTTCAATATCTTCGTGAATAATCATAGTGTAAAAATAGCTAAATCATGATGATTAGAAGAACTTAAGGTCTGTTCTAAGTAAATATAATCCGTGGATTATTTGTAATAGAGAATAAGCACTATTACATTCAAGTATAAAACTTAGCCAAATAAAATATGTTATTAAATAAATGTAAATTCTTCAGATGAAAAAAGACAGCATATTAGAAATCCTCAGTAATGTTTCCGTACCTAATATTGGTCAGAATGTAATGACCTTAGGATGGTTAAAGAATATTCGAATTGAAGGTAACCAAGTCTACTGTGACCTCACCATTCCAATGGAACGTGCCGATATAAAAGATGATTTAAATTTCAGTTTAATTGGAGCTATACAAGATAAATTCCCCTCTGCTGATGTACATATACATTTTACGACATCGATGATGGATAATAGTGCTCCAGCTAAAGATTTAGGGCCTATAAGTGGTGTCAAGAATATCATAGCAGTAGGTTCGGGAAAAGGAGGAGTAGGTAAATCTACTGTTTCTATGAATTTAGCTTTAGGTCTAAAATCATTGGGAGCGAGTGTAGGCATACTTGACGCAGATTTATATGGTCCGTCTATTCCCACAATGCTGGGTATTGGAGGAGAGAGGCCAAAGGTAAAGATTGTAAGCGGTAAGAATATGATCGTACCTATTAAAAAGTACGGTATACACGCCATGTCTATAGGTCTTGTTGTAGATCCCGAGCAAGCAGTAGTATTAAGGGGGCCGCGATTAGCTGGTATAATTAAACAGTTTTTTAACGAATGTGCCTGGCCAAAATTAGATTACTTAATAGTGGATTTACCTCCTGGGACAGGAGATATTCAGCTTACCATGGTTCAAACTGTCCCTGTAACAGGAGCAATAATGGTTACTACTCCCCAAGAGGTGGCATATGCTGATGCTTTAAAAGCTATGAACATGTTTAAACTTGAACAGATACAGGTTCCAGTTATTGGTGTAGTCGAAAACATGTCGTGGTTTAGTCCTATCGACATGCCTGATAAGAGATACCAGCTTTTTGGTGAAGGCGGTGGAAAACGCCTGGCAAAAGTTGGAAATACGGTTCTGCTTGGTCAGGTTCCACTCATACAGGGTATTCGGGAAGGGAGTGATATTGGGGAACCAATTATGACCCTAAAAGAACACCCCGGACAAGAGTATTTTCTTAACTTAGCAAAAAATACCGCTCGACAGACAGCTATTCGAAATGAGAGTATAGATCCAACGAAAGCTGTCAATATTCAATAAGCTAATAAATTTTCAATATTATGGATTTAGGTTCAAAGAAAAAGTTGTTAGAAAAAATAAATACTGCACTGGATGAAGTAAGGCCTCACCTTGCTGTTGATGGTGGAAATATAGAAGTGGTAGATGTAACAGATGAAGGTATAGTAAAAATAAAATGGCTTGGTACATGTGAAACCTGCTCAATGAGTGCTATGACAATGAAAGCAGGGGTAGAGGAAACAATCAAATCCAAGATCAAAGGAATAAAAGGGGTCGTTGCAGTAAACGGCGCTTTTACCTCTGAACTTCCTTCTGTATGAATCGAAAAGACCTTGAGCAACATATAATAAACAGGGTTTCGTGCCTCTGTATAGGTCTGGACTCAGACTTTACAAAAATCCCAGATCACCTTACTGCAGATCACACTGGGGTTTTACAGTTTAATAAAGAAATTATTGATGCCACCAGAGAATTGTGTGTTGCCTATAAACTAAATAGTGCTTTTTATGAGGTATTAGGCCCTGAAGGTTGGTCTGTAATGAAAGAAACTATTGAGTACATTGGCTCTGAGCATTTTATCATAGCTGATGCAAAACGGGGTGACATAGGTAATACTGCTATTCAATATGCGATCACTTTTTTCGATCATCTTGGTGCTGACGCTATAACACTAAGTCCTTACATGGGCGGAGATAGCTTGAGCCCATTTCTCGCCTATGATGATAAATGGAGCATTATTCTAGCTCTAACTTCTAATCCAGGCTCTTCTGATTTCCAGTGGCAACAATCGAATGGTAAGTATTTATATGAGCACGTAACTGAAACAGTAAAAGAAATCGGTTCTCCCGAAAATACCATGTTTGTTGTGGGGGGAACACGAAAGGAAGATTTAGAGGCTATGCGGGCGATCTGTCCAAAGCATTTCTTCTTGGTGCCTGGTGTAGGAAAACAGGGGGGAACTGTAGCCTCTGTTATGCAAGCAGGTTCAGATCAGTCAAATTCTTATGGGCTACTTATCAATTCTTCACGATCCATCATATTCTCTTCATCCGGTAAAGATTTTGCAGAAGCTGCCAAAGCATCCGCCAAAGAATTACAGTTACAGATGTCTGAGTTTATAAAGGAATAATGTTGTATTTTTTTCGTCTCATTGATAATTCCCTAAAAATCACCTTATTGGTATAGCTCGTGCCTGAATAGGGAAAAGAATGGTTTTCTAGCTCTTCCAGAGAATGTATAGACTCCTGATTGCTAAGCTCTCCAAAGGCAGTGCATATTCCTGATTGTATTTTTATAAACCCAATAGAATTTTCATTTGAAAGTGACTCCCAAATTATCTGGTCATTGGGAAAATATTGAGAAATCTGATTTTCTAACAGATCAATAGATATTGGTTCTTCCATGTTTTCTGGGATTGGACAACTATTGGTTTGACGTTTCCAGCATTTTGATTGAGTTTTATCTTGAATACGGCAAGCGCATAAGCCTAAATCCCTGGAAACATTTTCTAAGTGCGCATACGCGTGTTTCCGTTGTCCAAACTCAGCAATAACTTCCCATTTCTGCTTTTCCGCTCGCGTATGAGTATGGACCTTAAAAAAAGTGTTATTTGACTTTTGATGTTTCACAATAACATATGGAAATGATGTACGCTTCTGCGCTTTATTAATTGGGGGATTATATTTCTTTATGTATTGATCTTCCTTTAATAAGGCGATTAGGTTTCCGGGTGTAAGTTCATATTCTATATGATGAACAGATCGTAAAAGTTGGCTCGTTTTTTTACCCCCTTTTCCGAAGTGCTCAAATATTCTGCGCTTAATATTATCGCTTTTCCCAATATAAGCGAATTCGTTATTATCGTCCATAAGAAAATAGACACCTGGTTTCTCAGGTAACTTGTGTAGATCCTCAATCGAAATATTTTGGGGTAATCTTGCAGATTGTAGCCCAAAATTTACGAGGTGTTTAATTTCAGCAGGAGTATTGGTTTTCTGCTGAAAACTAAGTAATAAAAATTCTGCAGTAGCCTGTGCATCACCTAAAGCTCTATGCCGGTCTGTCATATTCAGGTTGAAGCGCTTAACCAATTTACTAAGCCCATGTGATTTATACTCAGGGTAGAGCTTCCTTGATAATTGAACGGTGCATAGTCGACGAGAGGAGAAAGCGTATCCGAGTTGTTGGAACTCATATCTCAAAAAGTTGTAATCAAAATTTACATTATGAGCTACAAAAATCCGCCCCTTAAGTTTGAGGACAATATCTTTTGCTATTTCAAAAAATTTGGGGGCCGCTTTTACGGCTTCATTTGATATGCCAGTCATATTTGCTATAAAGGGTGGTATAGACCGCTCAGGATTCACTAAAGACTCATATCGGTCAGTAACTTCTCCATCGGTAATAATCACTATTCCAATCTCGATAATTCGATCTCTGGAAGGTAAACCACCTGTAGTCTCTAAATCTACTACTGCAAACTCCATGCTCAACTATTAAGAGCACAAAGATAAAAAGATAAATATGTACTTATATCATCATAAGTACAAGTTATTATTAAAATAGATTAAAAGTAGCTTCTTAGCATTAATCCATAAGCAGGCTTAATTGGTTGGGTAAGCGCTGCGAAGGGACAGGTCTCTTAAAAAGAGACCTGTGTACGAGTTTACGAGTACCGAATGAATATGGAGCCCGGATGCATAGCGGCCGGGCTGACTAAAGGAAGCCCGGCTACCCCCTAATTATATTCATCAAAAACTTGCTTTAAGCGGTTCGGATAATCTGTAATTATCCCGTCTACGCCCATTTCTATAAGTTCCTTCATACGCCTCTTGTCATTTACAGTCCAGGGTATAAGCTCAATATCATTTTCATGGATCCTACTGGACAATTCCGGGTCTACCATTTTATGATGGGGACTCAAAATATGGGGTTTAAACTGCAACTGATTCAGCTTCGAAAATAGATCTTCGTCATTAGAAATAAGCAGAGCAATCTTGCCCGGATAATCCATAGTATTCAGGTATTGAAGCGGGCGTGTATCAAAGGATTGAATGATTGATAGGGACTGATATTGGTATGTTGAAAGAAGCTCTAATAATTGCTGAACCAAAAACTGGATGGAAGGATAGTATTTGCCGTCCCATTCAATCCTGGATTTAATCTCCACATTAATAGGAATTCGGATAGAAAGCTGATCCAGGGTATCTAGAAGGTCTGACAATAGTGGCTTGACGGCGGGTATCTTTTCCTGGGAGGGAAAATGGGGATGCCTTTTTGATCCACAGTCAAACTTTTGGATGTAAGAATAATACATGTGATAGAGGTTATAACGCTCTGAAACATCATTTGAGAGGTTGTTTCCCAAAGAGTCCAAACAAATTTCAGATGATAACCAAGGTTCATGACTAATAACCAAAAGAGAATCTGCTGTCAGCGCCAAATCCAACTCTAAGGTAGTAGCTCCATTTTCAATAGCCCTTATAAAGGATGGGATTGTATTCTCAGGAAAAAGCCCTCGAGCTCCTCTATGGCCTTGAATATCGAAATCCTTTTGCGAAATTTTAGAATCGCACGAAGAGAAAGTAAGAGCGCTAATCAATAGAGCACAAATAGAAGAGACAGATATGAATTTATACCCTTGGGAGAGGAAACATTTATCCATGTTGATATCTAAAGCTGTTTATTTAACCACTAGGTTAACCATTCGGCCGGGCACTACAATGATTTTTACAATATTTTTCCCACTTGTCCATTTTTCGACTACATCAAGCTTTTGAACCGTTTCTTCGATATCTGATTTAGAATCTTCTTTGCTGAAAACATGAGTACCGCGTTTTTTTCCATTAATACAGATGGGATACTCTATTTCACTTTCCGCTAAATATTTTTCCTCATATTTCGGATAGTCTTGCTTTGTAACAGATGAGGCAGAGTCAAAATTACTCCAAATCTCTTCGGCCAAATGCGGTGCAAATGGGCATAATAATCGACAGAAGGGTTTTAAAATTTCAGACTTGGAGCAACCTAAATCGCGCAGTTCATTAACGCAAATCATCATAGCAGATATGCATGTATTGAACGATTGGCGTTCAATATCCTCTGTAACCTTTTTGATGCAAGTATGTAATATCTTTAATTCTGCTGAAGATGGTTTGTCTTCGGCAACAATCCATTCTTGTTCCTGTGAAAAATAAAGATCATAGATACGATGAAGAAATTTCACGATTCCGGTAATACTTTGAGTATCCCAGGGCTTATGATCTTCAATTGGTCCCAAAAACATCTCGAACATTCTAAAAGCATCGGTTCCAAACTCTTCAATAACTTCATCCGGATTTACAACATTGTGCTTAGACTTGGACATTTTCTCTACCTCTGAGCGAAGTTGAACAAATGTTTGTCCATCAACATCATTTTGCCAGTTGATATCCGATTTTACGTCAATTCCTTCGAACCGGTTGTCTTCTTGCTGCAACTGAGTAAAGCTTTCCAAGCTCAAGCGGTCTTTTTCGTCTGCCAAATGAATAGGAACGTGCAAGGTTCTTAAAGTATCACCCTTGTGCACATCTAATAGCAGGGAGCGCCCCTGGATCATCCCCTGGTTAATAAGCTTTTTAAATGGTTCTTGAGATGGAACTGTATCCAAATCGAAAAGAAATTTATGCCAGAATCTGGCGTACATCAGATGCCCTACCGCGTGTTCTGTCCCACCAATATAGCAGTCCACATCTTGCCAGTATTCCACTGCTTTTTGACTAAACATATCATCCTCGTTATGCGGATCCATATATCTAAGAAAATACCATGAGGATCCTGCAAAACCAGGCATGGTATCGACCTCTCTGGTTAGTCCATTTTCCAATTGTTTCCAATCCACAGCTTCTGTCAAGGGGCTTTTACCATCTATTTGCTTAATATTTTCTAAATGGGGTAAGCGAACCGGTAAGTTATTTTCAGAAACGGGGTATGGAATACCATCTTCATCGTAAACAATAGGGAAGGGTTCGCCCCAATATCTCTGGCGGCTAAAATTAGCATCTCGCAATTTATAATTAACCGTCCGGTGACCTGTTTTTAAGCCCTCCAGTCGTTCAATAGCCTTTTCGATTGCGTCTTCTACATCCAACCCATTTAAGAAGCCAGAATGGATCAGAATCCCTTCTTTAGAATGAGGATTTGAATCCGGAAGATGGGAAGTATCCACCACTTGTGGAATATTTAAATTGAAATGTTCGGCAAAAGCTTGATCGCGCTCATCGTGGGCCGGTACAGCCATTATGGCTCCTGTGCCGTAATCTTTTAATACATATTCACTAATATAAATGGGCAATAAAGTATCGGTAAATGGATGTTTGGCAAAAGCACCTGTGAAAGCCCCACTCACTTTTTTGTCGGTCATGCGCTCCAATTCCGAACGACCGGCAACGTAATTTCGGTAATTTTTTACTTCTTCTTTACGGTCGTTGATTGTTAGAGTGTCTACTAAGTCATGTTCTGGTGCGATGACCATGAAACTGCAGCCAAAGAGTGTGTCAGGGCGTGTTGTGAAAACGGGAATCGTATCATCTATACTATCGAGTTGAAAATGGATGGTAGCTCCTTCAGACCGACCAATCCAATTTTTTTGTTGTGCAATTAGCGCTTCAGACCAATCGAGAGTCTCCAGATCCCTAACTAATCTTTCTGCATAGGCAGTAATCCGTAATGACCATTGTAACATGGGCTTTTGCACAACGGGGTGGCCTCCGCGCTCAGAAACTCCATTGACGACTTCATCATTTGCCAAAACAGTTCCCAACCCCTCGCACCAATTCACGTAGCTCGTTTTGCGATATGCCAATCTAAAATTCATTAGCAAGTCGGATTTTTCTTTTGGTGACATCTCCTTCCATTCCTTAGCGCTAAAAGGATCAAAGGGAGGACCAAAAGCAGGGCATTCTTGACTACCCAATTTTTCAAAATGCTTAATTAGTTCGCCAATAGGTTTTGCTTTGTTTGAAAACGTATCGTAATAGTGGTCAAATAGCAATAAAAAAATCCGCTGTGTCCACCGATAATACTGAGGGTCACTTGTGCGCAACTCTCGATTCCAGTCATAACTTAAACCAATATTTTGAAGTTGCGAACGAAATTTATTGATATTCTCTTCCGTGGATTTTGCCGGATGAATCCCTCGTTGAATGGCATATTGCTCGGCGGGTAATCCAAAAGAGTCATACCCCATTGGATGGAGCACGTTATAGCCTTGCATGCGTTTATGGCGACTTATAATATCTGAAGCAATGTACCCCAGGGGATGTCCGACATGAAGACCTGCGCCAGAAGGGTAGGGGAACATATCCAACACGTAATATTTTGGTTTGTCGTTGATCTCTACCTCATAGGTTTTATTTTCTCGCCATATTTTCTGCCATTTTCTCTCAATGCTTCTCGCGGGATACCTCATAGTTTCAGTTTTAGAGATGCGAATTTATGAAATTAGAACGTTTATGTATCTTTAATGCAAAGATAAAAGCTATTATGTTGGGTAGATTAATCAAATGGGTACTCATTATTATTATTGGCATTTTGGTGTACAATTATTTTTATGGGACAGAAGAAGAAAAACAGCAAACTGCGAAGATTTTCAATCAGACTCGAGCTGTTGGAGAATCCATAGTAGGATTTGTTTCGGATGAAACTCAGAAGGTGAAGGATGGAAAGTATAATGATGTAATTGATAATATTACGGATTTTGTAGAAAAACTAAAGAGTGATGAAAATGCGCAAGAAGTAGAGGCGATACAATCCGACCTTCAAGATGCCCAAGAAAAATATAGGGCTACTGATCAATCAAGAGATTCTTTAGAAATTCGGTTGCAAGAAATACTCAATAGAGTCGAAGCCCTTAAAAAAGAAGGTTAAGTCTGGTCGCAGGGTATTATAGGGCTTAATCCATCTAATAAAATATTCCCCCGAGTTGATTGAGAGGGACTTGGGTAACCTGCTTCAAAGATGAGAAACCTATGGTTTTTCTCAGGAATAAAGCGAATCGTTTCTTTCTTCCAATTCGGATCTTTTAACAAATTGGATTCAAATATAAGTTGTTGAGGTTGGCAGGAATTTCTGCCTAACCATACTCTGCATTTGATGGGTTCATTAAATCCAGCATAACTGTCAGAAGACGCCAAATAAAAAGACATTGTATAACATTTTCCTTTTTCCAAGTTGATAGGTACCCGCTGACCTATGGATTCATTTGATCCATCAGAGCGAGTTATTAAACCGACATATGAAGATCCATTTGCCGGATCCCTGTTAACACCCCAAACACCCGGGAAAATGTCTGGTGTAGTTGCTGGTGAACATGGCGTCCAGCCCACAGGGATAAAAGCCTCTTGTGGCGTTCCTTCAAATGATGGGTTTGCCCAGGATTGGGCATAGGTAGAAATAGGACATAAAAAAAATATTATCCCCAATGGCGCTATGGAAATCAATAGCTTGTAAAGAATTCTATAATTCATACAGTAAATGTAATTGAACCCATCGAATCCTGCATATATTTGTAAAGGATTAACACGTGCATATGGAAAAATTACTGCTTAGAACTTTAAAAGGAGAGTCAACATCAAGGCCTCCGGTTTGGTTAATGCGTCAAGCAGGTCGCATATTACCTCAATATAGAGCATTGCGTTCTTCTCTTTCTGGTTTTAAAGAGTTAGTTGAGACACCTGAATTGGCAGCAGAAGTGACTCTTCAGCCGGTGGATGAGCTAGGTGTAGATGCTGCTATCATTTTTAGTGATATTTTGGTAATACCCGAAGCACTGGGCTTACCCTATCAAATGATAAAAGGAAAAGGGCCATATTTTCCAAGAGTTATCCAAAGTCTGGAAGATGTCAAACAATTAAATGCGCATCCCGATCATGTGGTGGAACAGCTACATTATGTTTCTGAAGCCCTTAAGCTCGTAAAAATGCGTCTTTCTCCCGAAAAAACTCTAATCGGCTTTGGAGGCGCTCCATGGACATTGTTAGCTTATATGATAGAAGGTCAGGGGAGCAAAACATTTTCTAAAGCTCGAAAATTTCTGATTCAGGAAGAAAAAGCTGCTCATTTATTGTTGGAGAAAATTACAGCTGCCACCATTAGTTATTTTGATGCCCAGGTTTCTGCGGGAGCAGAAGTCATTCAATTATTTGATTCTTGGGCTGGATTGTTGAGTCCTGGCCTGTATAAAAAATTTGGACTCCCTTACATCCATGAAATACTGGATAGTGTTGAAGTACCCACTATCTTTTTCGGAAAGGGCGCTTTTTATGCATTGGAGGAAATGAAAGTCTTACCCACTCAGGCCCTTGGATTAGATTGGAATATGGATCCATCTTATGTACGTCAAATACTAGGAAATCACAGCGTTGTCCAGGGTAATATGGACCCTGCACAATTATATGGGAGTCCTGAAGAAATTGCAAGATTAACCAAAGAAATGATCGATCAATTTGGTGGGCACCAGATTGTAAATTTAGGCCATGGAGTATATCCAGATACGCCGCTAGCTGGGGTTAGAGCATTCGTTAATGCCGCACAAGCCTACCGCTATGATAGATGAAAGCTGTCTTAACCCATATATTTTGCTACATTTGTTATAGAAAAAAGAAAAAGCGGAAATCATGGGATGGTTTAAACGACTTAAAGATGGTATTCAAACGGCTACCAAGTTTAAAAAGGAAACTCCAGATGGGCTCTGGCATAAGTGCCGATCATGTAGTGAGCTAGCCACAATGAAGGAAATGAAGGAAAACTTCTTCATCTGCCCGAATTGCGAACACCATACCCGGATTGGTTCATATGACTATTTTGAGCTGATCTTTGATGGGACTTATAAAATTTTATTTGACGATATAGAATCATATGATTTTTTGGACTTTACAGACTTAAAATCATATTCGGATCGATTAGAAAAAGCGAAAATAAAGACACAGTTGGACGATGCAATGACTGTAGCAGAAGGTAAGGTAAATCGAAGGTCCTTAGTTATTGCTGCCATGGACTTTTCTTTTATAGGTGGATCTATGGGGTCTGTCGTAGGAGAAAAGATTGCTAAATCCATTGATTATTGCATAGAGAATCGGACTCATCTCATGATAATATCCAAATCTGGAGGAGCACGTATGATGGAAAGTGCCTTTAGTTTGATGCAAATGGGGAAAACTGCTTCCAAATTAAGTCAGCTGGCTAAAGCTGGTATTCCATATTTTTCTTTTTTAACGGACCCAACGACAGGTGGAGTCACGGCTTCGTTTGCAATGTTAGGTGATGTGAATTTTGCAGAACCTAAAGCGCTTATCGGTTTTGCCGGTCCCAGAGTTATAAAAGAGACAATTAAAAAAGATTTGCCCGAAGGCTTTCAGCGCTCTGAATTTCTCTTACAGCACGGCTTTTTAGATTTTATCGTTCATCGAAGAGACCTAAAAGAGCGAATAGATGATTTGGTATATTTATTCCCGGTTCGAGAACAAGCCTCATAATATTTAAAAAGGCTAATATTATTGCCCTTAAGCTTAAGGCTCCGTGATGACTACCATTTCAGGAGAAAAAGGGGTAAAGGCTCTTTTCAGATCTTCAAATAATTGTGGACCTCTTTTTTCATAGAACTCCATAACATTTAATTGTCGCTCTTGCAGTTTACCTTCCGGATAAAATTCTTCATGAATTTCTTTTATTTGCCGTCTTTTTTCATGCTCCTGTTTCTTAATAGCTCTCCGCATTTTATTTTCAAGACGGCGAAGGGGTTTTAAGGCATCAACTCGTGCAGCTTCCGTTGAATATTGTAAGCTTTCATCAAGCTTGGTCATTCGTTCGCGAAGGTCGTCAAAGGCTTGGTGTACTTTATCATATGATTTAGAAAAATCCAGCTCCTCAGAGAAATCCTCATCTATCCAGACATTTTCAATATCATGAAGATGGCTAAACCATTGCTCTAATGATATTGGTAAACTCGACATATTTTCCATTTTATTTTCGGGTATAATGGTGGCCGAGTGCCTTCTCAATAATAAGGGGAAAGTTAAGTTGAAGGCCTCAAACTGCTTTTTTCTTTCTACCCAATAAGCTAATTCACCGCCACCTCCTACATATGCCAGATTGGGAAAAATAAACTCTTGATATATTGGGCGCATTATCACATTGGGACTAAAGCGATCGGGATAGTCCTGAATATGTTTCTCAATTTCTTCCCTGGAAAATTTAATCTCGGTGTCCAAAATATGATATGACGCATCCGAACGAACTATTCGAGATCTTTTGCCTTCGTGTAAGTAGAAAAAATTTATTTCTCTTGCTAAAGCTTGGTTTCCATATCCCATAGACTCCAGCTCAACTTGCATTTCTTCAACAGGAGTTTTGGACTTTTCATTCAAGACTTCATCTAAAATATACGGAACAAACGCCTTTTTAAAAATGGGATTATCCATTTGCGCAATGAGTAGTGATTCAGATTCAAACAGGTGAGCAAGAAAGTGTTGAACAGCTTCTCCTACAGTTCTATTTCCATCAAATGAATTCCGTAAATACTCTAATACTTGATTACCGTAAAATGTCTTCTCTAATGAAGACGATAGTTCCTCTACCACTCGCTTAATTCCATCTGTATTGATGCGACCTACTGCGCCTCCGACATCGTCGGAGTTCCATTCATATCGGTTGCCTTTATAATACAAATGATTCATTTCTTCAAAATCATGATCTTCACCGCCAATAATAAACAAAGGGATTATAGTCTTATCAGGAATATTTTCCTGGATGGATTCAGCTGTTACAATTGCACTTAAAATTTTATGTATAAAATATAAAGGTCCTGTAAGCAGGCTAGGCTGATGTGCAGTTATTATTGTAAATGTATCTGGTGAATTTATAGCCTGTATAAGTTGCTTATTTTTCGTAGAAAGGCAATCAATATTTCTGTATTGGCTGAGTAATACCTCAACTAATGATTTTCTGGGGAAGTTGAAATTATCGGATTTTTCAGAAATTTGATGAGGTACTGAATTCGCTTGCGGTAAAGCATTGATAAAAGGAGTAAAATCCTCAGGTCTACGTACGAAGTGCTTATCAAAAGTTGAAAGACCGTGAATTTTATTAAACTCTATACGAAAGTCACTCATTCAGTTTTCTTTTTTATCCGTCGAAATTAAGAATAAATAAGAAAGGAAAAAGTTATAGGATAATTAAAAGGATATACCAACTGTGCCAATAAGTCGACTCGGGGAGCTATCAAAGGCATATTGTCTTCCATAAAAGGAAAAATGATCACCAAACTGAGAGAAATTGCCTTCATAGGTTAAATCGATATGGAAATTCCAAATATCCACTCCCAATCCAGCCACATAACCAAGAGTTATGTCCTCAAATCGTTTTTCATATTCTTCAACTTGCGTATTTTCTTCAAACTCTGTGACAGAGTTGATAAACAGATGTGCTATAGGACCGCATCCTAAGCGAACAGGGCCTAACCGCATGCCTAATTGAACAGGAATATCAATATACTGGTATCGCTCGGTGAATTTTTCGCTACCCATACCATTTTGGACGTCTTCGACCAAAAATTCGGCACTACTAGAACGAAACCAAACCTCCGGCTGTATGAACAAAAACTGAGAATTTGCTTGTAGAAAAAGACCCAAATGATATCCATAACGAGCTTGTTCCAAATCCAATTTGAATTCATTTACTTCACTGCGATTAGTAATTAAAAGGCTATTGGGACTAACTTCTGTTGTATTCAGTCCACCACGAATACCAAATTTAATTTGACCATGCCCTGAAATAGCCCAAAAACTAAATATGATCAATGCAATACAGATTTGATTAAATTTCATATGTTAGAGTGAGTTGGACTTTAATGATTAAGTTTTGCCTCGGTGTTTATAAACGCAAAATAAATGCTAAATTATGAAATTTCAGGTGAAATTCTACGTAATCTTACGTATCCTTGTAGCAAGTACCTGATAAAATAGACAAAAATGAATATTTCTTCTATTGAGTTTCTAGGTAGTTTTACCGAAATTCAGCAATGTCCCAAGCCCAACAAACCGGAATATGCATTTATTGGTCGATCAAATGTGGGTAAATCTTCTTTTATTAATGCATTGACAGGTAGAAAATCGCTTGCGAGGGTCAGTAAAAGCCCGGGTAAAACCCAAACTATTAATGTTTTCGAAGTGGATTCGAAGTGGAGGTTAGTTGATTTACCTGGTTATGGATATGCCAAAGTCTCTCAAAAACAACGAGAAAAGTGGGATACAATGATCATAAACTACCTTAGTTTTCGAACGAATTTAGTTACAGCTTTCATACTAGTCGATGCCAGAATTCCTCCGCAAAAGGTAGATTTGAATTTTATTGACCGCCTGGGTAAAAAAAATATTCCTTTTACTATACTGTTTACAAAATGGGATAAGGTAAAAAAACAAAATCAGCACCAAACTCTTTTGGCATATGAGACTGAATTGCAGAAAAATTGGGCTAGTCTACCGCAAATTTTTACAACTTCATCATTAAATGGGGATGGGGTTGAAGAAGTACTTGATTATATAACTCAACTAAATGAAAGCTTGATTGAATAGATGAACGAGAAGAGTCCATATATTAAAAAGCTACCTAAACAGGATCATATTATTCCTGAAATTTCTGATTGGCCACTTCATAAGCTATATCAGAATAGGGAGTCCTTTGTGAACGATATCAATAGGCAAAGCATTCAAAAATTTGATCAGCTTTCATCTGAGGATATGAAAAAGTCGATTGAGCGAACCATATACCAGGAACGTCAACGCATGAATCGGAAGCCCTGGAAAGTTGATCCACCAAACGAAAAGGCTTTCTGGAAGCGTATCACCCAAGAATTGGAGGCTTCATCAAAACTTGAGGAAGTTGAGCACCAAAAAGAAGTTTATAAAGAGTTACTATCTCGTATCATTAATAGATATTCAGAGGAAATAGCAGGTGATTTTAACGAGAAAACATTTCTATTTGCTCGTAAGTTTCTAACTTTTTTCTTTGGACGATTATTAAATACTGCGGCCTCAAAGGGTATTCCGAGAATTTTTGGAACTAAACATCGGTTGCAAAAAAGCTTGCCTATATCGGGAGAAATTGAGCACACGCGAAAATTATTTGGTAAAGGTGTAGTTGTTTTGGTTCCGACTCACTCGAGTAATCTCGATAGTATACTCATTGGATATGTTCTTGATTTTATGGTGGGATTACCGGCCTTTCATTATGGGGCAGGATTGAATTTATACAATGCTGAAGTAGCGGCATATTTCATGAATAGATTAGGAGCATACCGGTTAGATCGCCGCAAAAAAAATAGCATTTATATGCACACGCTTAAAACTATGTCCAGTTTAAGTATTCAAAAAGGAGTCAATACAATTTTTTTCCCTGGAGGAACTCGATCCAGATCAGGACACATAGAACAACAATTGAAATTAGGCTTGCTAAGCACATGTGTAGACGCCCAGCGCAAATTATTAGAGGCGGGATCCAACAAAAAAGTTTTCGTCGTACCAGTTGTTCTAAATTATCATTTTGTGCTCGAAGCTAAATATCTCATTGACGAGCACCTTAGACGCAAAGGAAAAGAAAAGTATATAAGAAGCTCCGATAATTCAAACAGTTGGACGAATAAGTTATCATTCATTTATAAACTATTTGCCACTGATTCCGAGGTGTTGACGAGTTTTGGTCCACCAACAGATGTGTTTGGGAACGAAGTGAACACAGATGGCGAATCAGTGGATAGCAACGGGAATGTTCTTGATTTAGAAGAATATTTTATGCGAGATAACGAAATTATTAAAGACGAGCAGCGAGAATCAGTGTATACGAAGTTCTTAGGCGAAAAAATAGCGAAAAGTTTTAAACAATCTAAAGTAGTTTTGAGCAGTGAGCTTGTAGCCTTTGTAGGATTTCGTCTATTGCAGCAAACATTCCCAAATACTGAATTGTTTGCCATATTTCGGTCATCTACTGACGATTTTAAAATTTCATGGGACCGATTTATGCATGCCTTTCAAGAAGTATATAATCAAATTATACGATTAGCCCAAGAGGGTGAAATTCAAGTTCAAAAAGAATTCGATAATGAACTTGAGGCCATTGCAAAAGAAGGATTTCAAAAATTGGATAGCTATCATGCCGATAAACCACTTTTCATTAAAAAGGGATTTATTTACAGTTCCGACTTTAAACTGCTTTATTACTATCATAATAGGCTAGATATTTACGACCTCAAATTGAGCCAGGATTCTAACTCAGAAGTTTAGATCTAAATGGATTTGAGTTATGAAACGTATCATATATGATTTAGAAGCAACTTGCTGGGAAGGACAGCCACATGCAGATCAGCAAGAAGTTATCGAATGGGGAGCTATCTGTGTAGACGAATACGGTGACGTAATAGATCATTTCGAATCTTTTGTTAGACCCAGACTTGCACCACACATATCAACCTATTGTCAACGACTTACGGGTATAAACCCAAAAGACATCTTGCAGGCAGATAATTTCATTGATATAGCCGAAGATTTTCGAGATTGGCTGCCCATAGGAGAGGAGCTAATTTTTATCGCATGGGGAAAACGCGATATTTTTTTTCTTGAAAATGATGCGAAATTATGGAGTTATGATATATCATGGATGAAGCCACAGTTTAATTTGAAAGCGGCTTATCAACAATTGAAAAAGTTATCTCGCCAGGTAGGATTAGCGAAAGCCCTTAAAGCCAACCGTATTGATCCGGAGGGTGAAAATCATAGGGCATATTGGGATGCTTTTAATACCGGTCAACTTTATATAAAGTACATGGGAGAGTGGCCACGAGTTCCCTGATCGAATATCAGCTGCCTTTGGTAGAATAACCCTGATATATATAGATTTCTTTTGTAATTTAGAGTCTTAATTGAAAAAAAGTATACAATGAAAAAATTGAATGTATTTGGCATTTTGATCTTTTGTCTAATGACAACAACTATTTGGGGTCAAAAAGCCTTCTCAGAAGGATCTGTAAAATTTGAAATTACGGAGGTTACAAGCGATAATCCACAGCTTGCTGGACAGCTTGAAATGATGAAAGGTTCAACCATGACTATTTTTGTTAAGGAAGATCAGCAGCTGACGAGTATGAATATGATGAACGGTATGATGCAGCAAAAGATGATCATGGATAAAGAAAATAACAAAATGCTCATGTTGATGGACATGATGGGACGGAAGATAAAAGTGGATATGCCAATGGATGACGCGGATATGGACGATGTGGATGTTAATATCGAGTATTTTGAAGATGATCGCAAAGAAATTGCAGGCTATGACACTTACAAAGCCGTAATGATTACGAAAGCGGAAGGTCAAGAGGTTGAACTTGAAACATATATTACTGATGAGTTTAAATTCGATGGTAAAATGATCCAGAATGCGCCGGGTTCTAAACAACTTCGTGGTATGCCTTTAGAATATACGATTAAGCAACCGCAGTTATCCATGACCTTTACGGCTCAAGAAATATTGACATCAGTTGATGATTCTGTATTTGACATTGACACAGAAGGGTATGAGGAAATGGATCCTGAGGAATTACAAAATATGGGTGGTATGGGATTCTAAGCTCATTAACCAACTTAACATCTTTAAAAGGCGAAACCGGATTAATCTGGATTCGCCTTTTTTTATAGTATATTTCCCATTTATTCTAATATCAAAGTATATATATATGTCATTTAGCCAAATAAAATAAATGTTTTTACTCGTAAACACCTTAACACATTTACTTTTTTCTTTTTCTTTCTATTCTTTATAGCCTGCACAGATAGTAATGAATTGAATGAGGGAATGATACGCTATGATTTGTCCCTGGGGAATACGGAGAAAGATAGCTTATCCGATAAAAAAGGATCCATTGATATGTTGACTGATTTTGAAATGAGTATCTACTTCAAAAACGGAAAGACTTTAGTTGAATCCAGTATGATGGGAGGGGGATTAAAATATAAAGTAATAAATGGTTCAGCGGGGCAAGACACCATGATATATGTTGAGATGATGGGAGAGAAATACAAAGTCAAAAATGTCAATTTCAATTCTAGCCCAAAGAATTTAGTAATTACAGATGTAGAAATATTCGAGAATGATCGAAAGGTAATTGCTGGATACGATGTCTATAAAGTTGTTGCCACCATGGATTTAGATGGCAAAGCAATCAATTCAGTGGCATACATTACAGAAGATTTCTATTTCGATGGAAAAATTAATGAAGAATTGATGCAGGCTGAACAATTCCTTTTTCATACTGAAGACTTGTTGGGGATAAAGGGCACAACGCTTGAACAAATTGTTACATCGAAGAGCATCATGGGATCAATACCTATGAGGATGGTAGCTACTGAAATAACAAATAGTATAGACAAAAATGTATTCGAAATTAATGGTGATGAATATAATCCAATGCCGCTAAAGGATTTCGGCAAAGCTAATTTGCCAGGATTTTAGGATATTCAATACGCGTTGTCTACAGAATTTCTCACCTAATTAAAGCTCGTATTTGTAAATAGGGGCTGATGTGCAATTATTGGATATAATATCAAAGACATAGGATAAGATTGGTAAACTTAGAGGAATTGGGGCGAGCTTAACCATAATTTAACATAATATAAATTATAGGCAAAAAGAGGCTATCTTACTTAGTTATAAGGTTTGCTGTATACAACCTATAATTTCAATTATCACTACTTATCCAATATGGCCTTTAGATTTGCTGGCGAGTATCGAATAGATTTTAAGACTTTGTGATCTCCCTTTCGGTATACTACAAACTTGCCGTTGACCTTTTCTATATAGGATTTTGTCTCATTCTTTCGATGGTAAGATTCTTGCGTTGCTACCGCTTCACTTTCCGTGCTGCATGCCTTGCTTAAATTTGATCGCTGCACTTCGTCAAATAGTTCTTTGAAAGACTCAGCCAAACCAAATTCTAAAATGGCTCCGGACAATACGTATTGTAAATCAGCCAGCGCGTCTCCAATTTCAATCAAATCATTGTCAGCAATGGCATCTTTTAATTCATTGAGTTCTTCTTGAAGTAAATTTACACGCAGCGCGCATCTATCTTTAGCTGGTATGGTGGGTTTCTTCTCAATGGGTAAATTGAAAGTCTCATGAAACTCTGCCACATCATTTAGCCCTCTGGGTTCTGGAAATTCATTTTTCATATACTTAATTTTTAACCAAAAAAAAAGGCCGTACACAGACGACCTTTCTTATTTTTAAAATGGATATATCACTACTCGTTGAAATAAGAGGATGTGAATTCCTCACCGGACTGAATCTTCTCTACTCGAACTTTTAACTCTTGAACTTTTTCATATTCATTTGTTCGAGCAAATATCTCACGAAGCGCAATCAAGGAATTTATATCATTCGGATTGAGACTTTCTGCCTTTTTAAAGTAAGGTAAAGCCTTTTCAAATAGCTTTTCCGACTCAATTTTTAGACTATCATACATAATTTGATCAGGTTTTTCAATACCCAATTCACTCATTTGCTGTGTTATAACAGCAGCCTCGTTAAAGTAAATAGACCCTACGCTATAATAGGGCTCAAAGTCGTCCGGATCTAGCGCAATTGCTTTATCGTAGTACTCGATGGCCATATTCCGATAACGTGTCGCTTCCTTTTCATCATAACCTTCTTCATCGATCATCCGATTATATATTTTCATATATACATTGGCCAAAGCACTATGTACGGAAGCATTTTCAGGCTCAGCATTTACAGCCTGCATGAGACTTTCTTCCAAGAGCTCTAATTCATCATTTTGAATATAGTAGTTGATTCGGGCAAAAAGTATTGTATTATCATCTGGAAAGAGTGCTTTACCCTTATCCAATACTTCAAGTGCCATTTCCGTATTGTCTTCATTCATCAATAACTCAAAAAGACTGGAATAAACCGCTGCCTCCTGATATTCTTCATTATAAAGTTCGGTTAACAATTCCTTTGCCTTGGGCGTATCGCCTGCCTGTGTAGCACAAATAGCTACAACAAAGCGCTGTTGATTGTAATCCGCCTCATTTTGATAAATTGGGTTTTCACCTTCAGCAACGAAAGTTTCATGAATATTCAATAAAGCACCTAATGGCTCATAAGCCTTAGCATAATCTTGCTGTTGCAAGTAGCTATTTCCCAGCGTACTAAAAATCGGCGTTAGGTTTCCTAAGCCCTCTAAGGCTTCTCGCTCATAGCGGCTTTTTTCAGCTACATTTAATGCCTCATAAAAAGATTCGTAAGAGATATAAGGTGCATCTGGATAAGACGGCGCTGCTTCAGGATTGGCAATCTGCATTTTTATGTCCTCATTAGCCAAACTTGAGTAAACCTGACCTTTGACGACCCAGGCACGCCCCTCATTTGCTACTTCTTCATCTTCTAAAGCAGATTGAATTAGATCACGAGCCTTAATGAGTTCCTCTTTATTATTTCGCTGATCTAAATTATATTTAGAATAAGCCCGGTCAGCCTTTTTCATCATTTTGCTCGGACTGTCTTGTGCATTTGTGTATCCGATAGCCAAAAAGAGGCTTACTAGTAATATTGACCATTTTTTCATATCAAAATATTGAATTAGTTTGTGTTAAAACGAATTTACGAAGAAATTTAGCGTATTCAAAAAGGACTATTCCATTTAGCTAGCATGAACTTATCGTGTTACTCAACACTCTACACTATTCTTCTTCATCGTTATCGCCTCCTTTAATAATAGCTACGTCGGCAATTTCTGCATCATCACTTAGATTAATTACCCGAACACCCTGAGTCGCTCGACCCATTACGCGAATAGAATCAATCGCTAATCGGATAACCACTCCATCTCGTGTGGTAATCATTAAATCGTAATCATCTCGAACACCCTTAATCGCTATTAATTTCCCAGTTTTATCTGAAATATTAAGGGTTTTAACGCCTTTCGCTCCACGTTTTGTTTGTCTATAATCTTCAACCAACGAACGCTTTCCATTCCCTTTTTCGGATATAACAAGGATGTCGTGATCGTTATCTTCCCGATCAACAATGACCATTCCCACAACTGCATCATTTTTATCATCCAAACGCATGCCTCTTACTCCTGTTGCTGTCCGCCCCATAGGACGTACATCTTCTTCCAAAAATCGAATCGCTCGACCATTTTTATTAGCTAGTAGGACTTCGTTATTTCCATCAGTCAGGCGCGCATCGATAAGCCAATCACCTTCAGCCAGATTCAGCGCATTAATACCGTTTGTGCGCGGACGTGAGTACTGCTCAACAAGAGTTTTCTTGACTGTACCGTTTCTAGTGGCAAATAAAATATAGTGAGAATTTAAAAACTCTTCGTCTTCTAAATCTTCTATCACTATCCAGGTTTTGACCTGATCCTCTTTAGGCAATTGAAGAATATTTTGAATAACTCGACCGGCACTGGTCTTCCCAGCCTCGGGAATTTCAAAGACACGCAACCAATAGCACTGCCCTAGTTCCGTAAAGAGAAGGAGATAATTATGCGTGCTTGCCACAAACATATGTTCTACAAAATCAGTATCTCGGGTTTTACTTCCACGAGCCCCTCTCCCACCTCGATTTTGAGTGCGGAATTCAGAAACCTTCGTTCGCTTGATATAACCTCGATTACTTATCGTTACCACAACAGATTCATCAGCGATAAGATCTTCAATGCTAATTTCACCGTCGTCATAAGTGATATCTGTGCGACGCTCATCGCCGTACATTTCTTTCACCTCAAGCATCTCTTCTTTTGCAATCTCTTTTTGCCGATCCTCCGAAGCCAGTATTTCTTTATACTCGGCTATGCGCTTCATCAATTCGGTATATTCTTCTTTTATTTTATCGCGCTCTAAGCCGGTCAACTTCTGCAACCGCATGTCTAGAATGGCCTGAGCCTGAATTTCTGACAGCTCGAAGGTATTCATTAAGCCCTCTTTGGCTTCCGGAACAGTTGATGAAGCCCGTATAAGCTTAATAACTTCATCGAGATGGTCTAGAGCAATCAATAAGCCTTCCAATATATGAGCACGCTCCTCCGCTTTTTTCAATTCAAATTTGGTGCGTTTTACAATCACCTCAATGCGGAAGTCGATAAAATGTCGAAGAAGATCTTTTAAATTTAATTGCATGGGCCGGCCGTTCACCAAAGCAATATTATTCACACCATAGCTCGACTGAAGCGGAGTGTATTTATACAGTTTACTAAGCACTACAGATGCCATCGCATCGCGCTTTACCTCTACTACAATCCGCAAACCGTTTCTGTCTGACTCATCCCGAACATCAGAAATGCCCAATATTTTTTCTTCATTGACCAAATTGGCGATCTTAACGATCATATTGGCCTTATTTACCTGATAGGGAATCTCGTTAATTACAATTCGTTCCCGGCCGCTGGCAAGCGTTTCAATTTCTGATTTGCCACGAAGCACAACTCGCCCACGTCCTGTCTCAAAAGCCTCCTTTACCCCACTCATGCCGTATATGGTACCTCCTGTTGGAAAGTCAGGAGCCTTGATGTGTTGCATAAGTTCATCAATCGTAATGTCCTCATTATCAATAGTTGCAATCAATCCATCTATAACTTCACTGAGGTTGTGAGGAAGCATATTCGTCGCCATTCCAACTGCGATTCCCGACGCTCCATTTATAAGTAATGTTGGTATTTTGGAAGGCAATACCGTGGGTTCATTTAACGTATCGTCAAAATTTAGAGCAAAATCAACGGTTTCTTTTTTTATGTCAGATAGCATCTCACCAGCTATTCGCTGCAATCTAGCCTCCGTATAACGCATGGCAGCTGGACTGTCACCATCCATACTTCCATAGTTTCCCTGACCATCCACTAAAGGATAACGCAAAGACCAAGTCTGAGCCATGCGCACCATAGCATCATATACAGCTGAATCTCCATGTGGATGATACTTACCTAATACCTCTCCTACTATACGTGCACTTTTCTTATGTGAACTATTATAGGCTAGGCCTAAGCCATCCATTCCATATAAAATACGGCGGTGAACCGGTTTCAATCCATCCCGAACATCTGGCAATGCACGAGACACAATGACCGACATCGAATAATCAATGTAGGCCGACTTCATTTCATCCTCGATATTAATAGGGACTACCTTATGTGCTTCAGACATATATTATTTTCCTGTTTTAATCATCACAAAAGTACACAAATACAATCATTTCTCATATGATTGGCAATTAAATCCTCAGGCATTTTATAATATGGTTTTGGGCGTGCCCCCCGAGGCTCTGCCAGTGGCAGATCTCGAGGGTCAGGCTGTGCGTGGGTTCCGTCCTCGAGATCGCCAAAGGCGATTCTCGGGACCCACTCTCCAGCAGCAGTCTTTGCCAGTGCTGGATCCTGGCCACTACCATCCTTCACGCGTTGAGAGTGCATGATTGTGGAATTGTGCTTCCTATGCTCTTTTTTATTTACTTGTAAACTTGAATCACATGACGTATCTTTATAATATCATTTAAAAAAGCGAGTAAAATATACCGTATACAATAGTTACTCGTTATTTAGAAAACCTTCGAAAGATGAAATCCTCCTTTCTCTTATTTATAACACTGATTTTTACAGCCTGTAATACAATCCCTGATCGGAAGACGACGGACATTGTCAGGCGAACTATTGACTTTGGTGATACCCTTACGTACAGCCTAGGAGAATTCAAAGACAGTGAGCGCGCCCGCATACATGAACAAGCCAGAAATGCTGCTATCAGTACCCTGGCTCAGGATTCTGCTAACTCGGAAATCACGTACTATTATGTACCCTTGCCTGATTTTTCCGGATCAGATTTTGTCGAAATGCACGCTTTACGGGAAGACGATGAGCATCCGGGGAGTTCCCATACCATTATTACGGAAATGACTATAGTCGTCAATGAGTAAATGCTTTGTTTACTGCAGACCCTGGATCAAGTCATACCGCCTTCGCTCCTTTGAAGTTTCGTCGGTAAATATGAGGTGGATTTTTTCGGTTTTTTCAGGGCCATCCCGCGCCCCCGGCCCCTAAAGAGGATCCCTCCCTTACGGACACCACATGTTATCAAAAGAATTGTCATTGCGCCTGCCCTTTCCCCCGCCAATAAATTGGGGGCAGGCAATTTATTGGGGACTTAGGGGGCTCCGACCCGCAATCCCCAAGTCGATAAACGGTATGGGAGCAGGAGATCCCGGGTCGGGGCCCGGGATGACGTAGTGTTTTATTTTGTTTTTGGGTGTATTATAAAGGGTAAATAAACGGAATGCGAGCAGGGGATCCTGGGTCGGGGCCCTACTACGCTCCTTTGGAGCTTCGTAGGGCGAGGGATGACGTGGTGTTTTTCTTTTTTGCGATTTTTTGTTCTTTTCGGTGTTTGCATCACCAATTACACGGATTTTTAAGATTACACGGATTAGGGACGGTGGGTTTGAGAGGGTGCTGTTGGTTGTTGTTACTACCCCCTTTTATGGCTTTTGGGGCAGCGGAAGCTGCGCCACTCCCAAGCATTCGCGTGAGGGATAGTAAGGGCAGCGGCACCTGCCGCTGGTCCGAACGGAGTGAGGACGGCACCCCTGCATAGCCCGACCTGAGTCCCGAGGAGCGCCTTGCGCTCTGGAGGACGAGGGGCACGCCCAAAAGATAATAATATTGAGCCGCTTATTCCTTGTCTTTTCGATGCAACAGACGGTAAAACTCATCTGCGGATTGGGCATTCAGACACATAGACTTCGTGAGTCCGCCTTTACGGCCCATAGCTACACCATAGGGCATCAAATCCATGTTGGAAATAGAGTGGGCATCGGGATTAATGGAAATGTAGACGCCTTTTTCCATGGCGTAAGGAACCCAGGTCCAGTCGAGATCCAGGCGTAAGGGATTGGCGTTGATTTCAATACTGACCTGATGGTCTGCGCAGGCATCAATGATGGATTTATGGTCAATGGGATAGCCGGGGCGAGCAAGGATGAGCCGCCCCGTAGGATGCCCTAACATATGAACATGGGGATGAGCAATCGCCTGTAAGAGGCGCTCCATGGCCTTATCCTTATTCATTTGGAGCTGACTGTGAACGGAGGCTATGACGATATCCAACTCGGAAATTATATCCGCATCCAAATCCATATCGCCTGAGGGCATGATATCTACTTCGCATCCGGCAAAAATGCGTATGCCTTCGACATCTAAGTCATCTATGGCCTGACGCTGCTTTCGCAATCGATCGGCATTTAATCCATTGGCGTAGAAGGCGGCGGCAGAATGGTCCGTAATCGTTATGTATTCATAGCCTTTGTCACGCGCAGCTTCAACCATTTGCGTAAGTGTGCCTCCACCATCACTCCAGTCGGTATGAAGGTGCACCATTCCGCAAATATCGTCCAGCTCAATAAGCTCATCGATTTTGTGTTCGTTTGTCCAGGCCTTCACATCCGCATGATCCCGCAAGTCGGCAGGAATAAAGGGTAAGTCCTGAGACTCAAAATATGCGGTTTCGGACTCAATGGGCTTATCGATATCAACATCTACCCCACTTCCTCCGGTGGTTTTCAACCAAATCGTTTCCCAGTTTTTCGCATCGGCCCATATGACTCGAACGGGTATGGATTCAAATTTGAATGTCAAACTCTCCTCAGAATAATCGATATCTGTTATCTCTGAAAACTCTTCCCAATAGGCCTTTTCTGTTACGGCTTCATGGGGTTCGGAAATCAGCTCGACTGCTTTCATGGTTGGCATCCACCGACGAAGATCTCCGGTAGGCTCAACGCGACAATCCGCAGGCCATTTTTCGGTTAGCTTCAAATACAGTGTGCGCGCCTGATCTATGCGTATCCATTCCTGGGCTTGCAAGAAGAAAGCCAATTGCTTTTCGATTTTGGTCTGCGTCTTCTCCCCCATTCCTTTGAGATGCACGAGCCGATTCTCGCGACAAGCCTGCAAAAGTTCGCCTGGGCTTTCTACTTCGAGTTCTTTCCATAACTGTCGGATCTTTTTGGGACCTAATCCTCGAATCTGTAGCATTTCTACAACGCCCTCGGGGGTCTGCGATTTATATTTATCCAGCTGCGGAAACTGATCTTCGTGGGTGTAATTGTATATTTTTTCCGCAATCGCTTTTCCCACGCCATCCAATTCCATGAGTTGCTGGACATTCCAATCTGAAATGGGCGTATCCATTTTTCTCAGTTTTTGGTAAGCCGACTGATAGGAGCGAATTTTAAATTTGTTCTCTCCATGCAGTTCCATCAGGTCTCCCAAAAGCTTAAATTGCCGGGCTATGTCTTTATTTGTTTTATCCGCCATGATTTTCTTATTTTCGTGTCAAAAATATGAGAAATTATTTAGGCTTTTTGGGGCTGGGGCTTCTCAGTATTTTTCTTTTGTCTTGCAATGGCGAAAAATCGACAGTATCAGGGTCTGATTCTGGCACTTCTTACAAGCTTCCTGCTAGTTATGAGTCTGAAGTTATTTCTGAAGATTTACAGTATGTAAGTCTTACGAAAGGGGAATATTTAAAAGTAGAAGGGTACATTCGTAAAGGCCAGCAAGATGGCGTGTGGATTTATTACTATCCTGATAGGCGAAAGATTCAACGAATCGAGCCTTACAATCTGGGAAAACTGCACGGCTTTGTCAAAGAGTTTTCATTAAATGGAAATATGACATTATTTGCCGAGTATAAAGATGGTCTGCAAGATGGGATCTATCAAGAATATAAATTTGGCTACCCATTGGCAACAGCAACCTTTAAAGCTGGTAATCTGGATGGGGCTCGATTAATTTATTTTTCAGACAAAGACAATCTGGGAACTGTTCAACAAAAAATCCAATATTCCGATGGTGTAAAAAGTGGCCTTCACCAATACTTTAATGATAAGGGAGAAGTTGTACTCGAATACGAATATAAAGATGGTGAACGCATTGAGTAAAACGCCATACTTACTGCTTCCCCTACTTGATTATGCCGGTCATATTCGGCAGTCTGATGGAAAGGTATGGGATCCCACTCGCCGTCAATGGCTAATTGCAGATCCTGAGGAGGTCGTTCGACAGGCGCTCATTTTGTATTTACAAGATTTATTCTCTATTAGTCCGGCTCGTATGAGAACAGAGTATGAGATCCGTGTGCATTCCATGCGGAAGCGGTTGGACTTAATCGTATACGATGGTGTCGGCGCCCCTTTTTTAGTTGCTGAGTGCAAAAGTTGGTCTGTGGCGGTAGATGAAAAAGTCCTCCAGCAAGTTGGCAATTATAATACAGTTATTCAGGCGCCTTTCTTATTGCTAACCAATGGTAAAGAAACTTTAGTTTGTCATGCTGAATTTAAAGAGAACACGAGTTCCTTTGTTTCCTCATTAGAAGTCTTAAAACACAACTATGATCAAAAAAGATAAAATTCTATTGACCGGAGCAGGTGGGCAGCTAGGTCAGGTTATGACGGATGCCCTTTCTGAACGCTACGATACGGATCAAATCATCGTAACAGACATCAGGTCATTTGACACCCCTTACTCTTTTTATTCGGTTGATGTTATGGATGAGAAGGCATTGGAGACTATCGTTTCAAAAGAAAAGGTAACACAGATATACCACCTGGCGGCTATTTTGTCTGCAAAGGGCGAAGAAAATCCCCTTTTCACCAACGAGGTCAACATTAAGGGCTTGCTCAACGTATTGGAAGTGAGTCGTAAAAATGGCGTCGATAAAGTATTTTGCCCCAGCTCTATCGCAGTATTTGGACAGGGCATTAATCGAGAATTAGCAGCTCAAGACGATGTACTTATACCTAAAACAGTATACGGAATTACCAAAGTGGCCGGCGAATTGTGGACCAATTACTATTGGGATCGATATCAGTTAGATGTGCGGTCGATTCGGTATCCCGGTGTTATTGGATATCAAACCTTACCTGGAGGGGGAACAACAGATTATGCTGTTGATATTTACCATGCAGCAGTGGAGGGAAGAACTTTCGAGTGCTTTTTAGAATCTGACGCTAAACTCCCCATGATATACATGGAGGACGCCATTCGCGGCACGATGGAACTCATGGAGGCCCCCGCTAATGATATATCTTTGCGAACATCTTACAACTTACAGGGTTTCTCTTTTACACCGGAGGAGGTATATGCTTCTATCAAAAAGTATATGCCTAACTTTGAAATCAAATATAAGCCTGATCACAGGCAAAAAATTGCAGAAAATTGGCCACAAGCTATTGACGATAGTCAGGCTCGGTCAGACTGGGGCTGGAAGCCAGCCTATAATTTAGACCAAATGAGCATAGATATGCTTGATAATTTAAAAAAACAAAAATCGTAGTTCATGATTAAACAAGTGCGAACGGATTTTCAGAAAGAAATTCAGGAAATTAAAGATGCTGGATTATATAAGGAGGAACGCATTATTACAACGCCTCAATCGGCAGAGATTAGAACCCAAAAAACATCGGAAGTCTTAAACTTTTGTGCAAATAATTACTTGGGTCTTTCTTCTCATCCGGATGTTCTCAAAGCCGCAAAAGATGCGATTGACACTCATGGTTTTGGAATGTCGAGCGTTCGATTTATTTGTGGAACGCAAGATATTCACAAAGAACTAGAGCGAAAGACAGCAGAATTTTTAGGAATGGAGGACTGTATTCTTTATGCTGCTGCTTTTGACGCTAACGGAGGTTTATTCGAACCGCTTTTAGGTAAAGAGGATGCGATCATTTCAGATGCATTGAATCACGCATCTATCATCGATGGAATCCGGCTTTGTAAGGCGGCTCGCTACAGATACAAGCATTCCGACATGGATGACCTGGAAGCCAAGTTAAAAGAAGCACAGGGCCAACGGCGCAGGCTGATTGTGACAGATGGTGTTTTCTCTATGGACGGTGATATTGCCAAACTCGATAAAATTTGTGAATTAGCGGAGAAATATGAAGCCATGGTCATGGTAGATGATTGCCATGCGACGGGTTTTATTGGCAAAACTGGCCGGGGCACTCACGAGTATTGTGATGTAATCGATAAAGTAGATATCATTACCGGAACATACGGGAAAGCCCTCGGTGGAGCTTCAGGTGGTTTTACTGCAGCTCGGAAAGAAATAGTAGAACTGCTGCGTCAGAGATCGCGTCCATACCTATTTTCCAATACTTTGGCTCCAGCTATTGTGGGGGCGAGTATTTCCGTTTTGGAAATACTATCGGCATCTACGGCTCTTCGAGATAAAATAACTGAAAACACGGCCTATTTTCGAGAAAAAATGACTAGTGCCGGATTTGATATAATTCCGGGTACGCACCCTATCGTACCTATTATGCTTTACGACGCACCCTTGAGCCAAACGTTCTCAGAAAAATTGCTAGAGAAGGGAATTTACGTTATCGGGTTTTTCTACCCGGTCGTACCGAAAGAAAAAGCTCGAATTCGAGTTCAAATTTCTGCCGGCCACGAGCGCGAACACCTGAACCGAGCTATTGAAGCCTTTACATCCGTCGGAAAAGAACTTGGAGTCATTGATTAGATGCTACTCACTGGATCATATTTTTCAATAATAAAACAGTTTATGCAAAGCAAATTGTTTTTCGTTTTTCTATCTCTCATTTTTGTTTTTCAATCTCTATTGAATTCCTTGCATGGCCAAGCCGACCAACAATGGGATGCGGGTGAGATTATGCATCAAATTGAGAAACTCAAAGTTGTAGGTTCTGCCCTATATATTGCCGCTCATCCCGACGATGAGAATACCCGATTGATCTCATATTTATCCAATGAACGAAAAGTACGCACGGGTTATCTTTCATTGACTCGAGGAGATGGAGGTCAAAACCTCATTGGACCAGAGTTGCGAGCTCCTTTGGGTGTCATTCGAACGGAAGAATTGCTAGCGGCTAGAGCATTGGATGGAGGTGAACAATTTTTTACCCGAGCTAATGATTTTGGCTATTCTAAATCGCCGAATGAAACCCTTGAGATCTGGGATGAGGAAAAGGTATTGGCAGATATGGTATGGGTTATTCGCAAATTCCGTCCAGACATTATTATCAATCGCTTTGATCACCGAACACCGGGAACGACGCATGGACACCACACCAGTTCTGCCATGCTTTCTACACGCGCTTTTGAAATGGCAGGTGACCCAGCAGCTTATCCAGAGCAATTAGAATATGTTAAGGTTTGGACGCCCCAAAGGCTTTATTTTAATACTAGCTGGTGGTTTTATGGTTCTCGAGAAGCTTTTAATGAAGCTGATAAAACGATGCTGACAAGCGTTGATGTTGGGGTATATTTTCCCCTCTTGGGAAGATCCAATAATGAAATCGCTTATGCCGCGCGATCTAAGCATAGGTGTCAGGGCTTTGGATCAGAACTTCGACGTGGAGAGCAATCTGATTATCTGGAGTTGATCAATGGCGAATGGGGAAAAGAGAACAAGGATATTTTTGATCCGATCGACATTAGCTGGGAGCGTTTATATGGCGGAACCGGGATATCTAATTTGATCCAGATTGCAGAGCAAACTTATGATCCGCAACGCCCCGAAGATATTCTTCCCTTATTGTTACAAATACGAACTGAAATTGCCCGACTAGATGATCCGCACTGGAGATCGGTCAAACTTAAGGAAATTGAACAATTGATTAAAGCCTGTGCAGGCTTGTATTTAGAGGCTGTAACAGATGAACCCACAGCAACGCCCGGTGATTCAGTTGACATTGAAATTGAGGCTATCACGCGCCGCCCCATGCCCATAGAGGTGTCAGTAGCCCGTATCGAAGTAGAGAATATTGGGTTTGACACTAGCGTGAATCAGAAACTAGGTCTCTACAAAAAATATAATCAGCAATATCAGTTCTATTACAAACTAGGCCTGCCACAGGATATGTCCTACTCAACACCATACTGGTTACAAAAACCCTGGTCAGATGGTATGTATAGCGTTCCAGACCAGACTAAAATTGGACAAGCAAGAAACGATCCTGCCTTACCGGTTGCCATCGATGTGCGTTTTGGGAAGCAAATCATTCGATTCGTAGAGCCGTTGCAGTACAAACGTGTAGATCCAGCAATTGGTGAATTATATGATCCCTTTGCCATAACACCTGCGGTATTTCTCAACCCGCAACAAGAAACAGTAGTATTTCAGTCAAATGATGAAAAAACGATTAGCTGTAAGCTAGAGTCAATGCAGGATAACTTAGTAGGCAATGTCCGATTATCTGTCCCTGCGGGATGGATCGTTGATCCCAGGGAGGTAGCTATTGACCTGGCGAATAAATACGACACAAAAAACATCAACTTCAATATTCGACCTGATTCGAATCAAATGACACAAGACGGAGAATTTGAGTTTATTTTTGAAAAAGACAGTCTCGAAATGAGTTTATCGCTTACGAAAATCGATTACGAACACATTCCTTTACAGTATGTGATGCTTCCTTCCACCGGTCGGGTTGTTTCTTTAGATATGAAGCGGGGCGAACGGGACATCGCGTATATTATGGGTGCTGGCGATGCTGTTCCTACTGCTCTGGAACAGGTAGGCTATAATGTCCAGTTGCTTTCAGAAGAGGATATTCAGCAAGAAATATTATCTGCATACGATGCCGTGGTGATAGGTATTCGTGCATATAATACAATAGATTGGCTGGTTCGCAAACAAGAGGTTTTATTTGATTACGTTGCAAATGGAGGAACGCTTATAACACAATACAATACGAGCTACCGCATAAAGACAGATAAAGTTGCTCCTCTCCCACTTGATATTAGTCGAGGGCGTGTCACAGATGAAAATGCGCCGGTACGACCTCTGCAACCCTCCCATCCCGTGCTCAACCATCCGAATCAAATTGACAGTAATGACTTTAAAGGATGGGTTCAAGAGCGAGGATTGTACTTTGCCGGTGAGCGAGACAGTAGTTATGTTGATATATTAGAAATGAACGATACCGGTGAAAAGCCTTTGCGCGGATCACTTACGGTTGCTGAGTACGGCAAAGGAATATTCGTTTACACGGGCTTATCCTGGTTTCGGCAGCTGCCAGCGGGTGTACCGGGTGCTTATCGACTTTTTGCAAATATTTTAGCTTTAAAACAAGGAGATGGAACAGGACAAAAAGCCGACTAATCCGCCACCTTTTTTAGGGAGCTGGCCTCGCATGTACATTGGACTGCTACTTGTAGAGTGCATTCTTATTGTACTCTTTTATTGGATTACCACGCATTATAATGTAACATGAGTAATTTAGACTGGGCGGTACTGCTGGGCACACTCTTGTTCATCGTCTTTTATGGCGTGTGGAAAACCCGAAATGTAGACTCCAGCAAGGGCTACCTGAGAGGAGATGACATGCCGTGGTGGCTTATTGGTCTATCTATCATGGCGACGCAAGCCAGTGCCATCACCTTTCTTTCCACTCCAGGAAAAGCTTATGACGACGGAATGGGCTTTGTCCAATTTTATTTTGGCCTGCCCCTAGCCATGGTGATCCTTGCCGCTTTCGTACTTCCTCTTTACTATAGACTACGCGTTTATACTGCTTACGAGTTTTTAGAAAAGCGTTTTAATGCCCCCACCCGAACCCTTACAGCTTCCATATTTCTGATTCAGCGTGGGCTTGCCGCCGGGATCACGATTTATGCACCTGCCATTATACTGTCCAGTATTTTAGGCTGGAACCTTAATTTTACCAATTTACTTATTGGGGTTTTAGTTATTATATACACAGTAGCTGGAGGCACAAAGGCTGTAAGCCAAACCCAAAAACAGCAAATGATCGTCATCATGGTAGGCATGATTGTCGCATTTACGAGTATCATATATTTATTCCCTGAGGAAGTCAGCTTTGGAGATGCCGTCTGGGCGGCAGGCCAAATGGATCATATGGAAGTGATCAATTGGGAGTTTAATCTGACCAACCGATATACCATCTGGTCTGGCATGCTGGGCGGTACTTTTCTCTTTCTCTCCTACTTCGGAACTGATCAATCGCAGGTGCAGCGATATTTAGGCGGCCGATCACTTAATCAAAGTAGGCTAGGCTTGATGTTCAATGGCCTTTTCAAAATTCCCATGCAATTCTTCATTTTGTTTGTTGGAGTCATGGTTTTCATCTTTTTCCAATTTGAACGCCCCCCCTTACACTTTAACCCTGCCAATGTAGATGTTGTACAGTCCGAACAAGTTGATGGAGATCGTTTTGAACAAATCAATCAAAAATACACTACCGTATTTGAAGAAAAGCGAGAAAAGTTGCTGTATCTCATTGAAAATAGAGAACAAAGTAGCCCCGCCGAGCAAGAAGCAACTCGACTTGAGCTTATGGATTTATATAAAGAGGAACAAAATATACGCAGGGAAGCAGATGATCTGATTATTGAAACCAATTCAGAGGCTGAAACAAAGGACAGCGATTATGTATTTATCACTTTTGTGCTCAATTACTTGCCCATCGGCTTGATTGGGCTCTTACTTGCTGTCATTTTTTCCGCAGCCATGTCATCCACCGCTTCAGAGTTAAACGCGCTGTCTACCACGACCGTAATCGATCTTTACAAACAGTATTGGAAAGCCGATGGTTCCGATATGCACTATTTGGCAGCCTCAAAAATATTCACGGTATTCTGGGGCGGAGTCGCCTTGCTTTTTGCCACCTACGCCTCTCTTTTTGAAAACTTAATCGAAGCTGTGAATATCATTGGATCTATCTTTTACGGCAGTGTCTTGGGCGTATTTGTAGTTGCCTTTTTCATGAAATTCATTAAAGGTACAGCTGTATTTTGGGGGACGGTCATCAGTCAGATCATTGTGATTTTGGTCTATTTTCTGGTGGAAGACTTTGCCTTTCTTTGGTTAAACGCTTTGGGATGTTTACTCGTTATGGCCACCAGTAGTATGATTCAATTAATCAATAACAGATTATAAAAGATAAGTGTAGTCATCCGATTTTGGCTTTTTTGGGCGGTCGCGGCGGGTCGCCGCGTCGCTATGCTTCGGGGCTCGCTCAGAAGCCCCGCTGGAGCCATACTCAGTCTCCAGCGGCTTCGCTCGGTCTCTTTTTACCTTGCTGCAAGAAAGAGACTGGGCTCGTGCCGAGCCCACCCACTACGCAGCGCTTCCGCAAGGGATTGAGCCAATTTTAGACTGGATTTGTTAATAGGTAAGTGCAATAATGATCTCTTACACCTCTTCAGGAATTTTAATAGTCGTTCATTTGAACACAGGTCTTCAGCCTATGCTTTGTTCCTACGCCCTTTCAGGGCTTAAGGCTTAATTCCTCTCAACCCAGGCCTGCCGGCCCGGGCTTTTATACTGCGCTCCTTCGGGGCTTTAATATGAAAACAAACGACAAATACCACCTCATCCGTTGACCGACAAAGCTCCAAAGAAGCGAAGGCGTGCCATTGACCAACGAAGCTCCAAAGGAGCAAAGGCGGTACGACTCGACGCGGTATCCCCTGCTCGTATACCATTTATCGAATCGGGGATTCCGGGTCGGTGTAAAGACGCTGCAATGCAACGTCTCCTTCTTCAAGAGCACTAATCACACACAAAATACCGTCATCCCGCCATGCCCTCAACTGATTGGTACGGGTCCAGACCCGCGATCTATTCCTCACAACCTTTGATTTATCCACAGATTCCAGGTCTGAGTGTTTTCCCTAAGCAAAAAAAAACAGTGATTCAGAACCATTCCGAATCACTGTTTTTCTCGTAAACTCAATTTTATAAAAGTCTATTGCATATCATCATAAACCTTCATTACATCTCGTACATGATCTGCTGAGGCAGATAAAAGTTTTCTTTCATCCTCATTCAGGTCTAACTCCAGAATATTCTCAATTCCATTTCGAGAAAGTTTTACAGGGGCGCCTAGATATACGTCATCCATACCGTACTCTCCATTAAGCTTCACGCAACAAGGAAATATACGCTTTTCATTACGAAGAATGGTTGTAACCATCTGAGCTGCAGCTGCTCCTGGTGCATACCATGCAGAAGTGCCCATAAGCTTAACGAGTTCTCCACCTCCCATTTTCGTTCGCTCTATGATCTCATTCAACCGATCTTCTTTTACTAATTCAGTAACGGGAATGCCCGCCACAGTTGTATATCTTGGCAAAGGAACCATGGTGTCTCCATGACCACCCATTAATACGGCCTGGATATCTTTTGGTGATGTATCCAGCTCCATGGCTAAAAAAGCTCTGTATCTCGCTGTATCTAGAATTCCCGCCATACCGAATACTCTCGAGCTATCTAAACCGGAAGCTGTATGTGCGGCGTATGTCATTACATCCAATGGATTGGATACTATAATAATAATGGGATTGTCAGAATGCTGTAAGATGTTAGTTGTTACATCCTTTACTATTCCTGCATTTGTAGAGATCAAATCATCTCTACTCATTCCTGGCTTTCTGGGAATGCCTGCTGTTATTACAACCACATCTGAATCTGCTGTATCTTTATAATCTTCAGTGCCTGATAGATTCGTGCTGTAATAATCAATAGAAGCTTGCTGATAAGAGTCCAGGGCCTTCCCTTTAGCCATATCTCCTTTAATATCTAGCAAAACAACTTCTTCAACGGCATCTTTATGCGCTAATACATTCGCTACAGTGGCGCCCACATTCCCGGCACCAACAACTGTTACTTTTCCCATAATACGGTGTGTTTTTTTTATTTCTTTAATATTCCAAAAGTAAGGAAATGCCTTTAGATTCGTAAGCATATTAGGTAAATTATGAGCCTAAATTGGAGCTAACTAATAATTAGACCTTAGAAACAACTGCAAATTTTTATATTTGATGTAAATACAATGATGATGATACACACTAAAAAAATTAATTTTCTGCTTTTTGTCATTTTACTAAGTTCGGGAATACTGTCTGCCCAGCAGTGGGAATCTCCATGTGGAACGCCAGATGTTCGTGCCGAAACTTTTAAGGAGTGGCATGAAAATCGACCCCATATTGCTTCTTCGCGCTCCAACGATCCTCTCTTTGTGAAAATGAAAGTACATATTGTCGGAGATGACAATGGAGAAGGCTATTACCCATTAGCAGATCTGCTGAGATCCTACTGCAAATTGAACCAAGACATGGCAACTGCAGGGATTATTATGGAATTAGATCCGGATATCAATTATATTGCAAGCAGCAGATATAACACGCACGACTTTCCAACCGGGGCCCAAATGATGAGCCAATACAATGAGTCAGGAATGGTAAATTGTTACATTGTTGCTGATCCTGCGGGCAACTGTGGGTACTACAGCCCGAGCACAGACGGTGTAGCTTTAAGCAAAAATTGCTTAGGTCCGGTTGCAGCTACCTGGGCTCATGAACTAGGTCATTTTTTCTCTCTTCCCCATACTTTCTCCGGTTGGGAGGGTATAACTTATGAATATGGAGAACAAGCGCCAGATCGAGTGGGCAATCGTAATCGCCTGGTCGAATATGCCGATAGCAGTAATTGTAATGTATCTGGTGATGGCTTATGTGACACCAAGGCTGATTATCTTTCGTTCCGATGGGGCTGCGCAGGAGGCTTAAGTCCGGGAGATCTCGTAGACCCCACATCAGCAGTTTTTCGAGCAGAAGGCGCAAATATCATGTCCTACTCCAGAGGTAATTGTCCAGTGATTTTTTCTGAAGAGCAAATTGACGCTATGAATTTTGATATCACGCGTGGTCGCTTAAATCATATTAGTCAAAATGAAATTCCTGATCCCATCAATTTTGATCCGGAAACTTTTGAACCGGTTGATGGATTCGATGAAGAACCCTTGCAATTTGATGATGCTACTATTCGATGGGAATCCATAGAAGGAGCAGATGAATATATTGTGGAGTTGACTCAGGTGAAGTTTATATCTACACCTCCTGATTTTGAGTTTAGGACAACAGACACAATGCTAAACCTCGACTTTTTGGAATTAGATGTTTATTACGACTGGGAGGTATACCCTTTTCATAATGCAGACGGCTGTTCTCCCGGATCGGGAAAAAATAGGTTTTTGGCTACTCAGTTATCATCCAATGAAAGCCCAATCAATCAAAATAAATTGACACTCTATCCCAACCCCGTTCGGACTGGAACTCAGATTCAAGTTAGTTTTTTCAGTAAAAATGGAGGGGAAATGGATTGGGAGTTATTAGATGCACAAGGAAAAATCATTACAGGCGCTCAAGTCAACAACCGTCCAGGAAATAATAACTTTGACATTTTAGCTCCGGTTCACTCAGGTCTTTACTTTTTAAGACTCATAACTGCTGGAGAAAGTACCACAAAAAAAGTAATAGTAAATTAAAACGTAGCGAAAAGCAAAATACATAATCCGTTTAATGATAAGAATTGAGTCTTATTTGCATACGTATTATGTAACTTTTCCTATTTTTGAGCATCTCTAAAGTAAAAGAAAGTTATATATGAATCTACATGAATATCAGGGAAAACAACTACTTAAAAAATATGGTGTAAGTATCCAAGAAGGATATGTTGCAGAAAATATAGACGAGGCGGTGGAAGCCTATAATAAGATAACCAAAGAAAGTGGCCATCAGACGGCTGTGGTTAAAGCCCAGATTCATGCAGGCGGCCGCGGAAAAGGTGGCGGTGTTAAGCTGGCAAAAAATGAGGCTGAGTTGAAAGAGCATGCTTCCAATATACTGGGAATGCATCTTAAGACTCCACAAACACCGGGTGGCTTAGAAGGTGAAGGGAAGTTAGTGCGCAAAATACTTATCGCGGAAGATGCTTATGCGCCAGACTTTGATGCTTGCGAAGAATACTACATTTCCGTGCTAATGGATCGTGAGCGGAAACAAAATGTAATTGTATACTCACCAGAAGGTGGGATGGATATTGAAAAAGTAGCTGAGGAAACGCCAGAACTCGTGTATAAAGAATATGTTCATCCTGGCATCGGACTACAAGGCTTTCAAGCAAGAAAAGTAGCCTTCAACTTGGGGCTATCTGGAAAGGCTTTCAAGCAGATGACAAAGTTCATCTCTAATCTATATAGTGCTTTTGAAGGCTCTGATGCTTCTCTATTTGAAATTAATCCTTGTACTAAAAATAGTACAGATGATATTATCGCAGTGGACTGCAAAGTTAGTCTGGATGATAATGCCCTCTATCGACATAAGGATCTTGCTGAGCAGCGTGATCTCAATGAAGAAGATCCCATCGAAGTTGAGGCCAAAAATCACGGTTTAAATTATGTAAATCTAGATGGAAACGTCGGATGTATGGTAAACGGAGCTGGATTAGCGATGGCCACTATGGATATTATAAAATTATCCGGAGGAGAGCCGGCTAACTTCTTGGATGTTGGAGGAACGGCTAATGCCGAGCGTGTAGAACAAGCCTTCCGAATTATCCTTCGCGATGAGAAAGTAAAGGCCATATTGATCAATATATTTGGCGGTATTGTACGATGTGATCGAGTAGCGCAAGGTGTGGTTGACGCATATAAGAACTTAGGGGAAATAGATGTGCCCATTATTGTGCGTCTCCAGGGAACAAATGCTGTGGAAGCTAAGAAAATCATTGATGAATCTGGTTTAAAAGTTCAGTCTGCAATTTTATTGCAAGAAGCCGCTGACGAAGTAGCGAAAGTGTTTGACTAGTTTAGCACCATGAAATAATATGTTAGCCCGAAGAGTTTATGATATTCTTCGGGCTTTTTTAATGCCTTATATTTACCCTATGGAAGCTATCTCTTTATTTGACCTACACCGACAAATCAGGCGAGTCATTGCACTAAATTTTGACGAGACTGTTTTTATTTCAGCAGAGGTTGTCAAGGTGAATTCAACCAGAGGGCATTGGTATATAGAATTGGCAGAAAAAGACGAAAATAGCAATCAAATTAAAGCTAAGTCAACAGCAATTATCTGGCGGAATCAATATGAATCTATCCGTAAAAAACACGGAGACATACTCGATGAAGTTTTACAGGCTGGAATAGAAATTGCTTTTAGTGCAGAAATTCAATATCACGAGGTGTACGGCCTCAAACTCCATATCCAAGATATAGACCCTTCATTTACACTGGGTAAAGAAACACAGCGTCGCTTAGAAATTATACAGCAACTTAAAACGAGAAAAGTACTGGATACTAACAGCAAACTAAAGATGCCTTCAGTAATTCAGAAAATCGCAGTTATTTCTTCCAAAAGTGCGGCTGGCTATGCTGATTTCTATGAAACATTGGAGACCTCCCCTACTCAAACCAAATATCGTATTTCCCTTTTCCAGGCCAGCATGCAAGGTGAAAATACTGAACCCGAAGTTCGAAAACAATTAGAGCTTATACAACGCGATCCTTCTTCTTATGACTTAATCGTTATTATCAGAGGTGGAGGTGGTAAAATGGATTTGCGATATTTTGACAACCTAAATATAGCTTTGGATATAGCAAGCAGTAGCTTGCCGGTTTGGGTTGGCATCGGACATGCGATTGATCAATCTGTACTCGATTTAGTAGCTCATACTTCATGTAAAACACCTACAGCAGTTGCCCAACTCATAGAGGAACATAATCAAAGGTTTAGATACCAATTAGAAACAACAAAGTTAAGGTTAGTTGAATTGACAAGGCAACGGATCTCATATTGCAGAAACGAGATCCTGTCAATCGATCAAGAGTTAAGTTACAACTTCAAAAGAATAGTTGATAGGAAATACAACGACATTCAAAATAAGAAGGAAAAATTAACGGTAATACAGACAAGAAAGTTAGAATTGATGAAGGCACAACTGATGCAAGTACATCAGCGAATAGAAGATTTACGCCCCGAACGAATTTTATCCCGTGGATATGTAGCATTGGAACAAAACCAGATACGTATTTCAAGCAAAGAAAATTTAGAATTGGATCAAGAGTTTACGATTACATTTAAAGATGGAAACCAGTCTATATCACCAAAAAATAATTAGCTATGAGCGCCTCTTTTGACTACGATAAAGCAATGGACCAAATTAACAAGCTCTTAAAGGAACTTCAAGATCCAAAGATTCCCATGACAGAACTAGAAAAAAAAGTGGAGAAGGCTAAAAACCTAATACTTGAATGCGAAAAAGAACTACAACGCGTGGAAGAAAAACTTGATAGCAAAGATTCCGAATTAAAAGCCTACTAAGTTCAGTTTTTATTCCACCATCGCCAGCCTTTAACATTTGAAGGCAACTTACTTTCTGAATAGCCTGTTATAATTAGTGATAAAAAGGCCCCTAACATAGATCCAATTACTACATCAATGGAATAGTGGTGGCCTAAGTAGACTCTGCTGATTGCTGCTGAGCTAGCAAGAATAAATATCCCAAACACTATACCCCAATGTTTACATTTAGGCTCGTACACGCAAAAAACAGCTAAAGCAAATGCACTGGTTGCGTGACCTGAAGGAAAAGACATACTATCGGAAGCAAAAAAAGAAATATCCCTGGAAAGAATGACTGCTAAATTAGAACCCAATTCTTGAATAGGTCTGCTTTTATCCAACAAAGATTTTATGGCAAAAGTCACAGGCATAATAGCAGCCACATTGAAAAGTAGAACTAATACCCGGTAAGGTTTAAAGATTCCATACAAACCGGCAATTATTAATATGGATATTGGTTCAGGCCATTTGTTTGTTAAAACAAAGTATAAATCCATGGCTTTTATGTGTGAGGAATTTAACGCAAAAATAGCTGACCCTTCTGGATAAATAATAGCTACAACTAAACCCACTACCCAAAAAACGAGAGCTAATAGAAGGAAGAGCTGAATTCTTGAGGGAATATTCATAGTAGTTAAGACCGTTTTATCAAATTTTTGATCTTGGAAGCCCACTTTTGAATAATATCAAATTTAGAATCCTGAGCGGCTTTATAGCTCAAAAATATACCGATTGGAAGTAGAATCAGGTTTGGCAACCAGGCAGCCAGTATGGGGTTCATGGTAAGTGATTTAGAAAGTTGTCCAGTAAGTATAAATAAAACAATGTAAAGCATGAAAAATATAATGCTAACGAGAAGTGGATATCCGTACCCACCCTTGCGAATAATTGCTCCCATCGGGGCTCCAATCAAAACAAAAATTAAACACATTAAGGCCGTTGAAAACTTAGTATTAAGTTCGTAGTAGTGTTTGGCTGTAGAACGCTCTAATCTTTCTGTCTTAAAGCTAGCCGAACGCAGTGAATTATAACGACTTGTTGCAATCCCATTGGCCCGAGATAGAATTGAACTCCATTCTGATCGAAGCATTTGGTTCAAAACAGCAGGACGCAATGAATCCGGTAGTGTCGATCGAATTGAGTCTTGACCGGCTCCCCTAAAACGTTCCATACTGTTTTCATCAGAAACCTGATCTTGCACGGAAGTCTTGGTTGGATTGGACTTGGATGAGTATTTAATAGATGAGTTTGAAGATAGATCCTCGCTTGAGTCTCTAACTTCAGATCGAACAAACCGACGCACAGTTTCGGACATGATCTCTTCGATTTGATCTCGCACCTCTTTAAGCGAATCTAAGCCCTCTAAAAGCTGACTCGCAGATAGCATGGCCTCAAGTGATTTATACCGATTCTCGTCAGTTTTATTAAGTTCAAATTGACTCATATCAAAAGCCTTCGTATAAGACTTAAATTCAGATCGAACTGTTGGTCTGTTTTTCTTGCCTGGATTTTCCTTTAACTCTTGAAATTGAAATCCATCGTAGAGCTTCATGACCAAAAATTTCTGATCAGGTGTGGAGTACATTCTACCTTTATCAGCCATGATAATATTAACTACCCCCTCCCGCACGTTTTTATGATCGTAGATCATTACGTCCTTCAATTCCCCTGTTTCATCATTTCGATTACTAATTTTAATGGCATACCCGCCAAAATCATAATTAAAAACACCTTCCTCCAGGCTCAAGGCTGGTTTCTGGTTCCTAATATCACTCAAACGCGTCATCCACTTTAAGTTGGTTATCGGAATAATTGTATTGGAACAGTAGTAACTAAAAGCACTTATGGCGAATCCAAATATTAAAGCAGGCCGTAAAATTCGCTGCAAAGAAATTCCTGCGGACTTCATGGTCGCTAATTCGTACTTTTCAGACAGGTCACCAAAAACCATTACCATGGCGATTAATACGGCTAATGGAAGAGCGCGGGGAACTAAAGATATCGTGAGGTAACCAATCAATTCCAATAACTCGAGATTACTCACGCCTTTACCCAAGATCGATTTGATATAGACCATGAGAATCTGCATCATCAAAACAAACAGAGATATGAAGAAGGCCACCAAAAAAGGTGGCCCTATCTTTTTAATAATATATCGATCCAGGCTTTTAAACACAATCCCCTAGCTTTTTTCGCTTTCTTTCATGAAGTATTCCATCACTTCCTTTAACTTATTACCTGCAATACCCTTCATTATAATTTTCTTGTCTTCATCCAAAATATAAATCCTTGGGGTAGTTCGAATATCGTATTTCTGTTTGTACCGGGAACGCAAAAAGGGATCATACGCATTTGTTAGGATTTCCATACCCTCTTTATCTTCTATAGAAGCTAAGCACTCTTTTTCTGCATCCGAATTAAGTTTTGTGCAGATAGCAACTAGCTCCACTCCTTTATCTTTATATTCTCTGAAAAATGAAATTACATCTGGAGTTTGCTTTTTGCAATGCCCACAATCCGGATCCCAAAAATACAATACGGTAAACGGAGATTCAATATCATATAGTGAGAAGCGCTTATTACCTGGAAGAGACAGAAGAGCAATATCGGGGGCTATATTTCCTATCAATACGCCAGATTTTTTATTGGCCTCATCAACGATTCGATCGAGAGTCTCTTCTGAAACCCAATCTGCCATGCCTTGTCCATAATAATTTTGAGCTAAATGAACATAGACGGCATCATGGCCTACAATTTTACTTTTGGCATATTTATTTAGAAAATGAGACAGAAAAAAGCGAAAAGCATCCGAATTTTCATCCACCATTGGGAGCAAAATTCGATCTAAGCCTTCTATAAGGGAATCTGGGATTTGGGGGACAATTTGCGTTATATATTGCTCAAGGCTATTGAAAAAGAAAGGCGTACGCATCAAACGTTCATCCTTAAGATCGATGTGATCAAGGAAATGAGCCTTAAAATAGTTGTATTTTTTCTGCTGAATTTCCTTTTCTGTACCTTCGAACTCTGGAAAATCTACCTCCCGGCTATTTTTTACAATCAAGCCGGAAATCGAGTTGCCATAGTTATCAATAATTTTATCTTGCTCTACTTTAACCTCCGCATTTAACTTTTCCAGCATTTGCTGAGCATTTTCGTCAGGCAATTGCGATTGCAACTCTTGAGCTTTAGAACGCATTTTTGATATATATCGAATGTATTCATAGAAATCTTTATTTTCAGATGAGCCTGAAAATGAAATAGCATTTAAATTAAATGAGGTATCCGTTTGGATAGAAAATTTTTGATCCTCATTCATGATAACATCATGGTACTTCCGACTAGCGGGATTGTATAATAAGTATAACCCCTGAGGGATATTGTCATCGGATTCAAAAGTGAATACATCGTTTTGCCGGAATGCCGTATCTAAGAAATATTGTTTATTGGCATAGTAATATCCCAAAAACAAGGTGTCTTGAGCATAATCATCTATGCTCACCTTAAGCTCCAATTGGGCTATAGAAGTTAGCGCACTTAGCATAGCCAAAGCCAGAAAAACTGGGCGTATAAAACTCATATTTATTTTTTTGATAAAACGCATATATCGCTATAAATGTTATGTTTATAAAGTTTCAATCTGTTCACCCTTGTGTGAGGCAAGCAAATATAAAACAGCCATACGAACGGCTACCCCGTTTTCAACTTGATCGAGTATTATAGAATGTTCTGAATCCGCTACATCACTGTGAAGTTCAATTCCCCTATTTATGGGCCCGGGATGCATGATCGTTATCTTATGATCAATTTTATCGAGGCGTTCCAGATCAATTCCAAAATACTTGGTGTATTCCCTAAGAGATGGGAAATATTTTCCCTCCTGACGTTCAAGTTGGATACGCAATACATTTACAGCCTCACACCATTGTAAGGTCTTGTCTAAATCGTAAGAAACCTGCACTCCTATTTTTTCCAAGTGCGCGGGGATTAAGGTAGGCGGACCACAGACCATGACTTCAGCTCCTAATTTCTTAAGTCCGAATATGTTACTTAGAGCTACTCGGGAATGCAAAATATCTCCAACAATAGCTATTCGTCTTCCTTTTAATGAGCCCCATTTTTCAAAAAGTGAAAACTGATCAAGCAAAGCTTGAGTGGGATGTTCATGCGTTCCATCCCCTGCATTTACTATTTGAGCTGGAATATGTTGACTCAAAAAATGAGCAGCTCCTTCAGCCGGATGACGGATAACTACAATATCTACCTTCATCGAAAGTATATTATTGACCGTATCTAACAATGTCTCACCTTTATTTACAGAAGAACTCGAAGCTGAAAAATTGATGGTATCTGCTGAAAGTCTCTTTTCAGCTAACTCAAAAGAAATTCTTGTCCGCGTAGAATTTTCAAAAAATAAATTAGCGATAGTAACATCGCGTAAAGAAGGGACTTTTTTAATAGGCCGATTGATTACCTCCTTGAACTTAAAAGCATGATCAAAAATAAGGTTAATATCTTTTTCGCTAAGTTGTTGAATACCTAGTAAATGCTTGGTGCTTAATTGATTATATGTGCTCATTCTTCACTTTCTTTAGCACTTAATAGTTTGACTGCATCCTGTCCATTGGGATCCTTCCACTCTACTCGAACGTATGCATCATCAAGCGCATCTACTTGCGCACCCACATAATCCGCTTCTAGCGGTAATTCTCGATGAAACCTGCGATCTACCAGGACGAGTAACTCAACGGTGCTAGGGCGACCAAAATCAGATAATGCTGTTAGTGCAGACTGTACCGTTCGACCGGTAAAAAGAACATCGTCAACCAATATCACGCGTTTATCTTCTACCAGGAAATCGACCTGCGTTTTGTAAGCAGTTAAAGGCTTATCGCGCTGCCGAAAATCATCTCGATAAAATGTAATGTCAATTTTCCCATATTCAAATTGAAAATGACCCAGTTCGAGAAGAATATCTCGTAGACGATCAGAAAGCAGACCTCCGCGCGGTTGAATGCCTATAATACAAGTATCCTTAAAATCATCATAATTCTCAATGAGTTGATGAGCCAGTCTTTGAAGCGTTATATCAAGTTGAGCCGTCTGGAGTAAATATCGTTCTCCCTTCATGGTATTTTATTGCGCAACAAAAATACAAATTGTATCCGCTTTCCCCTATTCTCTTATTAAAAAGAAGAAATAAGCTTATACTTTATTATTTTGATTTGGGCGTCCACCGAGAATCCGCCTAACGGCGGATCTCGTGTGCGCTACGGTTCAGGCTATCGGTACTCGCTGCGCTCGCACGCCACCCCAATGAATGGGGTCGCCCTTCCCCATCGCTGACGCGGGGCATAGGAAAATTAAGGTAAAAAAAACGCAAACCCACAACACATTCCTCATTCCGCATGCCCTTTTCCCATGTATTGGGGATTTAGGGCACAACGATGCGGAATCCCCTAGTAAATAAACGGAATGCGAAGAACAGATCCCGAATCGGTGCGCGGGATGAGGAGATGTTTTGTTCTTATTGGGTGTATTGTAAGGAGCAAATGAACGGTTTGAGAGCAGGAGATCCCGGGTCGGGGCCGCACAGCCTTCGCTCCTTTGCAGCTTCGTCGATCAATGGATGACGGGGTGTTTTTAGTTTGTCTTGGGTGGAGTGGCAAGTGGCATGCTATGAGGGGGCGGCAGGGATAGAAGCGGCAGGCAGGGCTGCAGGCGCTTAGCAGCCGTGGAGGGAGGAGGCGACCGAACGGAAGCCACCGCAGCCATACGGATGCCAGCGCGTGAAGACCTGACTACTAGTGGATAGCCCGATGCGGTAAGCGTAACCGCTTACCGAGAGCCGCAAAAATTATCCTACCAATCCGGCTGTATGAGCGGTCGATTATAATTAATATGTAACTGATTTTCTGTCCACTCACTTTCTGACAGGTCATATATCGTATGTACATCACCACCCTTGAAATTATCCAATTCAGGAAGCCAATGACGCACGTATTCTCCATTGGAATCATACCGCCTGCCCTGACTTAGAATATTAAAATATCGATTCTCCATAGGGTCAGAGCCAACACCTGCCAAATAATTCCAATTTCCATAATTACTGGCGGGATCGTAATCGATGAGTAGCGATTCAAAATATTCAGCTCCCATTCGCCAATCGACTTGTAAATCTTTAATCAGATAAGAAGCCACATTCTGGCGTCCTCTGTTCGACATATATCCAGTTTCATTAATTTCGCGCATATTGGCGTCAATAAATGGAATACCGGTACGACCCTCAGCCCATGCATTGAATCTTTCCCAGTTTTCTAAAGCCTTTTCCGGAGGTTCAGACTTCGGGCCCCCAAAGTGAAAAATTTTATCCGTATACTTTTTAGCCATCAATCGGTAAAAATCTCTCCACATCAATTCAAATTTTATCCAGTAGGTTGAATTGTTTTTCTCGACTTGCTGTTCATACTTCTCTACCTCTTCGTATATCTTTTTAGGAGATAGGCAGCCCTGCGCCAGATAGGCACTGAATTTTGAAGAGAAATCCTTGCCCAATAACTCATTGCGTGTTTTCTTATAAGTAGCTATGGCATTGGTTTCCCATATAAATTCGTGCAGGCGGGCTAAGGCTGCAGATTCTCCACCAGGGAACAGATAGGCAGCTCGATCATCCATCTCTTTATTCGCGTTTTCGCCTTGTAGTTTGTCGAGCGGAGGCATTTCCCCCTTCGGCAAATCATTAAACTGACTATGAATTTGGGTAGGTGGTTCTAATGGGGCCCGGACAGACACAACCTTTTCAGTCTCTTTCCGATACTGTGTGAATATATCTGGGGTCTGAGGTACCGGAAAAGGCAAATCTGCTGTGTAATACAACATTTTTCCGCGATAGTACCTTAATTCTTGACCGATCGCCCACAGGTTTTGTTCCAAGGCGTCCTGGACTTCAACTTCCTCTTTCGTCCGCTCGCGATTGCAAAGCACCCAATTGGACTTCATTGTATTCGCGATATGAAGAACCTCCTCCTCAGGTTTTCCCCAACGGATAATAAGGTCACTACCCTTTTTGAGCAGATTTTTTCGTAATTCTATTACGCTTTCCCAAATGAACCGCGCTCGATAAGGACCTGTCTTTGCAAATTTGTAGCGATCTGTGGTCTGAAAAAGTCTCTCATCAAAAACATACACAGGGATAATATTATCACATAATTGGATTGCTTCGGTTAGTGCCTCATTATCGTGCAATCTTAAATCTTGCCTAAACCAAAGAATCGCTGTCCGGGAGGGATGACTCGTCATATTTTAAGTACTTTTATGTTGTTTTAAACACGGTATGCGTGTTTTGGTTAATCAATCGCCTAACATTTTGTCTATGAATTGTAGAATTAGAATTGGACTTTACGCTTTAATATGGATCATTCCTTCTTTTCTGTCCGGTCAGGTAGCATATAGCCTATTTAATCAAAAGGGTAAAGAGGTTACTTCTGAAAAGATGCTTAAAGAAATCGACAAAGCGGATGTCATCATATTCGGGGAACTCCATAATAATCCCATCTGTCATTGGATGGAGCTTGAAATTCTTAAATCTTTATCTCGCGAAGGAAAAAGCTGTGTCATGGGGATGGAAATGTTTGAGCGCGACCAACAGCCCATCTTAAATGAATTAATGAATGGTGTTTTTCCTCTCAAGCGATTCGAACAATATACACGAACATGGCCAAACTATGATACGGATTATAAGCCGCTATTAAAACTCGCTTTGGAGCGACAGGTTCGCATCATTGCCACAAATATTCCTCGCCAGTATGCATCTTTTGTTTTTAAAAATGGAATTGATTCGCTCTCCAAACTAGAAATAGCTCCTCATCTGGTGCCCGATCTGGACTTTTCAGTTGACACCACACTAAGTAGCTATGCTGAGGTACTTGAGATGGGAAAAAATATGCCTGGTCATGGCTCTGAAGATTTTTTATATGCGCAGGCTATTAAGGACGTATCTATGGCCGAAAGTCTACTAAAAGAGAAAAAAGATGGCGTCCAGCTCTACCATATCAATGGCGCTTTCCACAGCAAAAACATGGAAGGTATTTGTCACTATTTAATAAAAAATGATCCAGATTTGAAAATAATGACTATTCAATCTCGTGAAGTTGATAATCCATCGGTTTTTCAACAACAAAACAACGAATCTGCGAGTTTTTATCTTCAAATAAACACCCTAATGACCAAAAGTTATGAATAATCAATCTCTCTTTTTTGCCTTATTCTTAAGCCTGGGCCTTCTATTAAGTTGTGATACTAGCCAAAAGAAAAAATCAGACGGTTCAGAATTTAATCCGGATGAAGTAACGCGACTTGAAAACGAAGTAAAGCGAATTCACGATGATGAGCTTATGCCTAAAATGAAGGATATTCAACTGATGATGAAGTCCCTGGAAGAGCGAATGCAAGCTCAAGAAGCCGGATATACAGAAGGGTATAAAAAAGAATTAGAGGCCGCACATGAAGGCCTGGAACAGTCTTACAACGAAATGATGCAATGGATGGAGAAATACAATCCAACTCCATACAAGGATAAAGCGCAATTGAAACTTTACCTGGTTGATGAGCGGGGAAAATTGTGGAAAATGAGAGAAGGTTTTGCTGAAAATATAAGTTATGCACAAAGCACACTGGAAAACCCAAAATATGAATAGAGTCATATTCTTACTTGGTATATTAAGTATTGGACTTATTGCCTGTCAATCCGAGCAAAAGCCGCTTCCCATTATTGGGCATAAAAACATTGATGGGAATGATACTACATATCATACCATACCGGATTTTAGCTTTATCAACCAAGACAGTCAGCGCGTTACCCCTGCAACTTTTGAAGATAAGGTTTATATCGTTGATTTCTTTTTTACCAGTTGCCCAACAATTTGTCCGGTTGTGAAAAGTCAAATGATGCGGATCTATGATCGTTTTGAAGGGGACGACCGCCTCCTATTTTTAAGTCACTCTGTCGACAGCAGAAGGGATTCCGTTCCTCGATTAAACGTTTACGCGAATAATTTGGGCGTAAGTAGCGAACGCTGGCATTTTGTTACAGGAGATATCACAGAAATATACGACATAGCAGAGGATTATTTCAGCGTTGCAAAAGAAGATCCTGAGGCGCCTGGTGGTTTTGATCACAGTGGACGCTTAATACTAGTCGATCCCAATAAACACGTACGCTCTTTTTGCGATGGTACAAACGAGGAAGAAGTAAACCGATTTATGGAGGATATTGAAACGCTATTGAATGAAGTGGAGTCTGGTAGCTAGCGCATTACTATTTTTTTTGTTGATAATTGGAGAAAGCTGCCAAAATGAGCCCTTTCCGCAAGGAAAATATATTTATGAAGCACAATGCAGTAATTGTCACTTGGACAATGGATTGGGATTAGGAAAGGAAATCCCATCTCTTCGTAAATCAACCACTAGTCCCGCTTATTGGAGTTGTATTATTCGCAACGGTAGGATTAATATCATTGAGCAGGATGGCGTAAGATACAAGCGACAGATGCCAGCAAACCCCAATTTAAGTGCAGCGGATATCTCTAATGTAATTAATTACATCCAGAGTAAATGGGTAGATGAATCTAAATTTGTGGGTTTGGATTCAATCAACATATGGCTGGAAGAATGCGAATAGAGTTGATTGTCTTAATTTGTGCTTGACATCTGACTTCATTCCTGTATATTTACGTACTAAAGAAATGAACTATGGGTTATAGATATCTTTTTTTTGTAGTTATATGTATGAGTTGGGCTTCTAACTTATTTGGGCAGGACTTGTCTGTTCGCTTGGCTTCTGGAGCCGACCAAATCGTAGTTGAAGGCTGTCCCGACACGCTAATTTTAGATCTCAGCTTTCGCCCGCTAACTGATACCGTCAGATTTTCCGTGACTTCAGACAATTCGGATGTTGATTCTTTTTTTACAGATATGCCCGACGATCTGGTTTTCTTACCTGGAGAAAAAACAAAACGGTTTGTTTTTGAAATTCCAGATGGTGATCTAAACACAGATCCCGGGAATTTTACATTTTTTTTCAGCGATCCAGTTTTAGCGGTAGTGGTTTATGAAATCACATTTGATCTCTACTCCTCTATTCCATTGGAAATTATTCCCTTAGAAACAGCCCCATATTGTTTCAATAATGGATTGCCTCTCAGAGCATCAGGAGCTTCCTCTTATTTTTGGTATACCAGAGATTTAGATGGTGAAGAACAGGAGCTGGGATTTGGAGAATCAATTTTGTACGAGCCAGTCTCACGAGACGACACAGTTTTTGTTCGTGGATTTATAGGCTCATGTCAAGCTGACACATTTTTCGTTCCGGAATTTTTTGATGATGAATTGCGATTAAATCCAAGCGATACTCTTTTTATATGTTTAGGAGCCCCTGAGGATATTGATTTTTTTATTCGCTCGGGTGTAACTTTCACTTGGGCAGCATCTGACACCTCCATTATTGATATTACAGAGCGACCTCAGCGATTGACCGTGGAGGCAACCCAGTCTGGACAGATATTTTTTGAATTTCAAGGTGAAAATAATTGCTCAGTTTTTGATACACTCGTTGTCAGGGTAGACTCATTACCCAATGAATATTTCCTTGAAAATTTTCCGCCACCGAATGAAGAGTGTAACAAATATTGTCGTGGAGACACCTTTAGTATATCACTTAATACCACTGCTCCTACCCTATACCCCGATGCTGAATTCAGTTGGGAACCTATGGATGGAAGTATCGTATTTGGAGAAGAAGAACAGAATGTTTTAGTGGAAGCACTAGATTCCAATTTCTACGTTCGTACGGTTACCAACAATGCCTGTGTTAGCGAGGATAGTATTTATATAGAAGTCATCAATCCCAATATGGAACTTTCTATAACCGATACGACGGTTTGCGCAAATAAACCTGTAGAGGTCATACTTCTCAATGCAGATAATTATACTGATATATCCTGGAGTCCTGAACAAGGGCTTAGCTGCACAGATTGTCCAAACCCAACAATTACCACGCCTACTACTCAAACATATATGGTAGAAGGTAAAGAGGAAGGATGTTGCCCGACCTCAGCAACCGTCACTGTAACTGTGGACATACCACCAATACCCATTCCGCCGGTAATCACCTGTCCAGGTGAGCCTGTAGATATATTAGTGGATAATTCCGGGCTTACAGACCCAAATTGGGTTAATAATACAAGCGGACTAAGTTGTACAGGGTGCTTTAATAATTCGGCTATTGTAAGTGAGCCAACAATTTTCACCTTAGAGGCATTTGATGATATGGGTTGTCTGAATCGAGGCCAAGCTGTGGTTAATCTTTATTCGTTATTGGACTTTATTGATATAATGGTTCTGCCAGGCACTGAAATTGGAGTTGGTGGAACGGCTATCATTGAAGTAAGTACAGAGCCTGAATTACCTGAAGGATCTGCGCAATACGAATATAACTTCAATGGTATGGACTTGGAACTCTCCGGCGACTCAATAGAAATTAATGTCATTGAAGAAGGTTCTCAAGAGCTTATCGTAACTGTAATTGATTCCAATGGATGTGTCAATCAAGCAAGTATTTTTATTGAGGGCGTACCTCCGGATATTGATATACCGAATGCATTCACCCCTAACGGCGATGAGATAAATGACGTATTTTTACCTGTGATTACAAATGCTGAGAACATAGAAGGTCTCATAGAGGAATTTCGGGTTTACAGTCGATGGGGAACTGAAGTCTATGTTGAATTTGGACCTGATGTAAAAGGATGGGATGGTGATTTCCAGGGCGAACTAGCTCCGCCTGAGGTATATTTGTACTTTATCAAACTCCGATTACCCAATGGTGAAGAACAGATCAGGAAAGGCGATGTAACGCTGATTCGATAACGTACTCAGAAAAGGATTCCTGAAATGGCAAAAAAAGTTCTTTCTTGGATTTTGGGAATCATATTTCTAGCCTTCATATCATGGATAGTTGTATTTGGCTTTATTAAAACTGAATACCAGGATCAGATTAGTTTATCGAGCAAGCACTCAACGGCAAATGTCTACAAATATCTTACGAACCCTAATTTCTTCCCAGAATGGGTTCAGGGTTATCGCAGGAGTCAAAGAGTAACCAGTTCTTCTGAAACAGAAAAGTCTATTTATTTACTTTCCATTGAGGACGAAGAAGAATTAAAGCTTATTTATTCGTCTAGATATAATGACTCCGCCACGGCGTTCAGCCAAGAATTCGATCATCCCTTTTATACCCTGCAGGCATCACTTAATAGTAGGGAGAAAGAAGATAGAGAGAATAAAATCAATATCGAATTAAAGATATCGGGCAATGGTATTGTAGAGCGGATTTTAGCTCCATTCTACGTATTTCAAGTCCTTGAAGATTATGAAAAACAATACGAAAGCGCGTTAAAAGCAGTAAAATAAAAAAAGGGCTCTTGCTTTTTAGCAAGAGCCCCTCTTTGTTTTCAGAAGAGTTGGTTATTTATTATCACCATCAACCTCTTCAAATTCCACATCGGTCACATCTTCCTGATCATCTTCACCAGTTGCTTGACCATTGCCAGATTCAGCTCCAGCATTTCCGCCTGGGGCACCTTCAGCACCACCGGCCTCTTGTTGAGCTTGATAAATTTCTTGAGAAGCAGCTGACCAGGCATCATTCAATTTCTGGGTCGCTTCATCAATTTTATCGATATCTTCACCCGAATGGGCTTCTTTCAATCCAGCTAAAGCATCATTGATAGCTCCTTTTTTATCATCTGGAATTTTATCTCCAAATTCTTTCATTTGCTTCTCTGTTTGGAAGATCAGACTATCAGCAGTATTTACTTTCTCCACACGTTCTTTTGCTTTAGCGTCAGCCTCAGCGTTTTTCTCTGCATCTGCTTTCATTTGTGCGATCTCCTCCTCAGATAAACCTGTGGAAGCCTCAATCCGAATGCTTTGCTCTTTGCCGGTTCCTTTGTCTTTTGCTGACACATTGATCATACCATTCGCGTCAATATCAAAAGAAACCTCAATTTGTGGCACTCCCCTTGGTGCTGGTGGTATTCCATCTAAAATAAATCGACCTACAGCACGATTATCTTTTGCCATTTTCCGTTCACCCTGAAGTACATGGATTTCAACAGAAGGTTGATTATCAGCTGCTGTAGAATAAACTTTCGACTTCTTAGTAGGCACTGTAGAGTTCGACTCTATGATTGTGTCAAATATGCCGCCCATTGTTTCAATCCCTAAAGATAAAGGCGTCACATCTAATAACAGAACATCTTGTACATCTCCACTTAGGACTCCACCTTGAATGGCAGCTCCAATAGCTACAACCTCATCGGGATTTACACTTTTATTTGGCTTTTTACCAAAAAAGTCTTCCACTGCTTTTTGAACGCGTGGAATCCGAGTGGACCCACCTACTAAAATGATCTCATCAATATCAGATGTTGATAAACCAGCATCTTTCATTGCTAATTTACAAGGCTCCAGTGTGCGATTTACTAAGTCATCTGCCAATTGCTCGAACTTAGATCGCGACAACTTCATTACAAGGTGTTTTGGCACACCGTCGATAGCAGTTATGTATGGTAAATTGATATCAGCCTCGTTAGAAGCACTCAACTCAATTTTAGCTTTCTCAGCTGCATCCTTGAGCCGTTGCATGGCCATAGGATCTTTTCGCAGATCTACATTTTCCTGATTTTTAAACTCATCGGCCATCCAATTGATAATAACGCGGTCGAAATCATCACCACCTAAACGAGTGTCACCATTTGTAGACTTAACCTCAAAAACGCCATCGCCAAGATCTAGAATAGAAATATCAAATGTACCTCCTCCTAAGTCATATACCGCAATGGTAGAGTCTTCAGTTTTTTTATCTAAGCCGTAAGCTAAAGAAGCGGCTGTCGGCTCGTTAATAATTCGACTTACTTTCAAGCCTGCAATTTCTCCGGCCTCTTTAGTTGCTTGCCGTTGCGAGTCGTTAAAATATGCAGGAACAGTTACCACGGCCTCAGTTACCTCAGACCCTAAATAATCTTCTGCTACCTTCTTCATTTTTTGAAGAATCATAGCAGAAATTTCTTGTGGTGTGTATTGTCGACCATCTATTTCAACGCGCACTGTATCATTATCACCTTTTGTGATTTTGTAAGAAGAGTTTTCAATCTCATCTTTCATCTCGTTGTATCTAGAACCCATGTATCGTTTGATACTAGAAATAGTTCTAGCCGGATTGGTAATAGCCTGACGTTTTGCAGAATCACCAATTTTGCGATCACCATTATCCATAAAGGCAACGATAGATGGCGTAGTTCTTTTCCCTTCATCATTAGGAATAACTACCGGTTCATTACCTTCCATTACAGAAACACATGAATTGGTAGTTCCCAAGTCAATTCCAATTATTTTACTCATGTATAAATTCTTTTACTTTAACAATTTACTAAAGAAAGAATCAATACATATGCCAATACAGAAAAACTGTCTTATGGTCAGTCTAAATGGCTTGATCGTAAAACTATGGCAGACTAGCTAACAGGAAATGTGACAAAATGACGTCTCTATCTAAAATTAAGGTCAGCGGTGTTCGAGTTTGATCGCAAAGAATCCAATGTAGTTTGGGAAATAAAAAAGCCAGGAGTAATACTACTTCTTCGGCTTGAAAACAATCCCAAGCCGTTTGTTACATTGGAATAGTCGGGCTGAACCTGGGAGCTTGTTATACCCGTATTCAGGCTGGTGATGTCTAAAAAAGTCTTTAAAGCTCGTCCACCACTACTTATTTCGATATCTATTCGCTCTATTCTACGGGTAATTGTAGGGTCAGATACCAATTCGGCTTCTAAGAAATTGTACATTCTCTCTCCATTCAGCATGTATATACTCTCTTCCAAACCCGTAGTAGCTATCCATTCCAAAAAGATAGTATTATCTTCTCCAGACTTTCTTTCAGTAATCACAAAGCGAAGTAATACGTCATAAAATGAAGCGTTATTCGCATCGTTCCAGTTAATAGTTAAAGATCGGTTGGGAAGAATACTTACGGGAAGATCTGAGCGAGGTTGACTTACTGTAGAAGGACCCACCATGGAAGTGCCTGCCTCTGCAAGAATTTCACCTTCTCTTTCCACGCGAAGAGTGACACTGTCCCCAGCAGACAAGTTAATTCTACTTTGCGGAATTTGATATAAGTAATTTGGATCTGTGATCATAAGCCCAGAATCTCTTTCAAGACCTTGATCAGTTACATTGATTCTATCCAATGTAAATGTGCGGTCACCCAACTTGGTCAAAGTTACTTCAATATTGTCATGGTAAACTTCAGCTTCATCCTGAGCTAACTCCCGTGGTGGAACATTTTCATCCACAAACATTTTTTCAACACGAATTAAGTGCTCGAAATCCTGTTCACTCAACAAACTATACACAACAGTTCGTTCTTCACCGCCAGTCGTTAAATCAAAATCAGTGGAGCAAGCAAAAAGGATTGATAATAAAGCAAATATTAATAGTTTGCGAGGCATAGTGTGTGTCATTCGATTATATTTAGCTAATGTAGTACATTTATGGCAAAAGAAAACGAGATTCTCATGAAAAAGCAAGCTAAAAGAGTTACTACCCACGTCTTGCAGCAAATGAAAGCTGAAAATGAAAAAATCAGTATGCTTACCGCTTATGACTATTCTATGGCTCGCATACTTGATGGGGCTGGAATTGATGTACTTCTTGTTGGTGACTCTGCTTCAAACGTAATGGCCGGTCATGAAACGACCTTACCCATCACTCTTGACCAAATGATTTACCATGCATCATCTGTTGTTCGGGGTGTAAATAGAGCCTTTGTAGTAGTTGATCTACCATTTGGAACTTATCAAGGAAATTCCAGGGAAGCCCTTCATTCTGCCATACGTATTATGAAAGAATCAGGAGCTCACGGTGTGAAGCTGGAAGGAGGTGCAGAAATCAAGGAGTCCATATCACGAATCATATCAGCTGGAATACCTGTTATGGGACACTTGGGATTAACCCCTCAATCCATCTATAAATTTGGGACCTACTCCGTTCGAGCTAAAGAAGAGCACGAGGCTGAGCAACTCCGAAAAGATGCAACCTTATTACAAGAGCTGGGATGTTTCGGCGTGGTGTTCGAAAAAATACCCGCTGAATTAGCAACTTCTGTAACGAACTCATTAGACATTCCCACTATCGGAATTGGTGCCGGAGGTGGAGTTAGTGGTCAAGTCCTCGTAGGGCAGGATATGATGGGAATAACAAAAGACTTCCATCCTCGATTTCTACGAAGATACCTGGATTTATATTCTGAGATGACAGAAGCCGTTAAAACGTATATTAAGGACATAAAATCAGGCGATTTCCCCAATGAAAAGGAGCAGTATTAAATTTCTTAACCTCTTTTTGAGAGTAGCTGGAGTAATTGTTTTACTCACTTTACTAGTTGCCAGCCTTGCCTATTATCAAATTTGGAAGGCACACCCGATGTGGAACTCCAATGAACCTAACCGCGTTCTTTATATTCATTCAGGAACGGACTGGAATCAATTGCAAAACCATATTGATACCTCACTTCCAAATGTACAGATCTCTCTATTTGAATTCATGGGCGAACGAATGAATTTGAACAACCATATTTATTCCGGACGCTATGAGTTAGAAAAGAACCTCTCTCTAGTAGAGTTAATTCGCCGATTGCGCAGTGGAGTACAAAATCCCGTTCTAGTCACCATTCCAGAAATAGAGTCGGTAACAGAAGCTTTAATACGTGGAACCCGAAATTTACAAATAGACTCTATTCAAATAATCTCGTACCTAAAGCAAAATAAGGATTGGAAACAGCATCCTCACTGGGTCATTCCAAACACTTATGAAATGTACTGGGATGTCACAGTTGAAAATTATATGGACCGGATCTACAGAGAAGGGAAAAATTTTTGGCAGCAGGCCAAACAAAAGGAGAAATTAGGGGCACTAGGATTGGATGCTAAAGAAGCCTACATCTTAGCTTCCATTGTAGATAGAGAAACAAATTCTATCAAGGAGATGGATCGCATAGCAGGAGTATATTACAACCGCTTAGAAATAAATATGCCTTTACAAGCTGATCCGACCATAAAGTATTTACTACCCAAAGGAGTTACCCGCATCTTGTATAAGGATTTGGAAATCGATTCCCCCTATAATACTTATAGAAATACTGGATTGCCACCAGGCCCTTTAGGACTTGCTAGTTTGAATAGTATCAATTCCGTTTTAGAACTGGAAGACCACAACTATCTTTACTTTTGTGCAAACCCCGAACAACCCGGCACCCACTCGTTTTCGAAAACATATTCCGAGCATCTCCGTAACGCTCAAAAATACCACCGCTCACTTAAAAAAGGATGAAACCTTTAGAAAAACTTAATGCATTTATTAAAGAGCAAACACCTTTAAAAAAAGAAGATAGTTTGCTTATAGCCCTTAGTGGTGGGCCGGACTCGCAAGTTTTGATCGAAATGATGATCAAAATGGGTTTTACAAATTTGACTGCAGCCCATGTAAATTATCATACTCGTGAAACTGATTCATATCGAGACGAAGTCTGTGCAATGGAATGGGCGAATAAGCTCAAAGTTCCTTTTTTAAAAAAAGATATCCGGATCCAATCTTCACAGGGAAACTTTCAGGATATAGCCAGAGAAGCACGATACAAGTGGTTTGAGCAAATAATGAAGGATAGAGATAGCAAATATGTTTTAACAGCCCATCATAAAAATGATCAGCATGAAACCATGGTTATGCGTTTTTTCCTAGGCACTCGCGGCCATGGGTTAACAGGAATCTCAACTGTTTTGGAGAATAGGGTTCGTCCGCTATTGTGTTTGACTAAAACGGAAATACTCGACTATGCAAGAGAGCATGGTATACCCTTTCAAACAGATAAGTCAAATCTTAAAAGTCAATATTTGCGAAATTTTTTTCGAAATGAAGTCTTTCCTTTAGTGGATAAAAAAATCCAAGGTCTTACTAAACGATTGGAGACAACTCAGAGACATATAACTAGAGAGCAGCAGCTTTTATACCACTTTTGCCTTACTTTCATTGCATCACATGCATATTGGAACGGAGAAATGGCTATTATCTCTACCGAAAAACTACCCAATTACGAGTTAAAAACAGGCCTGTTGTGTCTTATCTTAGACTTAAACGAAAATCAGGCCGAGCAAATATTAAAGTCTGGTCACAATCACGTACTTCAATATCCGCCCTGGGAGGTTTCCTACTTTAATGAAAAGTTATGGCTCCAGCGATCTAGCAATATGAAATTATTTAAAACTAAGCTGTCAAGCTCATTTCCCTTAAAAGTAAATCTTCCAGGTGGTCATTTAACTGTGCATTCAACATCAACTATACAGTTCAGCCGGAATGCTCAGATTGAATACATTCCCATTCGAAATAACATGCAAAATTTCGTAATAAAAAGCTGGGAAGAAGGAGACCGATTTGAGATACAATCTGGACATCACAAAAAAGTATCCGACTTACTGAATGAAAATCATCTCTCTCCTCTGGAAAAAGCAAAGGTTTGTTGTTTGTGGGAGGGGGATAAACTACTTTGGGTAATTGGTCTTCGACTTAGCACCGCAGCTTATGTGGAAGATACAGACTCTACCTTTGCTAAACTGAGCTATCATCCTTTTCCCAAGGTAAAAAAAGACCTGCAAGAGGTCAAATTTTTCCTTTCAACACACTAAATCCCAATTTCAGTCTCGGGGGTTTCCAAATAAATCACGCTTAGCTGCTTCCTTGCGCAATTTTGGATTTCTAATAACGCGATCTTGTTCGTCTGAAAATAAGCGATCGTTATATCTATACTTCCCGTTTCCCCAATCAAAAAATATATAGGTTCCATCTGGTACATTTACTCTTACAGCTGTGCCAGGATTATATGGAATATTGCGAAGATGGTCAAGAACCAAGCGTTCTGCTTTAGGATGAATTTGTGGATCAAAACTAGATCCTCGGGCTACTTCGTAGATTTTTCTTACAGAAATCGTGCTGTCTTTGTTTTCCCAGGCCGGATAACCAAATCGAATCTGCCCTCCCCTGAGATCTAACACCTCTAAAATATGTAACATTCGATAGGTGTCATAAGGATTTATGCCATACACGAGATAAAGCGAATCTTGGTTAGGCAAGGGATAAATATCCTTATACAAAGCACCTATCCATCTATGAGGGGGTAATACCATGGTCTCATTACTTCGTTCGAATTGGGATTGATCCGATAGGAATTGAAGTTCTTTTATTCCTGCATACTGAATAACACCTCGAATGTTGGCTCCATCTTCTATTTCCGGATTCTGTGAAGGAACCGCCCAAGTAATAATTCTAAAACTACTATCAGCTGGATACAATATAGGAGCAGCTTTCCAACCCAAAACTCGATTAAAAAGAGAATCTGACTTTAGCTTAGGAATTAAAAGTGATTCGAACTCCTTGGCGGCCACTACCCTATTTTCTTCGTCAGAGGCCGATATCATTACGTCAGCATAAAAGTCAATATCATGCTGCCCACGCAATGGATTTGCGATTAAAATGGTAATGATAAAAAGGATAGTATAAAAGCGGAAAATCACCTGATAAATTTTTTCAAAAATTACACTGAAAATGGGATTAGACTTTACGAGCTAAATCAACGTAATTAGGTCGATCGGATGCAAACTCATGAATGAACTTGTGAACGATTTCACCCTCCTTAATCAGAAAAACGCCGGGCATCTGCAAACCATCACCTATCGGTGGTCGCACACCATGCCCTTTCACAATACCTGAGTTGAAGCCATTTATCCAGTTTTGAAATCCAAACAGCTGGTTGAAGTTGCCTTTAGTAAGGCCGAAATCTGCATACAACCTCATTTCTACATCAGCCACTCTTTCAATATCAGAAAGCTGGTATTTGTCTAGATATTGGTTTGCGATATCTTCAGTATTCAAATGAACAAGAATCGGTAATACTCCTAACTCTTTTATTTGATCACGTTGCTTAAATATATCAGACAATGCTTGCCGACAAAAAGTGCATCCGAAATTTCGAAGAAATACTAACATGACTGGCTGAGAAAATGAAATTTCCTTTACATTCCTGCCTGCATTGGTGATTATATTTGGAAAAATATCAATATCTGCCGCTGAATACTTTTCAATCATAAAACAATAACGTAATTATCTTTTATTTGGTTGCCTTTAACGGCTTTTTTTCTAAATGCGTTAAAGATAGATATCATACTATACTTAAAGTGTCTAATTAAGCTATACTTAAGTTGAGTTTTTTCGAAGCACATTTCCAAATATAAATCACACAATTCTATTTTTCCATCTGCTCCAAATAATTTTTAGGCTGCGAAAATTATAATTCAAAATCCTGTTTACAAAGAGATACAAATATAAAGATAGCAAGACCCACTCAACCCTTGCTTATTAATTATTGCCTTACAAACTGATTTTTGAGGAAACGAAACCTAAAATCCATCTATTATTCCCTATCTTTATGCTACAATAAAAGAGCTAATCATGACGCTATACAATATTTTAGTCCACGCCCATTCCGGTCTTCGATGGATATTACTCATCGTAATAGTCATAGCAATATTGACAGCACTTAAAAGATGGCTCTCCAGGTCACCGTATCAAACTTCTGACAAGAAATGGTTTTTGCTATCGCTTATTTTTAGCCACATTCAATTACTAATTGGGGTATATCTATATTTTGTTAGTCCGCGCGTTGTGTTCAACGAAGCCACCATGAAGGACTCCACTCTTCGGTTTTATGCTGTAGAGCACATTAGTGTAATGGTAATCGCTATTATTTTAGTAACTATAGGATATAGGATTGCAAAATCATCGAAAACCGAGTATACAAAATACAAGCGCATATTCTGGTATTTTTTCATTGCGCTTGTCCTCATGCTTTCTCGTATTCCTTGGCCGGGAATGATCGAAGGTGCAGGCTGGTTTTAATATAAAATGGATTCGAGAACACTTGCTTAACTTCAGCAGCTCTACAAATTGTTTTGATTTGATATGGAAAGCGGTCTTTCCTTATGTATGGTGTTTGTTTGGCCTATTTGTTTTTCAAATTGGCAATGCACAAATTGTAGAGAAAAATGACCAGGGCGAACAAATTATAAAGTTCAAAGATGGAAGCTGGAGGTATTTTGAGCCCGCAGACTCTGTTTATCTACAACCTAAGGAACTTCAAAGCCTAAATCGAAAAATTCAGGATTCCAATGACCACCTAGAAAAACTACAAGTTAAACTGGCCAATATCCAGAGCCGTCAACTTAATCTTCAGAAAGCGCAAAAAGATAACTCTTACAATCGCGAAATCATTCAAGTCGAAATAGACAGTCTAAATACATCTGAACAGGACCTTCGGCTTGTTATCCAAAGCCTTGAGTTTGAATTAGAGGAAATGCTACTCAGAAGATCTGCACTCCAGGCAAGAGATGAAAAGAAACAAACACCTGGTAGGCGCGATGTCGACAATTCCCCTCCTGTTCAGCCAGATCGCGAATTATATTCTATATCACATTATTCAAAAGAAATACCCTCACCCTGTGAAGTCCAGGAAAGTCTTATTCCTGGAACAGGCGGAACCCGTTGGTCAACACAAACGGATAATTGGTTTCATTTCACCCCAAAACTGCTAGCTCATAAATACTCAAATGCTCCTTACTTAACTGGATCGGGCTCTATATTACACGATGGCAATAAATACTATTTACAATTAAAAATCCAAATTCAAGACCTTAATGCACCTCAAAGTTATGGATGGGTAGAAAAAGAGAGCCCGCTTTTTCTTCTTACCATGCACTCGAAAACGCTTGAAATAAGGGCCCAACAAGAGGCAATTGGACAAAAAGATAAGCAAGCACGCACTACCAGCTATACTATATTATATGCTTTACCTCCTCAAGTATTTAAAACACTCCTAAAAGAGGAAATAAGTAAATTGAGATTGGTCTGGAGTTCCGGTTACGAGGATTATGATATTTTTAATATTCGCTTTTTGCAACAGCATATTGAATGCCTGCAATCAAATTTAAATTAACCCGATGTTAGGATTAAAACTGCCAACAGACCCTAGATGGGTCAATCTGGCTGAAAAAACACTAGAAGATATTTTAACAGATCATGCATATTGCGAGCAAAAAGCAGCTACAGCATGTATATCCTTGATTCAGCTATTCCCCGATAAGACCCTTTTAGTAGAAAAATTAGCTCCCATAGTTACTGAGGAATGGGGGCATTTCAGACAGGTTCTCAACGAACTCAATAAACGAGATCTAAATCTGGGCTACCAGCGGAAAGATGAGTATGTAAACGCACTATTTAAATTTGAAAAGAAAGGAGGCAGTCGAGATAGCAGGCTCGTTGAAAAACTTCTCATATGCGCACTAATCGAAGCGCGCTCTTGTGAAAGGTTTCGTTTGTTGTCCGTTAACCTACAGGAAAAGGAAATGTGTGAGTTTTATCATAAATTTATGGTAGCCGAAGCCGGCCATTACAGGCTGTTTTTAGACTTAGCCTATCATTACGGAGACCCCGAGGTGGTTAAAAGCCGCTGGGAAGCTTATCTGCAATATGAAAAAGAGCTCATGGACCAGTTGGAGCTTCGTGGAGATCGCATGCATTAATATAGATTAAAACATCAGAACTTATATGTCAAAACAAACAAGCTTTATAAATCCAGGCCAATTCGTACCCGACAATCATTGGTATGATAAGGCACTCAATGCCACCATTCATCCCATGGTGAATTATTTTTTAAACCTAAGTCAAAAACGTATCGTTCAGCGATATTGCCACCTCAACCCTAAAGTAAAGTATGAAGTACTCGAAAAGATATTGAGTTCTTCAGCTAAGTACTTTAAATGGTCTGGAGCTGATCTGATCAATGTAACTACCGCCAAAGGCAAACGCCAAATGGTAGTCATTGAAAATAACTCCTGCCCGTCTGGTCAAAAATCCATGCCGCTGCTTGATGACAATCAGGAAATGGGCGGCTATAAAACCTTAATTGAGCGGACATTCATACCCGAGATTAAAAGCCGAAAACGAAGACTTCCCAAGGGGCGTCTTGCGGTTCTTTACGATAAAAACCCAATGGAAGCAACTGCTTACGCGCACGCCATTGCTGATACTACAGGTGAAGATGTACTATTAGCCACGTTTTATAATACCAATCAAAAAGAACAAGAAAATGTACAATTTAAGAATGGTATTCTTCACATCAAGGAGCAGGATACCTGGTACCCGGTGCGAGCGTGCTTTCGATATGTAACTCAAAAGCCCTGGAACCGTCTTCCGTTGCACACTAAAACATATATTTTTAATCCGACCATTGCATGTATCGCAGGCGGTAGAAATAAGATGATTGCAGCCAAAGCCTACGATTACTACAATGCCAATTTAAAAGAGCACAATCTAAAAATCCAAACTCCCGAAACTATTTGGGATGTTCATGCTCAGGAAATACCTATGATTGTGCGCCGAATGGGCGGCCAAGCTGTTATTAAAATTCCTTACAGTAATGCAGGCCAAGGCGTATTTACCATAGTCAATGAATCCGAATTAGAAAAATTTTTGAGCCTCTCCGAATCTTTCAAATATGAAAGATACATCGTCCAAAGCCTTATTGGAAATTACAATTGGAGTTCACAAAGTAGTGAAGGTCGATTCTTTCACGTAGGGATGATACCTGATTCAAAAGGCCATACCTATGTGGCGGACATCCGTATGATGGTTTCTTCCACTCCCCAGGGTATTAAGCCCATTTGCGTGTATGCACGGAAAGCTGCCGAACCCCTAAAAGATGAAATTACAGAAGGAGCTAACTCCTGGGCCATGCTTGGTACGAACTTATCCATCAAAAAAGGAGAAAACGAATGGGGTTCTGACACCTCACGCCTAATGCTGACCGATCGAAGAGATTTTAATAAGCTCGGCCTATCCTTAGATGATCTCATCGAAGCATATATCCAAACTGTACTCTCTACCCTGGGTATTGACGAAATGTGTCAAACACTGTATAACACAAAAGGTAAATTTAGAAAACGCCTGTTTCAATCGCTCAATGACGATAATTCGCTTATCGATGAACTGCTCATGTAATGGATAAATATTCGCTTCTACTTTTGACAGATCACGGAACGCATTCAGAGCACAATAGCTTTTATGGCTTATTCAATGCGTTTGCAAGACACCCGCAGATATTTAAAGTATCAGTAGCATCACGAGCTTATGCTGAGAACTCGAAGTTTTTTGCCGGAGATATGAAAGCAGAGCTAATAGGATATGAACCGGAGGCCTCGTCCTACTCGGAGTGGCAATGGCCACAATCCACAGAACTTCAACCCATAGAAGTAGACGGGTATGACATTATCTTTCTGCGCTTACCTGAGCCCTCTGCCCCAGACTTTTTTACGCAAATAGAAGCCTCTTTTCCCAAAATATTATTTATCAATCGGCCCAAAGGAATTTTAAAAGCAGGCTCTAAAAGCTTCCTGACTCAATTTCCAGACCTATGCCCTCCCTTACAATTGGTGAGTTCACCGAAAGAGGCGATACAGCTAAGTAAAAACATGGATATCGTGCTAAAACCACTTCGAAACTACGGCGGAAAAGGCTTACTTAAAATCCAGGATCAGGTCCTATATGAAGGGAACATACAAAAACAATTAGCAGACTTGGATAGGCTTTGGGATGGTTCAGATGGCATGTTAGCCATGAAATATCTACCCTTTCTCGAAGCTGGAGATAAGCGAACCGTGGTCGCCCATGGTCACATCCAGTTTTCTACAGTTCGATATCCGCCACCAAATTCCTGGATATGCAATGTAGCTCAGGGAGGGCGATCTGAAATGTCAGAACCCACAGCGGAGGAAATCAAAATAGCAAAGCGACTTACACCAAGCTTGAGAGATGAAGGGGTCGTACTATTTGGATTTGACACACTAGTAGATGAATCGGGCAAGCGGAAACTCAGCGAGATCAATGTGCAAAGTATAGGCGGAATTGTTCCCGCAGAAAAGAATTCCAAAGAACCTATTTCCGACCGCATTGTTCAGCACTTGATTAATTACGCAAGTGAGAAACTAAGCACCTCCAAAAAACAACAATGATAGAATCAATCAAATCTTTAAAGATTTTACCCGATTTAGAACCCGGCCTACATAAGTTCTGGTGTGAAATTATTAGCAACCCATTATCCCAGCCGATAAAAATCCCAGTCATGATAGCTAAGGGACCCAAAGCGGGAAAAACGGTGGGCGTTACCGCAGCTATTCACGGCAATGAAGTAAACGGCGTGCCGATTATCCAGAAGTTATTCCAGAATATCGATTTTAATAATGTCCAGGGTGCCATTGTTGGTATCCCAGTTGCTAATATCCCCTCATTCGAACGGAGGAAAAGGCGTTTTGTAGACGGAAGAGATCTCAACCATCATTTTCCAGGCAAGCCAGATGGGCACAATAGTTCGGTCTATGCATATAACCTATTTCAGCGGTGCATTTTGCATTTTGACTACTTAATTGATTTGCATACCGCGAGTTTTGGCCGGACCAACTCTTACTATATTCGAGCAGATCTGTCAGACCCCATTACTAAACGAATGGCCCTTCTACAAAATGCTCAAATCATAGTCCATAACCCACCCAACGACAGCACCTTACGTGGAGCAGCCAGCCATAATAAAATACATGCCATCACACTGGAAGTTGGTAATCCCAACATCTTCCAAAAAGGGATTATTCGGTCTGGACTCACCGGCTTGTTCAATGTACTGCACGAATTTGAGATATATCCCGATCAGATCGATGCTCCGGAGCATGAGGCTGTCTTGTGCAAAGATTCATATTGGCTCTATGTGCAAGAAGGCGGTGTTTTACAGGTGCTTCCAAATTTGGCTCAACATATCCAAAAAGGGGAAGTCGTCGCTATCGTAAAAGATATTTTTGGAGATATCGTGAAGCGCTACACGGCACCCGAAGACGGTATTGTAATCGGAAAAAGCAGTTCACCCGTAAATATTTCAGGCGGGCGCATTCTTCACTTAGGTCGTAAGTATCAGTAATATATTTTAAGGCTTTAGGGCGATCCCAGACCCAAATTGAATTTGGGCCTGGGCGTTACGCTACAGGCTACACATTCGTTCGGTCCTCGCTGCGCTCGTACTGCCGCCCGTGGCGGCACCCTCCGCATCACTATCGCAAGAGTGCAACCATTGTAATATATGGTCTATCGAAAGACATTTCTATAATTATGGCGACCTTATTTCCATTAAATTCGATACCCATCAGGCTCTACGGCAGCGACGAAAAGTCAAATTGAGCTGTGCCAGCGCTGTGCAGTAGGCTCGCCGCATCCTTTAGCGGCGAGAGACCGAAAGGATTGAGGGCCGAGTGGCTCCGCTGGAATCCCTTTTAAATTAGCATCGACTTTTTAGCATAAATCGGAATATGGCTGCCCTTAATGGGCTCTTTTAACTTTAAAAATTGGCTTAAAAAGGGATGGAAGCGGTCCACAGCCACGAGCTACGAAACATAGCGGCTCAGCCTCTGAGCTATCAGAGGCTGAGCGGCACCCAAAAAAGGAAAAAACTACTTCTCCTTCCTTAATGAATTGGCATACTGGATAAAAAAGTTAAGAGATTCAGGATTTTGCATGGCATCCTGACTTGCAACATCGTCTACCGGCATGCCCATGAGAATTTTCTTTACGGGAGTCTCCATTTTTTTTCCACTAATGGTGCGTGGAATATCATCTACCTCTACCATAGTATCGGGAACGTGTCGAGGCGAATAGGCCGATCTCAAGTTCTTTTTAATTGTTTTCTGCAAATCTTCTGTGAGGGATTCACCGTGCTGCATTTGCAAAAATAAGGGCATAAAGTGGTCGCCGTTTGACATCTCAATATTGACGATTAGAGCCCCTTTAATTTCTGTCATTTGCTCTACAGTACGATAGATCTCAGCCGTACCGATCCGAACGCCCTGACGGTTCAAGGTGGCATCAGAACGCCCCAAAATCACAAGAGTTTTCCGTTCTGTAATATATACCCAATCCCCATGCCGCCATACACCGGGATAATGTTCAAAATAGCTGGCTGTATAACGCTGTTTTGCGGTATCACCCCAAAAATAGATCGGCATACTCGGCATGGGTTGTTCGATGACCATTTCCCCAACCTGCTCCGTGACGCGTTCGCCGGCCTCATTGTAGGCATACAAGGCCGAACCTAAAGCGGGGCGTTGAATTTCACCTTCATACACGGGCAAAATAGGCACACCACCTAAAAAAGCAGTACACACGTCTGTTCCCCCACTCATGGAACACAACCAGACTTTATCGTGGATACTATTATAAACCCAGTCGAAACCTTCGGGCGGCAGTGGCGCTCCAGTCGATCCTATAGATCTTATGGAAGACAGATCATAATCCTGGCCTGGAGCGATGCCTGCTTTCATACAAGCTACTATAAAAGGCGCACTAGTTCCAAAATGATTGATTTTAGCCTCTTGTGCATAAAACCACATCGCCTCAATATTTGGAAACCCGGCGGACCCATCATATAGAACCATCGTGGCGCCCATAAGCAAGGAAGCCTGTGTGAAATTCCACATCATCCAACCCGTGGTGGAAAACCAGAAAAATCGCTCACCCGGGTGTACATCATTATGTAAAGCCATGTATTTAAGATGCTCTAACAGCACTCCACCCTGACTATGCGTAATGGCTTTTGGCTTCCCTGTTGTCCCAGAGGAATACAAGATCCAAATCGGATGATCAAAGGGAACGGGTGAAAATTTAAGCTCTGGAGCTTCAGATTGCAGAATATTCGCATAGGCCGTGACCGAAGCCTCTGTATTCTTGATCTTTGACCCCACCAAATCAATACTTACGATGGCTTCAATACTAGAAATAGAATTGGCTATGTCGGTGACGACTTGAGACTTATCATATTTTTTCCCACCATAACTATAACCATTGACAGCTAGAAGAATTTTGGGTTCAATTTGCTCAAAGCGCTCGCGCACACTGTCTGCACCAAAGTCCGGCGAACAGCTCGACCAAACTGCTCCTATGGATGCGGCGGCAAGAAATCCGACAGTAGCCTCCGGCGTATTGGTCATAAATGCAGCTATCCGGTCGCCTTTCTCAATGCCAAGTTCAGTGAAGAAATGCGCCATTTGGGCCACCTGTTGACGCAGTTCTTTCCAGCTAATTTCGGACTGTGGACGTTGCTCGGTTTTGTGAATAATAGCAGGCCGACTATCATTTGCTTTTCTAAAAATATGCTCTGCATAATTTAGGCTTGAGCCGGTAAACCATTCCTGATTGGGCATGCCCTCTTTACGGTCCAGCGCAGAAGAGGGTTTATCATGGAAAACAACATCAAAATATTCAGAAATTGATTTCCAAAACGTACCTACCTCCTGAGTTGACCAGTTCCATAAGGTATCGTAATCCTGAAAATCCAATTCATAGTTGTTTTCCAACCATTTCATGTAGTGGTAGATATGGCTATCTTCGATATTTTTAGTGGTTGGCTGCCAGAGGATTTTAGGGTTATCAGAAATCATTTTATACATCATTTAGTGGAAGCAGGAAGGTAAGAAATTATCATTGAGTTGAGAAATGGAAATCTTTAGTCATGGGGGGATTTGTAGATCGGAGATTATGCTTGGGGGCGACAGACCTGGATTCCCTTAGTAAAACAACGGTATGCGAGCTACGGGTTCCGGATCAAGTCGTACCGCCTTCGCTCCTTTTGGAGCTTCGTGGGTCAATGGCAGGTATTCGCTCCTTTGGAGCTTCGTGGGTCAATGAATGAGGGTATGCGAAGAAGAGATCCCGCATATGGGTAGACATCTCCAGAGCTGAACTCTTTCCTATAGGTCCTTACCTTTTTTGCACCATTTAGGTCTATATATCCCTATAACCGAAGGGCAAGTGTCTTCGATTTTGTGCTGATGATAGATTTACAGTATATTGCAACAGAAAACAAAACAACTTATGAAATACACTATTTTATGCGCCCTCATTACTTTGGGCATGGGACTGGGAGAGCTACATGCCCAAATGCAAGGGAAAAAGGGTCCTCGTTCAATGGTCGACATGCTCGCCCTGTATGCGGTGGACAATAATATTACGGATCCAGGTGAATCCTTAGGAGCGGGGATTGCCGTGGGATATGGTATTGGTACTCATAACCTCATGGTCCGTGGAATTGTCGGATTTGAAACGACAACCAATGCACAGGAGCCCAACTTATCAAAAAATTTATATTACAACCCTTATCTAGCCTTGGAGACGGGCGGAGGTTTGTGGAGATCCAATGGTAATCAATGTGGCGCTAAGAAACAATATGCGTTTACGGTTTTACCAAAAGTAGGTGTTCGCTATGACATAGGGTCGCGCGAGGCGGATATAGAACAAAATGTTACAGCTATAGAAAGCGGTGTTGATTTTTACGGCGCTTTAGAATTAGGGTATTTCTTCCTTGATGACTATTTCAAAAATAGTGAGTTATATGTCGAAGGCGGATATTTTTTCCAAGGAGAAGCCGTATATGTTCGATTTGGCTTTCGAACTTTTCTAAATACCAAAGCTATTCGCCGATAAGCGGAGTTATTCCCATTTTAACTGCCGGGTAATTTCATCCGTATCGATAATTTCTATCGGCAAAGGATCCGAGGCCAACTTGATTTCAGGTTGGCCTTTACTTTTTACATGAAACGAAAAAAGCGGTGTGCCTTCTACTAGATTCACGCCATTGAGAGACAGATCTACCCATAGAAACCGAATAAAGCCTTTCGGAGCAGTTTGTGTATTCAGATTATCTTGATTGAGTCTGGGAAGATCCATGGGGGCAAATTTCAAAAACGTCGTACGGTCTGCATCCCAACGGGCTGTAAATTGCAAGCTTAAAATATCGTCAAAATGATCAGCCACTAAAAAGCACTCATATTCGTTTTCCGTGCCCGATAATTTTTGGCAGTCCCAATGAAGCTCAACAGGAGGCTTTTGGGCAGAAGCAATCGAGAGGGCAATGAATAAAAAACAAGCAATAAAGGCTACATATTTCATGGCATAACAATTTTAGCACTGCAAATGTACGTAAATCCCTAAGGGCGCTGCAAGCGGTATTTTTTATATATTTACCCATATGGAACGGATTAAATGGTTAGGGATTGTATGCTTCATCCTGTATGGGCCATTAAACGGTTGGCATTTGCAGGCACAATCCTGTGCTCCACCAGTCATTTTTACCTCGCAAGCTACTACCGATACGAGTGTGAACTTATTTTGGTTGAGTTTTGATGATCCTGAAATTGGATATGAATTGACTGTGGTTCCGGAGGGAATGGGGCCTGATAGTGGAGATATTGTCACCATTGCACCTAGTGATAGATCCATTCAAATTGAAGGCCTGGAGCCTAATGCAAACTACCGAGGCTTTATCCGAAGTTTGTGCCTTTCAGATACCAGTCGTTGGCAGAACCATGCTTTTTTAACTGATATTCGAAACCATTACAATTGTCTCACCCACCGCCCAATACCAGACGATGGCTGTGAGAGCAATCCATTACGAGTTGCCATCCACGTACCACCATCAGACTCCGGGCGATTGGGAGATAATGTATCGCTTTCAGCAGTAAATATAATTATAGACCACCCTTATCCGGCCGATTTGAAATTGGAACTCAGCAATCCCAGAGGTGAGACCATTACTCTGGTTGAGTATCAAGGAACGATATTCGATCATTTTGGACAGCCCGGAGACTCCAGCTGCACCAATAGAACGCAGTTCAGCAATGAAGCTTGCATATCTATTTACGATTCATCACCTCCGTTTATTGGCTCGTTCCAGCCCGATATGCCATTAAAAAACCTGGAAGATGGTGGAAGTCCGGTCGGAGAATGGACATTGCGCATATGCGACAGAGCTGCAGATGATGTTGGAGTTCTAGAACATGTATCTCTTGATTTTGACTACAGTGGGTGCCCTTTTGCTCCTGTACCACAACCCCTGGCGCAAGCTGACAATAATGTAGTTTTATATCAACCTCCCACCGGAGCAGACAGTTGCTTATTGGGTTTTCGCCAGGATATAGGAGGCCCTCAGAATCCCAGAGACAGCAACTTCAATTGGATTATCCTTTCTCCCGAAGATACCTTGCATGAATTAGTTGATCTGGACCTAAGCGCCAGCTATGAGTATTACACCTATATCTATTGTGATGGGCAATGGATAGGTCCCTCCTGTCCGGGCCAATTTAACACATTTTGTGGCCCTATCACCTCCTATGAGAATTGGACTTCGGCTGCTGATTGCAGAGGAGATTGTAATGAGGACTGCACGGTTACATCTGAGCTGTGGAATATCCCCTCCTCTTCGGCATCTTGGTCAATTAAGCGAACACTAAGTTCATATTCATTTACAGGGCCAAATGAACTCTTGTTTCCCAATTCTGGGGGTGCTTATATAGTAAGCTCAGGTCAGAACTTAAGCTGTGACGATCGCTTTCATCAACTGCGATCAATATGTTTATCGGTAGACTCCACGGCTTGCGGATTTGGCTTTTATTACCATATGTATGGAGCTCAGGTAGGAAGACTCCAATTGCTTCTTTCCGAAGATGAATGGGCTACTGCAGATACCCTATTTGCAAAGACTAGCAATCAAGGCCCGGAATGGCAATATGCATTTGTTGAGCAGCATTTACTTCCGGACGGTCCCTTCCAACTAGAGTTTCAAATAGTAGACCCTGTAGGTCCTTTTAGTGAGATAGCCATAGGAGATATTTTCCTATCTGGGCTCAACCCTATCCCATTGAATGAGCAATTGAATTATGTGGATGAAGACCAGGATGGATATGGGGACAGTAATAAAGCTATTTTTTATTGTGGTTATATACTGCCTGACACCTTAGCTCAAGTGGGTACAGATTGTAATGACCAGGACTCTACTATTAACCCCGGCATGGAGGATCTAGCTTGTAGCGGTATAGATGAAAATTGCGATGGTGTTCAAAATTTCGGTCTGGCCGACTCTCTCCAAGTAAGCTGGATAGAATCCCGATCTCCCTCCTGTCCAAACTTATCCGATGGCTGGATTGAAATAAATGTGGAAGGAGGCATACCTCCATATGATATCCAATGGAGTAATGGTGATCAAGATGTTCTAATTGATAGTTTAATCGAAGGCATTTATAGTGTAACAGTGACGGATTCAGCCGCTTGTCAGCGTAGGTCACTGTCCATTGAGCTACAGCCAACATATGAACTTGATTTCTCATTCTCTATTCTTGCGCAGCCCGATTGTTTCCAGCCAAATGGCGGATCCGTAGAAGTATTCGTATCGGGCGGAAACCCACCATATATGTACGAATGGTCCAATGGTGTTCAAAATTCATTGAATGACTCCCTGGAGGCTGGTCCTTTTAGAGTTACCGTAACGGACAATAATGATTGTGTGTTTACCAGTGATGAGGTGAACCTATCTGCAAGAGATGTTTTCGATGTTTCCATCCATGAAGTCCAATCCATTTCCTGTCCAGGCGGTTCCGATGGAGAACTGATCGCACAGGCTCAGGGAACTACAGAACTTTTGACATACGAATGGAATACAGGAGATACAACGCGTGTTATCGACAATGTAGACCAAGGCTGGTATCAAGTGCAAGCTTTGGATAGTAACGATTGTATTGTTTTTTCCGATTCTGTTTTTATTTCAAACCCGGACCCTATTGAATTCTCAGACCTTGAAGTCAGGTCTCAGCGCTGTGTTGGCCAGGAAGACGGTAAAATACGTATTGAAGTGATGGGTGGAAATCCACCATACAGCTATGAATGGGAAACGCCTTCAGGACAATATATCGTGGAGCAAAACCTACATAACATCGGAGGGGGTTCCTATCAGCTTTCTGTTACTGATGCCAAAGGATGCACCTATCAGCCCCAACCCATTCTTGTAGATTCCGCTGAAGGATTCACTTTTTTAGATGCAATTATAGCTGAAAGTAGTTGCCCCTTATCCCCTGATGGCCAAATAGATATCGCCTTAACAGGAACTTTAGATCCACTCTCCATACAATGGTCAGATGGAAACTCAAATCGCTTGAGTCGTACAGATCTACTTCCAGGATTCTATCAACTCACAATTACAAACGCCTTGGAATGCAAGCGAAGTTTAGGGCCGTTTGAAATACCAGCCGGACAGCAAGGGCTGCAGGTAGAAGTTTCCGCTACTGACACCCTCGTGTGTGGATCTGAAGGAGGAGTTGCTATTGAGGCAGAAGTTGAAGAAGGCCAATTGCCTTTCATCTATCATTGGAGTAATGGTCGACAAGTCGTTCGCGATAGTCGACAAGACAGTCTGAACGTATTAGAGGTCGGACATTATAATTTAACTGTTACAGACAGTTACGGATGCGTTGGCAAGTCAGATTCCCTAAAGATTATTGGAAGGTCACCTATTGTATTAGATAGCCTTAACGTTCAAAATCCAACTTGTCCCAATTACAAAAACGGAGCTATTGAATTATGGGCCTCGACAATGGCTCCTCCATTAAGGTATTTCTGGTCTTCGAGTGATCGGGACGCACAAATTCAGGATTTGCGCTCTGGAGTTTATGAAGTTATTTTGGAAGACGAGTCAGGGTGCATACCACTACGTAGATCAATTACGCTTGAAGGACCCGAGCCTTTTGAAATAAGCTTTGATACTATAGTGCAGGGAGAAGAGGTATGTATTCTTTACACTATCCAGGGCGGACGTTTTCCACATCAGGTTTTTATTAACGGTACCCTTGAAGAGGAAAATCCAATCTGTTTCCCAAGAAGTGAAGCTCAAGTCGAATTGGAGGTCTGGGATGATCAGGGTTGCGAACAAGCCTTCATCGTTTGGGATCAGGCCACATCAGCTTATTTTCAAGCATTTAACCGGCTGCAAGTGAAGGTATATCCAAACCCAGTGAGAAACAGCCTACACATTCAAAAGCAGACGCTGAATCCAGTTTCATTTGAACTGTTCCATATTTCTGGTCAAAAGTGGGATGAAGGAGTAATTTATGGGCCTTCATTTTTATATCCAATGACCCCACTTCCCGCCGGCGTTTATTTATTCCGATTTACAAATACACTTGGAGATGTCGAGTATCGGGAAATCATCAAGCATTAAGACCTTTTGAAGTGAGTTAATAGATTAAACTATTAAGGCATAGAGATAAAATTATGTGCCAGATAAGTCAATTCTTTGAAAAGAATGTCAGGATACCTACTGAGTAACATATAGAGGTAATATTCCGTTTCCAAATCAAAAAAATACACCCTCATGTAACTCCTATCACAGATAATCCCTTATTCTCCTTTTATCTTTGTTGACATGAGCGAAAAAGAAGTACAAACACCCCTATTGTATCAGTGGAAACTATGGTTAATAGCTTCACTGACTTTAGGTCTAGCACCCTTCACACCCGAACCACATATTTGGGGGAAACTAAAATGGATCTGGGGCGGAGCAAATGGTATGCAGCTTATGGATTGGTGGGATTTTATCATGCACGGAACACCCTGGCTCCTTTTATTGTTAAGTATTGTTCTACACATCGTTAAACCCTTGCCGCGTGATTGAAAAGTACTTTAACATCGCCTATAACGCCTATGTGGGATATTTTAATTATCTCACAGGAGAAATATTGCACCTACATTGGGGGAATTACTTTTATTGGTTAATTGCCGTTTCGCTTTTGGCGTGGTGTTTAGAGGTACTATTTCCCTGGAGAAAGGATCAGCCTTTATTCAGAAAAGATTTTTGGCTGGATGGTTTTTATATTCTATTCAACTACTTTCTGTTCTCCTTAATATTGTATAACGCTTTGTCCAATGTAGCCGTTGAGGCTTTTAACGACACTTTACACGCACTGTTTGGAATAGACAACTTAGTGGCCATTGAAATTGGAAGTTGGCCATATGCTTTACAATTGCTACTGCTTTTTGTTGTGGCTGACTTTATTCAATGGAATGTACACCGTTTACTACATCGCGTGGATTGGCTGTGGAATTTTCACAAGGTCCATCATTCCGTAAAAGAAATGGGGTTTGCAGCCCACATGCGTTTTCACTTTATGGAAACCATTGTTTATAAAACCATCCAATATCTTCCCTTAGCCATGATTGGGTTTTCCATAAAAGATTTTTTCATTGTTCACATGTTGACTTTAGCCATTGGCCACATCAATCACGCGAACATCGCAATAGATTATGGCCCGCTGAAATATATACTGAATAATCCCAAAATGCATATTTGGCATCATGCCAAATCCCTGCCTGAGGAAAGAAGGTATGGTGTAAACTTTGGAATATCGTTGAGCCTTTGGGATTATCTGTTTGGAACAGATTATATACCTCATGATGGGCGGGACATTGAATTGGGTTATCCCGGCGATGAGAGCATGCCCGAATCCTTTAGTGGTCAAGTTGCAGCTCCCTTTCGAGCAAAAGAGTCTGTGGAATAGAGTTGCACAGAAGCTCAGCATTTTGTAAGTTGAAGCATGAATTGGGCACATCTTCTCACCACATTAAATTTGGCCTCCGGCACCTTAGCCATATGCTTAGGTGACCCTTATATTGGAGGCTTACTGATCATTTTAGGAGCAATATTCGACCTATTTGATGGGTTTGTCGCTCGTTTAACGAAAAAAGACGGTCCCTTAGGTGAGCAATTAGACTCACTTGCAGATGTGATTACTTTCGGTGTAGCCCCTGGGGTATTATATTATCATGCCCGTCCAGAGGAATTAGACCCTATTTTTGCAGCCATCGTAATCATCTTTTTAGTCGCTGGCACCGCCTGGCGTTTAGCGACATTTAATACATTACCTGCCTCAACCCTATTCCGAGGACTACCCTCTCCAGCCTCCGGATTATTCTTTGCGAGTTGGTTGATCAGCATTCAGAGTTTAGAATCTATGTTTGTCAGTTGGCACGAGAATGAGTTCATTTATCTCAGCTTACCCTTAATTTTTGCAGCCTTAATGAATATTCGATCTCCATTTTTTTCCGCTAAGAATTTTAGTCGTAAAGGCCGAAAAGCATTGCCATACTTAACACTGGTTATACTAACTACCTTATATTTTGTAGTGTGGCCTATAGAGGCCGGGCCCTTATCGATCTTCACATATATTGCATTATCCCTGGTGTTTTTTCCCAGACAAAGCGCATAACTAATTGTCTTTGTACTTAGTCCATTTATAAACCCTTCAACAAGTTTTGAACTTATCAGGAAAGCCTTATCTTAGCGCCGCTTTAGGCCCCGTAGCTCAGCTGGATAGAGCAACTGACTTCTAATCAGTAGGTCTCAGGTTCGAATCCTGACGGGGTCACCAGGGAGAGCAAGGCCGCCGCTAAAGGCGGCCTTTTGTGTGTTTAGAAACGTCAAAAGCTTGCTTTTGTAAGTCTAAAAACACACAAAAGGAGCGGTCTGCATAGACCGCGGCCTTGCTTTTTAATAGAGTGCTATTCCCTCTGCATTCTTACAAACCAAGTCTTTACCTTTTTGCTCATATCTTCGTTGCTTTTCAGTCGCGTAGCTAGGGCTATGCTCCTTCCTCGCGCCTAGATCTGACCAAAAATTTACTGCGACTTTTTCATAATCATGCAGACGGAATAGCACTTGGACAAGGAAAGGATCGCGATAGCAATCCTGACAAGTCTAACAACTCCTTTCCTTTTTCCTTTCCAGTAGATTAAAAGAACACTCCCCCACCATTATTATCTTGGACAAGGATAGGATCGCGGAGCAATCCTGACAAGTTATCCATAATTTAACTAGCTTTTTACACACACAAAAGGAGCGGTCTGCATAGACCGCGGCCTTGCTTTTTAATCAAAGAAATGCACATAAATATATCTAACACTACACAAATATTTGTGAACCTTAAAAAGCCTAAATAGCCCTAAATTGTTGATTTTCATGGAACTATAACAATCCAGATTATAAAGTATAGAGCCTTCAAAGTCAGAAAAATTCAATATATTACAATAAGTTTAACAAAACCACCACCATGGAAGGATTACTTTTTATTTTAGTTATTGTTTTAGTTTGGTTTTTGCCGCTTATTATCATTATTACTGACAATAAAACTTCAGGTAATGAAAAGTTAGCCTGGGTTTTGGCCGTCATATTTATCTCTTGGTTTGCCTGGGTGTTTTATCTATTGCTTGCTCCAATAAAGCAAAGGCATTAGTCTTAAGATAAAGTCGATGCCCGATATCTTTCTCCACCTATTTAACTATGTAATTGGATAGAGAAGGCAAAAATGTGAAATACTACAGTATTCTAATAAATCCTTCCTTACTCTACCTGATATCTGAATACGAATGCATAATTTAATTTATATGCTTAAATTAGCTGTACCAATGGTATTGAAAAACTAAATAGGAAACACTCCATGATTTATTATATAAGAGTTATTGTAACTCTAAGCATCATTCAATATAGTTGTAACTACCTCCATGCTCAAAAAGATGAATTTTACTCTAAGCCCCTTGAAATAATAAACGAGGAAGATTCTGTCAAATTAGCCGGAACACTCATTGCGCCGGATTCGATGGGTACCTATCCCCTCGCATTATTTATATCTGGCTCCGGTCCTCAGGATAGATTTAGTACAATCGGGAAAAATCGACCATTCCTGTTTATAGCAAAAGAACTGGAAAAAATAGGAATAGCCTCTGTATGCTTTGATGATAGAGGAACCGGACAATCTACCGGAAGTAAATTCACCAATACCATGGAAGTAGAGCTTATGGATCACCAACTGATCCTGGATGCGATTCACGAGCAGTTTGCCGATGACAGTCTTTCTTTTTCACATGTGGGACTTATCGGTCATAGCTTAGGAGGAATGACAGCTTTAGAATTAAATCGATCTAATGAGTTGGATTTTCTAGTCTTAATGGCTACTCCATTCGAAAAAGGCTTCGAAATGATGCTAAAACAAAAGAGAAATATAGAAAGTCTTTACGATGATACACCTGAGGAGGAAATCGAAATAGGCATAAACAATATGCGCAAGGTATACGAAACACTTATCGAAAATAAGGATCACCCAAACCTGGATAGCCTTTTGACAGCTGAGTTTAATGCCCTGGACACGGGAAGTGGCCTGAGTCCGACACTCATTAACAATTTGGTTTATCAAATGACAAACACCCACCTATATGACATTCTTCTTTACGATCCCATGAAGACCAACTATTCCTTAGATATTCCAACTCTATTTATTTACGGCAGTAAAGATTTGCAGGTGCCGCCCGCAGGCAGTATTCAAAATATCGACCAACTAATAGCCGATCGCATATCTCCCATTGACTATGTACTAATTAGTGGAGTCAACCATCTATTCCAAAAAAGTAAAGATGGAAGCCCTATGGATTATGTCTTGCTGAAAGAGTCCATTAACGAAATTCCCTTAGGTATAATCACCAGTTGGATGGAGCGCACGCTCATAAAATGATTACTTTTTTCACTCATACCTATTGCAAATACCTGACAGTCTGCCAGATTAAACATCTACAATCTCGTACAATTCAGGCAGATGACAATCCCAACCATAAGTATCTTTGGTTTTTCGCCGGAAAGCATCTGCTGCATGATTTTCACCATGTATAATGAAGGTCTTTTTTGGCGGATATTCAATATCGCTCATCCAATCAAGTAGCTCATCCTGGTCTGCATGTGCCGAAAGCACTTCAATATTGAACACTTCAGCCTTAAGATCATAATATTTTCCATAGATCTTCAATTTTTGGGCTCCTTCAAGAAGAGAACGCCCCCTGGTACCTTCCGCTTGATAGCCAGCTAATAAAATCGAAGTTTCAGGCCTATCCATATATTGTTGCAAATATGTGAGTACTCGCCCCCCTGTGACCATGCCACTACCCGCTAAAACAATCTTGGGTTTTGTCATGTCGATAACTTCCCAAGTCTCCTTAAAAGATTCAACGATTTGAAATTGGTCACACATCTCCTTGCATTCCTGAGCAGATAGTTTATGCCAGTCCGGAAATCGATGAAAAACCTCCAACACTCTGGTGGCCATAGGGCTATCCATAATAAAAGGCATAGACGGAATATCTCCACTTTTCCTCAATTGCCATAGATAGTACATTAAGGTTTGAGCCCGTTCTACAGCAAAACTCGGTATGATTAATGTGCCGCCTTTATCGTAGGTGTGTTTAATAATACGCTTTAGTTTAGCTTTAAGATCTTCATTGGGATGTAAGCGCCCTCCATACGTGCTTTCAATAAATAGCACATCCGCTTTATTGGGTTTTTCATAGGTCCGCATCAAAACATCTTCACGACGGCCAATATCCCCTGAAAACACAAAACGTTCTCCATGTATATCCAGTTCAATAAAGGTAGAGCCGATAATATGCCCGTTATATTGAAAACGAGCCTTAATATCCTCAAAAAGATCCATCCACTCTCCCTCGGGAACGGGACTGAATCGCGTGATGGTTCGCTCTGCATCTTTTAGCGTATACAAGGGTTTGGCAGGTTTATGTTTAGAAAACCCCTCTCGATTGGCTCGCTCTGCCTCCTCCTCCTGAATTTTGGCGCTATCCCGCAAAATAATTTTTGCAATTTCTAAGGTAGGCGCTGTCCCTCGAATATGGCGATGAAAGCCAGCACTGACTAATTTTGGTAAGTACCCGGTATGGTCTAAATGGCCATGGGTCAACAGAACGACATCGATGTCACTCGCCTCCACCGGAAGGTAATCCCAGTTTAACAAACGTAACTTTTTCAGTCCTTGAAACAAGCCACAGTCGACCAGAATTTTATGGTCACCCGTATCCAGCAAAAATTTGGAGCCGGTAACCGTTCCAGCAGCTCCCAAAAAATGTATTCTGATATTACTTTTTGTCATTTGATTTCTTATTTAAATGAGTCATAACAGACCGCCTCTGCCTCTTTCAGGATATTCTTTTTTCTTCTATTCGTAATCCCGATATCATCCAATAAATCGGAATGTTGAATCAATGTAGCGCATAAAACGTGATTATCCATCAGCAATTCATCTTTCTCCTTTTTTCTTAAAGTTGTGAGGCATGTAATGGGATGCAGACCTGAATGATCAATACGCTCCCTTAAGCTCCCTTGCTGCGGATAATCCCAACTAACGAGCATTAGTCCCATGCATTTTCCAAATTGCAGTGCATCGTCTGTAAAGCGGGTGTTTGTAAAAATGCCGCCTTTGTGAACCTCATCTTTGGTTTTCTCTTGGTGGCGCCATTTTCTTTCTACGTCTTTGAAACGCGATTGGATATATAAAGGCACCTTTACATCACAATTTCTACCGTGGTCACTGTGAAATTTACACTCTATCATGAGTCTTTCTTTACCCTTGTAGGCAAGTACATCCACTTCATGGTCTACACAGTTGCCTTGAACCGTCCTACCAACTTGAGTTGTATAGCCGGCAAAATTCAGTAATTCCGAAACGTACTTCTCAAAGGGATAACCCGTAGGACCCAATTCCTGAATAGCTTTTTTTAATTTATACCGAGCCGCCACTGGCCGAGATTTTTTTCTCAATAAGGCAAAAGCCATTTTATAAATTTGCTTTGTGGACATTCCTTTATGTAGCTTGGATAGAACCAGATCTGCCACTTCTTGAATAACCTGATCTTTAGCTCCAGAACGCTTAAGGGAATGCTTCAATTTTTCGGGATCAAAAATGGCCTTTTCACCAGATCGCTTGGTGATTATGATTCCTTCTTCGTCCATGGTATTCTTTTTCGATGGCATAGATAACTAGATCATTTAGAGAGAAAATCCCTTTAGGGGTCATAGACTAAAAGGGAACAGAAGATATAAATATGCACTCAAGTCTGATAAATTAACCGTTTCTAATTAAGAATTATAGAAACTAGTTCGGGTAAATCAATACCCAATACCACTCTTTTTATTCTTTATGCTTTACATACCAATATACTTCTTTCTTCCATAGATATAAAATGTAAGACAAAAGAAACCCTAGTCGTTTTCCTTCTATTCTAAAAAATACTAGTAAACTCGGGATTAGCTAATTTCCAATCCCAATATGGACAAAAATATCAAGGTGTTTTTATGCCTCTTTTCCCGCATACCCATCACCCTTACAAAAAATGCCAGTGCACAGGTAGTGAAAAATTAGAGTACTCAGCACTTCGAATGAAGATGTGATAAATAACCATAGCAATAAAGTATATAAATTATCTATAACGAACTGCAACAGATCTTAAAGAAAGAAGGACCTTAATTTTGGAATTTATAAAGCAAAGGCCATTCTTAGCCGCACAAATACAAATAGCTGCTTAGAAGCAGTGTTGCAAATATCAACAACACTCTACTTACCAATTTATAAATTTTGCTTACCTTTTGCAGTAGAATAACTAGAGTATAATGAAGTTTTCAACCGCACAACTATTTTACAGCATTGGCTCACTCATCGGTTTGGGCATCATAATGGTTTACGGCAGGTCTCTACTCATTCCACTGAGTTTTGCATTGCTATTAGCGTTCATGCTATATCCTATCAATCGCTGGTTGCGAAAAAAAGGCTGGAATGATATTTTCGCCTCCCTAGGCGCCTTATTTGTTTTTCTGTTATTCATTTCAGGCATATTAACCTTCTTCTCCAATGAAGTGCTCGCTCTCACAGACCAATGGGCGACCTTTCGAAAGCGCCTACTGGATCTATATTCCTCTATTATTCTCTTCTTCAATGAAAATGTGCCCTGGATGGAAGATCTTAACGAGAAAGAACTCGTGGACGATGCCATACAATGGATTACTGAATCTTGGGGACAGGTATTGGGCCGAACCTTTTCGGAATCGACTAGCTTTTTGAGTGACACCTTTATGGTGATTCTCTTTAGTTTCCTTTTTCTACTCTTTCATAAAACCATAGTGGAGGCTGCCCGCCAGGCAGCCCCACGCAATAAAAAGAGCGCATTTATAGGAATGCTTAAGGAAATTCAAGAGGTCGGTCAACAGTATCTCGTTGGCATGGTTACGCTCATCGCCATCCTGGGCTTATTAAACAGCATCGGATTGTGGATCATTGGTGTAGATACTCCATTCTTGTTTGGCTATCTCGCAGCCTTTTTGTCAGTAATACCCTACATAGGTACAGCGATGGGTGCAGCCATTCCCATCGTGTATACCCTGATGGCTTACGATTCCATTTGGATGCCTTTGAGTGTGGCGATCTTATTTTGGGGTGTTCAACTTTTAGAGGGCAACTTTCTCAATCCCAAGATCGTAGGGAAAAGCGTCAATATAAATGCATTCACCGCGATATTCTCCCTTTTTATTGGAGCTGCTATTTGGGGGCTATCAGGCATGATTTTGTTTTTACCTTTTGCAGCTATGCTAAAGGTGGTCTGCAGACATTATGATGCACTGGAACCCTTGGCCGTGCTCATGGATGATGACAGATCCGGGGACTCCACCGACTCTCAACCCTGGTGGAAATTTGGACTGGGGAAATCAGGTAATAAGTAGGCAGAACCGAATCGTCTCTATTATCTTTAACCTACAAAATCCGAAGCATGCAATTGACGACTCTGGAAAAAGCCGCTGAACGCGTAAGGTCTAATACCCGTATTTTCTTTCAAGGTGCCGCCATGACACCTATACCCATTATTCGCGCCATATGTGACCGATATACGGAGCTAAAAGAAGTTGAAATTATCCATATGCATACCGAGGGAGAAGCACCCTACGCGCAACCTCCGTATCAAAAGGTGTTTCGGATCAATTCCTGCTTTGTCGGACAGAATGTTCGCTCGGCAATCAGCTCCCCCTCCGGAGATTACATTCCGATTTTTCTCAGTGAAATCCACCAGTTATTTGACCGTAATATTCTTCCACTCGATATCGCCTTTATTCAGGTGTCGCCGCCGGATCAGCACGGATATTGTTCTCTAGGTACATCCGTCGACATCACCTTGTCTGCTGTGGCCTCAGCCCCCACCGTGATAGCTTTAATCAATCCCAATGTGCCCCGAACGCATGGAGATGGACATGTTCATGTATCCGACATTGATTTGGGTGTGGAGATTAACGATCCGGTCTATTTACATGATGCCCCACAAATCGGAGAGACAGCCGCACGGATTGGTCAACAAGTAGCGACACTGGTAGAAGATGGTGCGACACTTCAAATGGGTATCGGTGCGATCCCCAATGCGGTTCTGGCTGAATTGGATAACCACAAGGATTTAGGTATACATACAGAGATGTTTTCCGATGGTGTGCTCCCATTGTTAGAAAAAGGGGTGATCACGAATCGATATAAAAAGGTAAAAGCGGGACGAACGGTAAGCTGCTTTGCCATGGGCAGTCAAGCCCTTTACGATTTTGTAGATGATAATCCCATGGTCCATTTTAAGGAAGCCTCCTACACTAATGATACTGCCCTTATTCGTAAAAATCCCAAGGTGACGGCTATCAACTCCGCCATTGAGGTGGACTTGACCGGCCAGGTATGTGCCGACACCATCGGTCAATTACAGTTCTCGGGCGTGGGTGGTCAAATGGATTTCATGCGTGGCGCAGCCTTATCGCCGGACGGGAAGCCCATCATTGCCATGCCCTCCACCACACGTAAAGGCCAATCTAAAATTGTTCCCACTATAAAAATGGGGGGAAGTGTGACGACGACCCGCGCTCACGTGCATTACATTGCCACTGAATATGGAGTCGTTAATCTTTACGGAAAAAATTTAGCCCAGCGAGCTCGATCGCTGATCTCAATCGCACATCCTGAGCATCGGGAGTCCTTGGAAATGGCTGCCTTTGAGCGTTTTGGGCCGACGTACTTCTAGTAATACTTAAAGGCGGATATGCCCCCTGGTTTAATAGGAAGAGGATGGTCTTAAAGTAGAATAGGTCTGGAGCAGGGATCAGGCCGGATAGAGAATTCATTGTGTGCCTGACCCCTATTTTCCATTAATCCACTG
>Ga0209949_1000005_pt1 | contig 153590 bp, 120 predicted proteins | sample SalPonC_black_MG_FD_185711 | JGI IMG/M metagenome (GOLD analysis project Ga0209949, IMG submission 185711) | Salt pond soil microbial communities from South San Francisco under conditions of wetland restoration - Salt Pond MetaG... | ecosystem: Environmental > Aquatic > Marine > Intertidal... | reverse complement strand
TTCTTAGCTTGGCTTTCCAGGCTGGTTACCTACTGGTTTCCTTCGAAAGGTTTCGTGGGTTGCCCCGGTCCCCCTTTCACGAGTTTAGCTTGGCGCTATCCGGCTTCCGCTTTCCGACTTCCGATCCCGACGAAGGCTTTACCTTGTCGGGACCCTGACCGCAAGCGACAGGGCTTCCGCTTTCCGACTTGACATTAACCTTGGTTAAACTTGATTTAAAGTACTTGATTTCCAGGGAAGTCCTTCACTAAAAAACGTCATTTATATAGAGGTGTTTTAAACTTCGTAATAGAAAACCCAGGATTATGAAAAAATCACTTTTTTGCTGGTTGTTCGCTTTTCTATTTCTCTCCGTAAGTCATGCTCAATACAGGGCGGAGCGAACCGGATATGAAGGCGACTACTTCAGCCTGGAAGGGGCGCTTGAGCTTTTTAAACAATCGGGTACCCTAAGGGACTTTGAGCGGCAAATTAATACCGAAGAAAACTGGGTCAACAACCTGGACCTGAATTACGACGGCCGGATTGATTACATCCGTGTAGAGCACCGGCAGCAGGGCAATTTTCACGCCATTATCCTGCAGGCATTGGTGGATAGGTATGCCGTACAGGACGTAGCCGTTATCGAAATTGAAATCATCGGCCGGAGGGAGGCGATCCTGCAAATAGTTGGAGATGAAGACCTCTACGGCGAAGAAGTCTTTGTGGAACCGGTTGAAGGATATGCCGATAGCAGAAGTGGATACAATCCGGAGTATGGCAGCTATGTTAACGTGTACTATTGGAGACCAATCCAGTACATGCTGGGACGACAATATCACGTGTATGTTTCTCCCTATCGCTGGCGATACTATCCCGTTTGGTGGAACCCCTGGGCGCAATTTAGCTGGAACGTCTTCCGCCCTCGTATTGTCATTTATTTTGAGTATTACCATATCGTGCAGCGGCCACGCCTAATCCAGGTTCACCACTTTTACCGGCCCTACCGGTCTTATTGCTATACCGTGGTGCGACGCGCCAACCGGGTTCGGATCAGCCAGGGCAGATCGCCCGTTTATCGGCCGGTTCCCACCGGGCAGCCGGGCCGGAGGCCCGGGAGTTATCGAGCAAGAAATGAGGTCGCAGAACGACAACGCGCCGCTCCTAGTCCACGGACGTCCAGACAAAGTCCATCTCTGAGCAGAAAAGGGTCGCCCTACACTACGGAACAAGGAGACATCAGAAGCCGGACTTCACGGACAACCCAAAGACCAGGTATTACGAGCGCGCCCCGTTCTACTGATCAGCCCAGGGCGTCCGGACAAAGCTCGTCGGTCAGCCGAAAAAGAACGCCCTCCGCTTCTGAACGGAGTGACGTGAGAAGCAGAACGCAGCGGGCAACCCCTAAACCCCGTAGTTCTGCAGGTAGTAAAAGTACGCCCCGTTCAATTGATCAGCCCAGGACGTCAAGGCAAAAGCCATCGGTCAGCGGGAAGAGCACCCCTTCTTATCAGCAAAACCGAAGCAGTAGCAGCAGCAGATCCCAGGTAAGGCGATCCTCCCCTGCCCCGGCCAAACGCCCACAGGCAAGCAGCCGCTCGCAAACGCCGGACCGGAAGCCCTCGGTGAGCCGGAGCAGGACGGGGACTGATGCGAAGGTGAAGGGGAGCAGGAGTAATCCTTCGAAAAGAAGCAGTTCGAAGAGTAGGCGGGGAGGTGGCGTATAATTATTAATTTTTTATCCCTAACACTACCGAGGTCGTCGGCCCAAACTAACTCCTTCGGACGGAAGTCGAGGTCGCTCAGGCAACTTTGCCCGGCTGAGTCTCCGCTCCTGTGCTACAGTTGTCTGAACCGGGATTATCCGGATAAAAGGATGGCCGGGTGATAGAGGGGGAAAACGCAGAACCGAGGAACTGAGGAACAGTAGAACCGAGGAACCGCAGAAGTCGTCGGAAATCGCAAAACCGGAGAACAGGTAAACCGTAGAAGGGGAGAAAACGCAGAACCGTAGAACAGAGGAACAGTAGAACCGAGGAACCGCAGAAGTCGTCGAAAACCGCAAAACCGGAGAACATTTACCCGTCCAGCCGAAGGATGGGCGGGGACGAACAGCAGAAACGCAGAAGTTAGGAAGGGACAACAATCTTCGGCTTTTAAGAGTCTCCTCACTTCTGCGGTTCTGCTGTTTTTCAGTTCATCTGTTCTGCGGTTCCTTGCTTCCACCGTTTTGATAGAGTCTCAGGTTGAAAACCCCGGTCGTTGTCCCTCCACTTCTGCGGTTCAACGGTTCAACTGTTCATCCCCATCTTCTACCTTAAACAAATCCTTCAACCCCACCGCAAAGCCTTTCGAATCAAAATCCGGAATCTTCACTTCCGGGGGCAGCGCTTCCGCCGCTGCGACGAGCATTTCCTCCATCCGCCGCTGCACCTCCTCCGCGGAGGACCGGAGGACTTCGCGGTACGGCAGCGTAAGCACCAGCTGCAGCAATTGATCTTCCGCATCGTATTTGACCTCTCTTAATGCTTCCTCCTTGCCCGGCGCATTGACCGCGTAGACGATAAACAGCTGATCGATACCGCTGCCGTAGTCGCTGAGGGAGAGCTCTTCGTTTAGTTTCCGGTTCAGTTCTTCCGCTCCGTCCAGCTTGTTGCCGGCCTGGATGGTGGTGACGGTGGTGATGTCGAAGTCTGGTTCTTGCATGAGCGTTTTTTGCTTGAATTGACGGGGTAACTCGGAGTCACCCCGTCAATTAACAACCGCTAATTTACGTTGTTCCGGAGCTCCCCCGGTGATGAGCTGATTTTTTCCCGGATGGAAAGCAGATACTGAAAAAAAGAAACCGGTTTCGGCACGGGGCAACTCCTGGTTTTGTGGTGGAAATTACTGAAAGGAACCGGTATCCATTGCGGGACGAAAAGAGAGGCGCCGCCTCTCATCCCAGCACACAAAAAAAGACCCCCGCTTGCGCGGAGGTCTTTTTGTGAGTCCGCTGGGATTCCCCGACAAAGCAAATCTACAGTCGCTACGCTCCCTAAATTTGCTAAGTCGGGATAAACTTCTCATCCCTGCGCGCACAAAAAAAGACCCCCGCTTGCGCGGAGGTCTTTTTGTGAGTCCGCTGGGATTCGAACCCAGGACCCTTTGATTAAAAGTCAAATGCTCTGCCAGCTGAGCTACGGACTCTCACAAATTATATGTTGTTTTTGCCTTTGGGGGACCCCCTTTTCATAAGGCGTTGCAAATATAAAGGGTATTTCCGCTAAAATCAAACCGGACGCGAATTTTTTCGGAAAAAAATTCCGGTTGCGAAAGTGATATTGACACAACGCATTGATTTAGAGAAAAGTTTCCGGATGGTCGATGGTCAATGGTCCACAATTGCGACAAATATAAAGAACGAATAGGAGACTAGAAGTGCCAGATTTCAGGTATATATTTAGAGGCTGTTTCATTTAAGTGTTCAGAATTTATTATAGGCTATTTTTTTGTCAGGCGAAGCTCTTTTTGAGCTTCATAGCCTTAGCTATGGAGCGAAAAAAAGCTGAAGCATGACGGAAAAAGAGGCATAAGAAAACTGAGGACTTAAGTGAAACAGCCTCTTAGTCCCACATTTAAAGGTCGAGTGGAAGTTTAGAAGTTTAGTCGCCCGCGACGCTAGGCGTCGGGGCTGGTTTAGGAGTTTAGCAGATCTGAAACCGGAAATCTCGTTTTCAGATCTGCTAAACTCCTAAACAGCGAGCCCGGCCGGACGGTCCGTAGTAAGGGCGGAGCGCTAAACTTCTAAACTTATATCAGGGTACGGTTTCATGCTAAATACGTACGATTTCAGAAATCTGGCAGTTATCTGGCTGATAGCCTTTCTATCCGATCAACGTCCTGCCCCCATCAATGGTGATCACCGAGCCGGTCATCCAGGCCGACTGGTCGGAGGCGAGGAAGAGGGCCAGGCCGGCGATGTCGTCGGGTTCGCCGAGGCGTTTGAGGGCGGTGGCCTGAGCGGCTTCGGCGACTGCTTCGTCCGGATTTTCGAAGGCCTCGGCGGAGTTCCAGATAAGCGGTGTATCGACCGGGCCCGGGCAGATCGCGTTGACGCGGATACCAGGACCGTGATCGAGGGCCATTTGTCGGGTGAGGGCGACGGCGGCGGCTTTGGAAGCCCCGTAGGCCGCGTGATTGGGAAAAATTTTGAAAGCCGCGATAGAAGCGTTGACCACAATAACACCTCCTCCCTGCTTTTTCATTTCGGGGATGGCGAACTTGCTGAGGTAGTAGACCGAATCCACGTTGGTGCCGAAGGTAAAGCGCCAGTCGCCCTCCGCCAGTTCGGTCACGCTGCCCAGGCCGAGCTGCCCGGCATTGGTGACGATGCCGTCGAGACGCCCGTAAATGCTACGCGCCGTTTCCACCAGTTCGCGGTTGGTAGCCGGCTCGCTGACATCCCCGGCCACAAAGACAACATTGTCGTTGTAGGCCAGGATGTGCGTTGCCACCCGGTTGCCGCGCTCCTCGTCGCGACCGCTGATCACCAGTTTGGCGCCTTCCCGTGCAAAGCGTTCGGCAATAGCCTCCCCCATCCCGCTGGTGGCGCCGGTGATGATGAATACTTTGTCCTGTAGCTGTTTTCCGTTTGACATATGTGCTGTCGTTAAATCATCTGTAATCAAAATTCTTGTTTTTTGCGGCAAAGCACAGAGAGCAGAGTGCACAGCCCGTTCCTGCTTTGCGAAAGCCCTTCAAAGCGCCCCTTCAACCCTCAATCCTTCCATTAGGCGGCGCCGCCCGCTCCACGGCCTCCAGGAAAGCCTCGTACTCCAGGTAATTGCTGAGCACCTGTGTAGCGCCTGCTTCGCGCAGAACTTCGTGATCGCCGCGCCAGCGCATCCCGATAAAAGGCATATTGAGGTTGCGGGTGGTGGCCACATCCCATACTGCATCGCCAATATAAATGATTCGCTCAATATCCGGACGCTCGGCGTGTATCTGATCGAGCAGGGCGTTGATAATTTCCTCCCGGCTGTGTTTGCCGTCGGCCCCTTCCACGGGCAATTCGTCGGTGGTTATGCCTACGTGCTGCAACTTTAGATGAGCCGGCCGTCGCCAGCCCCCGGTCGCCACGCCCAGCACGAAGTGTTCCTCCGTTCGCAAGCGATGCATCAGCCGTCGCGAGCCCGGCACCTCAAGAGAATGGCCGGGGTTTTGGCGGCGCCTTTCCCGGAGTAAAGTAACATAAGCCTCCTGAAATTGCTCCAGTTCCGAAGGTTCGGGCAAGCGCCGGAACTGCCGCTCAAATACCGTGTGAAAAATGGTGGTATCGGTAACATGTGGATACTCCGACCAATCAATGCTTGGAAAAGGCTGCCTGAATAGCGACTGGTAGGTCTCCGCAAAACACCGGCTGTCGCGGCGCTCGGAGTACACCAGGGTTCCATCTATATCAAATATCAATAGCGTCATTGCAATGTATTTTTTTAAGTTGGCCGTTGGCAGGTTGACTGTTGCATGTATTTAGCATCATTAATGAGATAGACCGACTATAGTTTAAAGTTTAGCGTTCGCCCCGTGGATTTCGCAAAGCTATTATTCCACAGGGCAAGCCCTTCCTACAGACCGTCTGGTCGGGCTTGCTGTTTAGGTGATCTGAAAATGAGAATTCCAATTTCAGACCTTCTGAACTTCTAAACCAGCCATTCCGGAAGGGGTGGCGTCTAAACTTCTAAACTCGTTTTATCAATACAATTTCACATTAAACATGTACTGACGGCCAACCCGTCAACCTTTATCTTCAAACGGCAATTCCAGCTGTATCCCCTCCCCGTCGTGTTCGCGTTCGAGGTTGGAGACGGTAACGCCGAGCAGGCGCGCGCTCTCGAAATCACCGCGATGTTGATCCAGCAGCTCAAAGACGATGGTCAGCAACTGAGGCCGGTCGCGTATCTCACTGCCGAACGTTTTGCTGCGCGTCAGGATCTGGAATTCGGGCGTTTTGACTTTCAGGGTTACTGTACGACCGAAGTTATGCCGCTTTTCCATATAATCAAATACAACCCCGGCGATGTGCGCCAGGCGTTCCTTCATTTCGCCAGTTTCGTGAATATCTTCCGGGAAGGTGCGCTCGGCCCCGATAGACTTACGGATGCGCTTGGGATTGACTGGCCGCTCGTCCTCGGCACGGACGATTCGGTAGTAGCGCTGCCCGGCTTTGCCGAAGCGGCGCACCAGGTCGATCAGGCTCAGCTTTTTGATATCGGCGCCCGTGTAGATCCCCATCCGGCGCATCTTTTGTGCCGTCACTTTGCCGATGCCGTGAAACTTTTCGATAGGCAGCCTTTCCAGAAAGGGAATCGCCTCTTCCGGCGTAATCACTTTCATCCCGTTCGGCTTATTGATATCCGAAGCCACTTTGGCAATAAACTTATTAAAAGAGATACCCGCCGAGGCGGTCAGCCCCGTTTCCTCTTGAATACGCCTGCGTATCTGTTTGGCGATCAGCGTAGCCGAACGAGGGCCTTTCTTCGCTTCCGTCACATCGAGGTAGGCCTCATCGAGCGACAAGGGTTCCACCAGATCGGTGTACTCGAAAAAGATATCCCGGATTTGCTGAGAAACCTCGCGGTACACATCGAAACGCGATTTGACGAAAATCAGCCCCGGACACAAGCGCTTGGCCGTAACGCTGGGCATGGCCGAGCGCACGCCGTACTCGCGCGCCTCGTAACTTGCCGAAGCTACCACCCCACGCAGGCTGGAACCTCCGACCGCCACGGGCTTGCCCCGTAACCCGGGTTGATCGCGCTGTTCTACAGAGGCGAAGAAAGCGTCCATATCTATATGTATAATCTTGCGCTCGGCCAATCCTGTTGTTTCCATAAAGATAACAAGCAGTTAGAGAACTAGTTGCGACGCTAATGCCCGACCACTCCGCGACGCCGGGCAGCAGCTCGGGAACCTGACAGCCAACGGTTAGGAGTCCAACGCTGCATCCGAACTATTCAAAAGGGAAGTAATTAATCAATAAGATGAACAAAAAAATATCATAAAAACTATAAAAAATTGTTAACCAGATATTTATAAAAAAATCAAAATTAAAAATACCGTACAATTATTGTTTTTTGTACTTACTTTTCAAAGCATAAGTTCTCATTTTTGTAAGGTCTTAAACCGAAACCAAATTTAGCATAATGACTACATCAACCAAAAACCTTAGTGAGCTGCTTCCACGGTTGCCCCTTTTTCAGGCCCTCGGCGAGCGAGAAATCGAGCAGTTGAGTAGCAGCGCCAGGCGGATCGAGATTCCGAAGCAGCACCGGATATACAACGCCGGCGATTCTTCCGACACCATATATATACTGAACCGGGGAATTGTCAAAATCGGGCGGCATTCCCAGGAGGGACGGGAAGTGATCAAACAGATCGTCCACCCGGTAAGCATATTTGGGGAAATGGGACTGGTCGGAGAACAGGAGCGTCAGAGTTTTGCTATGGCGATGAACAATGAGATCGTACTCTACGTATTCAGCGTCCGGGAAATCCAGGAACTGCTGCGGAGCAATGCCCAGCTGTCTATCGAGATGTTGAAATACTTCGGGAAGCGCCTTCGGAGAACGGAGAGCCGGCTGGAATCCCTCATTTTCAAAGATGCCCGCGAGCGAATCATTGATTTCCTCAAGGATGCCGCGCGTAAGCGAGGAGAACGCGTAGGCTACGAGACGCTGATCCGCCATTCGCTCACCCAGCAGGATATCGCCAACATTACCGGCACTTCGCGGCAAACGGTCACCTCGGTGCTCAACGATCTGCGCAAGTCCAACCTCATCTATTTTAACCGCCGCAGCATCCTGATCCGCGACCTCACCAAGCTGAGCTGAGAAGGGGTATAGGGCGGGACTACATCGGTTTGCGCTTGACGGGAAGGCGGATGCCTGGATTTTCTGTTGGAAGACGCGGGCTGCGCCTGGCGTCTTCCAACAGAAAACCCAGGCATGAGGGCTTTGCCCATGAGGTGCGAGTGCTTCGTCTTGCTCATCATTAGAGTTGGATTCATATTTATGGAAATACGCTCAGAACGCACCATCCAATTTCACACAGTCGGATCGGAAACACAAGGGGAGCTCCTCCCCGCCATTCAATCTTCGATTTTTCTTTCGGGGGTCGGCACTTCGATGCGCATCCCTTCCTTTCCGGCCACGGTGTTGGAGAATATTTCACGGGCCTCTTCGGCAAAAGGTTCCACCTTTTTATACCGGGAGGAAAAATGGCCGAGAACGAGTTTTTCCACGCCGGCCTGTTTGGCCAGCGTAGCCGCCTGTTTGGCGGTGCTGTGGAACGTCTTTTCGGCGCGCTCACGGTTGTCTTCGCGGAAGGTAGATTCGTGGTATAGCAAATTGACGCCTTCGAGCAGCGGAACCAGGCTTTCGGTGTAGCGGGTGTCCGAGCAATAAGCATAGGCGCGAGGCGGCGGAGCAGGGCGGGTCAGTTCCTGGTGGGGAACGCGGCGTCCGTCTGGCAGTACCAGGTCAGCTCCTGCCTTGATCTCCGGAATTTTAGAAACCGGAATATCGTACTCTTCAATTTTTTCCGGCCGGATATTGGCGGGCCGGGGTTTCTCCCGGAATAAGAATCCCGTGGTGGGTATGCGGTGTTGAAGGGGCAGGCTGTACACTTCGGTGAGCTGATCTTCAAAAATCAGCGCGTGCTGTTCAGTATCCAACACGTGAAAACACAACGGATAGCTGAGCCTGCCCGCGCCGGCCTCCAGCTGTATGCGAATCATGCGTTCCAGCCCTTCGGGAGAATAGATATCCAGCGCCGCCCGGCGGCCGCTCAGTTGCCAGGAAGTCAGCAAGCCGATCAGGCCAAAAAAATGATCGCCGTGAAGATGGCTGATAAAAACCTGCCGGATGCGGCTGTGCCGGACCTTGTACTCCAGCAAGCGCACCTGCGTACCCTCCCCGCAGTCAATTAGATAGTAGTGATGTTGAATTTGCAGAACCTGCGCCGAAGGAGAGCGGCCGACGGTTGGCAAAGCGGCATTGGTTCCTAAAAGAGTAAGTTCAAAGGTCATGCAATGGTCATTGATTAGCAGGGAGGATTCCGCACCTTGTTATAATACCTGATAATCAATAATTGTTGAATACTATTCTTCGTCGGACTCCGTATTCAGCTCCCGCTCTATTTCCTCCATAAAAATATAGTCAATCGATTCCGACACGGTGGGAATGATAGTCAGTACAGTATCCAGCCGGGAAATTTTGATGAGTTTCTTAACACTCGGGTGCTCGATCCCCGTGAGTACGAAAGAACCCAACGACTTCCAAAGCCGGTCAGCTGTCAAAATGGCGCTCAAGCCTGACGAATCGACGTAGTGCACATCGGACAGGTCGAAGATCAGGTTTTTTACGCCTTCATTGGCCAGAATAACGAACTCCGACTTCAACTTCGGGGCCATGAGTGAATTGAGGTTCTCCTCCTCCAGGCTGAAGACGGCATATTGGTCTTGCTTATCAATCGAATATTTCATAAACCTCCTGTAATTTCTAATCAATTTCGGTTTCGGGCATCAGCAAAAGTAACTATTATGGGGGAGTCTACCTAATCTGGGAGACATGTTTTGCTTTGCCGCCGCCGACGCTTTTTTTTCTTTAAACTCATTCCCCTGTTCGATTGTTAATCAATCGGAATTACCGGAAAACAACAAACAGTTTTGTTGTCTTCCAAACGGGCCGCCTAAGAAATAAACAGGATTAACCAGAACTCCTTTTATTTTTAAGGTATTTACAAATGGAACAGCAATGCGACAAAATTTCCGAATTCATAGTTATGGTTCGGTTTTTGCAGTACTTAAATGTACGAAATTAGCACTTTCGTTAAGGATTTTATAAGGCTATCAATTTTTGCAACTTAGAATGATCAAGTTTTGTATTCTTGGATAATTAGTCCTATTATTGTTTAAAGGCTAAGGATTTACTAGAAGAAGATTTTAAATATGAATAATAGAAGATTTTCACCAAAAGTTAAGCAGGTAATCTCCCGGAGCCGGGATGAAGCGATCCGTCTCGGACACGACTTTATCGGCACGGAGCATCTGCTACTGGGAATAATGGCTGAGAAAGACAGCCTGGCGGTGAAAGTGCTGGAATCCCTTGATGTCGATGCTGGCGAGCTTCGCCAGTCTGTTGAAGAGTCTGTACAGCGCATTCCATCCTCCAACCACTCGCTTCACGTGGGTAATCTTCCCCTGAATAAGCAGGCGGAAAAAGTACTCAAGGTGACCTTTTTAGAAGCAAAGATGCTGAAGAGCGAGGAAATAAGCCCGGAACACCTGATTCTCTCCATTTTGAAACACAAAGAGAACCCGGCATCAAAAATTCTTTCGCAATTCGATATCGATTACGATATATATAAGGCAGAGCTGGAATACGTACGTCAGGAACAGGACTTTTCCTCGAAACCGGGCGATCCCTATGCGCAGGCGCCTTCCGACCAGGACGATCCCTACGAAGAAGAGGAAAGCCAGTCGAGCCGCTATCAGCAGCGCAAAGGCAGCACAAAATCCAGAACGCCGGTGCTCGACAATTTTGGTCGCGACATTACCAAGCTGGCTGAAGAGGATAAGCTCGACCCCATCATCGGACGGGAGAACGAAATCGAACGCGTTTCTCAGATTCTGAGCCGCCGTAAAAAGAACAACCCTATCCTCATCGGTGAACCCGGAGTAGGTAAGACTGCTATCGTCGAAGGGCTGGCGCTCCGCATTACCCAACGCAAAGTATCGCGTACGCTCTTCAACAAGCGTATCGTCATGCTCGATCTCGCCGCCCTGGTCGCCGGCACCAAATACCGCGGTCAATTTGAAGAGCGGATGAAGGCCATCATGAATGAGCTGGAAAAATCGCGCGACGTCATCCTGTTTATCGATGAAATCCACACCATTGTAGGCGCCGGCGGCGCCACCGGTTCACTGGATGCCTCCAACATCTTCAAACCGGCGCTCGCCCGCGGCGAACTGCAGTGCATTGGCGCTTCAACCCTCGACGAGTACCGCCAGCACATTGAAAAGGACGGCGCACTCGACCGCCGCTTCCAGAAAGTGATGGTGGATCCGCCAAGCGCCGAAGAAGCGATCAATATCCTGGAGAATATCAAACCGAAATACGAGGAGTTCCATAATGTCAACTACTCCGACGAAGCCATTCAGGCCTGTGTCAAGCTGAGCGACCGCTACATCAGCGACCGCTTCCTGCCTGATAAAGCCATTGACGTGCTCGACGAAGTAGGCGCGCGGGTACACCTGAAGAATATTCACGTGCCCAAACATATCGAAGAGCTGGAAAAGCAAATCGAGGAACTCAAGGAAATGAAAAATCAGGCGGTCAAGAATCAGCAGTACGAAAAGGCCGCCGACCTGCGCGATAAAGAATCCAAACTGGTGCGCCAGCTGGAATTCGCTAAAGTGCAATGGGAAGAAGAAGCCAAAACCAAACGCTATCCGGCCGAAGAGGAAGACATTGCCGAGGTCGTCTCCATGATGACGGGCATTCCCGTTAAAAGAGTGGCCCAGAGCGAGAGTAAAAAACTCATCGGCATGGATCAGGACCTGCAAAAGGTCATCATCGGTCAAAATGAAGCAATCCAGAAAATTGCCAAAGCCATACAGCGCAACCGCGTCGGCCTTAAGGATCCTTCCAAGCCGATCGGCTCCTTCATCTTCCTCGGTCCTACCGGGGTGGGTAAAACGGAACTCGCCAAAGCACTGGCACGCTATCTCTTCGATACCGAAGACGCCCTGGTTCGCATTGACATGAGCGAATACATGGAGAAATTCTCCGTGAGCCGCCTCATCGGTGCGCCTCCCGGATATGTCGGCTATGAAGAAGGCGGACAGCTGACCGAAAAGGTACGCCGCAAGCCTTACAGCGTCATCCTGCTCGATGAGATCGAAAAGGCTCACCCGGATGTGTACAACATTCTGCTGCAGGTACTCGACGACGGACAGCTGACCGACGGCCTCGGCCGCCGCGTGGACTTTAAGAATTCGCTGATCATCATGACTTCGAATATTGGTGTCCGCCAGCTGAAAGACTTCGGTCAAGGCGTTGGTTTCGCTACCAAGGCACGCCGGGAAGCCGCCGAGGAACACTCCAAGTCGGTCATCCAGAATGCGCTGAAGCGTACCTTCTCGCCCGAGTTTCTCAACCGGATTGACGACATCGTCATCTTCAACAGCCTTGGTCAGGAAGACATCTTCAAGATCATCGATATCTCGCTGGTCGACCTGCACAAGCGCCTCGAGAACATGGGCTATACCCTGACGCTGGGCGAAGAGGCCAAAAAGTTTGTCGCTGAAAAAGGATTCGACCCTCAGTTCGGCGCCCGACCGCTCAACCGCGCAATCCAGAAATACATCGAAGATCCGCTGGCTGAGTACATCCTCAACGAAGGCCCGCCAGAAGGCAGCGCCCTGATGGCTGTGCTCAACGAGGAGAGTGACGGCCTGAATATCACCCTGGCTAAAGAGGTGAATACAGACGTTAAAGAGTAATCTTCACTCCACGATACTTAGAAAAAGTACAACTGCGCTGGCAGTTGTACTTTTTCTTTTTTATTTTGTGTAAAAATTATTGTACTTCCAGGTAAGGCTGCTTATTACGACACTTAAAACGAACTTTTTAAGCCGCTTTGGTTTTAATAAAAGTGTGTATACGTATTTTTTTAACTAAAATAATAACATTTGGCTAGAAGACACCGCCGAAATACTAGAAAAGACGACAAGTATAATTATCGCGTGAACGAGCAAATCCGGGTCCCGGAGGTTCGTCTCGTTGGTGATAACCTCGACGAAGTAAGCGAGGTCGTCGGCAATACAGTTGATGCAGGGACCGTACTCTCCACTCGAAAAGTTAGAGAATGGGCTGATAAAATGGACCTCGACCTGGTCGAAATATCACCCAACGCCAAACCGCCTGTCGTCAGAATTATTGACTACAATAAGTTCCTCTACGACAAGAAGAAAAAAGAGAAAGAGATCAAAGCCAAGACTCAGAAAACCGTCGTCAAGGAAATCCGTTTTGGCCCCAACACAGATGACCACGACTTCGATTTCAAACTGCGTCACGCCCAGAAATTCCTCGAAGAAGGCGCAAAGGTTAAAGCTTACGTCCATTTCCGCGGCCGTACCATCGTCTTTAAAGACCGGGGAGAACTGCTGCTGCTACGCTTTCTCAAAGAACTCGAAGAATACGGCTCAGCGGAATCCCTCCCGAAAATGGAAGGACGCCGCATGATTGTCATCGTTTCTCCCAAAAAGAAATAAGCCGCTCGCAAAGTTGGCCGAAGAAAGTTTTTTACATACCTTTGCCCTCCGTTTTGGACAAGTAAAGGAAAACGAATCGTTATGCCGAAGATGAAAACTCACTCCAGTGCGAAAAAGCGTTTTAAGCTCACTGGAAAAGGAAAAGTTAAGCGCTTTCATGCCAAGACTTCGCACATGATGCGGAACAAAAGCAAGAAAGCCAAACTTCGCCTGCGCCAATCAGGCCTGGTCAGCAAAGCAGACGAGAACCGCGTCAAGCGACTGCTCTGCGTTAAGTAATATTCATTTTTTAACGAGAATGCAGGCTAAAGAACGATACTAAGTCGGAAATCGGAAGTCGGAAGTGCAAATTCATTTCCAACTTCCGATTTCGTACTTTCGACTTGCTTCCGTCTCTGCATTGTACTAAAAATCAACTGTATGCCACGTTCAGTGAATTCGGTCGCCTCCCGCCGGCGGCGCAAGAAAATTCTAAAATCCGCCAAGGGCTACTTCGGCGCGCGTAAAAATGTCTATACCGTCGCTAAGAACGCTGTAGAAAAAGCGCTACAGTACGCTTACCGGGATCGCCGGAATAAAAAGCGGGCCTTCCGCCGCCTTTGGATTGCCCGTATCAACGCCGCTGCCCGCCAACAGGGAATGCCTTACTCGCGTTTCATGCACCAGCTCAAGGTAAACGACATCGAGCTGAACCGGAAAGTACTTGCCGATCTGGCAATGAATCATCCGGAGGCCTTCAAAGCAGTCGTTGAAGAGGTTAAGTGATCTTGTAAGTAATACGCTCCTGAAAAAGGGCAGTGTCCAATGAATCGACACTGCCCTTTTCTTTTTCCGTTCTCTCAACAAATGACACCACTTACCATAATTCGAGCGGACATTGCTCATTTCACAACCCATTTTCTTTTATATTTTTCTTTTTATTCTTATCTTTAGAAAGAATAATTTTTTCGACATTCAGCTTTGAGAATGCTCCCCACTTCTTCTACTCATACCAAATAGCTAAAGATTGATTTATACCGGCGATCTGCTGCCGCAGGAGCATGCCTGTCGGGGTTCAGTGTATTCAAGAGCTCACGCCTGGCCCTGCCGCAGGAACGCATAGGCTCATGGGTAATCACTACCTCTGTTCAATCAATTCGCAACAGAGTTATCAAGTACACAGGGCTTTATTAGAATTGTTGCGATAGGAGTCCTCAGGTGGTTAAAATTGATATTTTTAGCTTCGCTTCGGAGTTCCCACTCGATTACTCTTATTGCAACAACTCTATGCAAAGGTATGCTTACGTTCTTCCCTATCCCCCCGACAGGAAAGTAGCATTTTATTGTTTTCACTCAAATATCCCTGAACATGAAATGGAATGCAATCGGAGCAGGATTGATCAGCCTTTCGCTGCTGATCAGCGCTTGCCAGTCGGATCAGCTAAATGACAGCGGTATCCAGCTCGATGCCCAGCTTGCGCAGCAACTCGAACGGCATGCCTATGGTAAAGGACTTGCCTATTTTCAACTACCGGAATCTGATGACTACGACAAAATCCCGCAGGACCCGCGGAACCCGCTCACTAAGGAAAAGGTCAGGTTGGGGGAACTGCTGTATCACGAGACCGGTTTGGCGCTGGCTCCTATGCAAGCCGTGGGCGAAGGCACCTACTCCTGCGCCTCCTGCCACTTTGCCGACGCCGGTTTCCAGGCCGGACGCCATCAGGGCATTGGCGAAGGTGGTGAAGGCATCGGTGTAAAAGGCGAAGCCCGCCAAAAGATCTCCACTTACGCCGAGGATGAACTCGATGTGCAACCCATTCGCACGCCCACTACGCTCAATACCGCCTACCAGGAACTCATGCTGTGGAACGGTCAGTTTGGGGCAGGCGGCGCCAACGCAGGCACTGAGTTCGCCTGGAAAGCCGGAACGCCGATCGAAAACAACAACCTGGGCTACCAGGGACTGGAGATACAAGCCATTGCCGGACTCAATGTTCACCGGCTGGTCGTGGATACCGCTTTTCTCCGAAAAACGGGTTACGCCGAGCTTTTCGATAACGCCTTTTCCGACTGGCCGGAGGAGAGGCGCTACACGCGGGAAACGGCGGGGCTGGCTATCGCCGCTTACGAGCGCACCCTCTTTGCCAATCAGGCACCCTTCCAGCGCTGGCTGCGCGGCGAATACCAGGCGATGACCGATATGGAAAAAGCCGGAGCCCTCGTTTTCTTCGGCAAAGCCCGCTGTGTCAGCTGCCATACCGGTCCGGCGCTCAGTAGCATGGAATTTCACGCCCTGGGTATGGAAGATCTCTTTCAGTGCCCGGAGCCGACCTTCAAAGCAAGTGCCGAAGACGGCGCCAACCTCGGACGAGGTGGATTCACCAACCGGCCGGAAGATATGTTTAAATTTAAAGTCCCACAGCTCTATAACCTGTTCGACTCCCCCTTTTACGGGCACGGCGCCAGCTTTCGCAGCATCCGCGATGTAGTAACCTATAAAAATGAGGCTATCCCGCAAAAACCGGGCATCCCCCGGGCACAGCTGGCCAGGGAATTCGTACCGCTCAACCTGGAGGAATCAGAAATTCTGGCGATCACCGCCTTCCTGGAAAACGCACTGTACGATCCCAACCTGAGACGCTACGAACCGGAGGTGTTGCCTTCCGGGCTCTGTTTCCCGGTGAGCGACCCGCTGTCGAAAGCGCATTTGGGGTGTGAATGATGCTCGATGTTTACCCTGTGGAATTCGCAATGCAACTATTCCACAGGATGAACCCAACCAGATCGCGTAGCGAAATGGGCGGGCTGTATGCTGGAGCCGGGTAGACTCTAAGTGGATGTAGATGGAGCTGGGTGGATGCTAAACGGATGCCTACCGGCCTATCTCCCAGCCTGAGCTCCGCTTGTCCAAGCAGACTGCCTACTGCCAATCGGAGCGAAGCGAAGATTCCGATAGCGTCAGCCTATCGGAACTGCCAACTGATTTCAATTTTCCCATATGAAAAATTATATCTAATTTATGAGCATTATCCACCAAATTGCTCACCAGATGAATGTCTTTCAGTCTATCGTACAGTCTATTCTCAACCTGCTGCGCAGCAATCGGGCCCGGCAGAACACAAAACCTGCCTCTCCCAAACCCAAGGCGTCGCCCCCATCGCCACCTGCTACCGAGCCGGTAGCGGCAGCGCAGGAAAAGCCGGCAGCCGTCGTCGCAGAAGCACCTCCTAAATCCAACGTGGAAGAACCCCTGAAGCCCCTCCCTTTGGAAATCAAAGAAGTGAAAAGCACGGGAAAGACCTTCCTGGTCGTCAGCGACGGCAAAGTGGAAGCCCGGTTTCGTCCGCATAAAAAAGGATTATTCACCTATGGCAATCATACCGCAGTCGATTTCATCAAGGAACAGCACGAAATGCTCGATGAGCTGACCCTGTCGGAATCCGCCATCAATGTCATGCAACCGGTATCGGACAATGAAGGGAGGCTGGACGCTATCAATACCTGGGACAATTCATTCCTGACCTTCGGCATGTTTCAGTGGACGATTGGCGCCCGTGAAAATGCCGGTGAGCTCCCCGCCTTGTTGAGGAAAATTAAAGAGAAAGATGCTGATCGGTTTCAGCGTTACTTCGGTGTGTACGGACTAGACGTTTCGCAAGATACCAGCTCCGTATATGGCTTTCTTACCCTCGACGGCACGCCGGTGAAGGCGCGCACCCATAAGGAACAGTTCCGTTCCCCGGAATGGGCCTTCCGCTTCTGGAAAGCCGGTCAGGATCCCGTGGTCCAGGCCGTTGAGATCGAACACGCCATCAGCCGGCTGAAGACCTTTTACTGGAAAAATAAATTCAGCATAGAAGGGCATCCGATCTCCGAGATCATCACTTCCGAATACGGCGTCGCCTTGATCCTCGACAACCACGTCAACCGGCCGGGATATGTGGATAATTGCCTGCGACTAGCCGTCAAAAAAGTCAATCCCGGCGATCCATCCGGCTGGACAAGCGAGGATGAAGCACGCGTCATCGACGCCTATATAGGCATCCGTAAGACATACGGTAAGAACCCGATGACACACGCCGACAAACGGGCCAATGTAACCAAGCGCTATGTCAAGGAAGGTATCCTCTCCGCCGAACGGGGCTCCTTCCTCTACGATCCCGGGATGGGCTCTCGCAGCCTTAACCCTGCCGACCTCATCGGTACACCGCCGGACGACTACAGCGAAGGGAAGTACGAGGATATCGTGCATTACGACAGGCAGGTGGAAGAAATTGAAAAAGAATGAAGATATTCTGCGGTTCCTGAGTTTCTGGCCGGCTGTCTCCGTGCAGGTGACATTTACCCACATCTTTGGTAGGGTCTGCGGTTCCACGGTTCATCTGTTTTGCGGTTCATCTGTTCTGCGGTTCTAAACCGTAGTGAAGTAATCGATATTTTCACATATATCTTAAAAATTGTTAAGTTGATACTAATAGCCCGTCGACCGGCGATAGATTGATAGACTAATATCAATCGATGAATGCTACTCATGAAACCCATTAAAAAGATGACGACCTTGCTATCCCTCGCCGTACTATGGCTATGCGCCTGTGCGCTGGAAATCGAAGCGCCTACTTCCTCCGCCAATGCTTTACGGGCGGAGATGATTCAGCAAATCAATTCGATCCGCGCCCGTGGCTGTCGCTGCGGTGGTGAACTGTACTCTCCGGCTCCTCCGTTGCAATGGGACGAACGCCTGGAACGGGCGGCCCGCCGCCATGCCTTCGACATGTCGGCCAACGATCATTTCGATCATACCGGCACCGATGGCAGCACCACGGCACAGCGGGTCCTTGAAGCGGGTTACGACTACCGGCGCATCGGGGAAAACATCGCCTACGGACATCCTAGCCTGAAAAGCGTTATCGAAGACTGGCTCGCCAGCCCGGAGCACTGCCGCAACCTCATGAATCCGGCATACCTGGAGATGGGCGCTGCAGCGAAGGATGGCTATTGGGTGCAGACGTTGGGATTGGGGCGTTGAAGGTGGAAGGTTGAAAAGTTGACCGTTGGCCATGGACTATGGACTATGGACTAATATGAACAAAAGTTGACATCTTCCCTTTTCTAAATTAAATTGAAAGATCATCCATAAAACCCATGTCATGTCCGATTCCCAGCAGACGTACACTTACCGCTGCGGCCGGAAGCTGCCGCTCAGAAAAGCCCCCGACCAGTTTGTCATCCGCACCCCGCCGGAAGCCGTTGCCGCTATGGGCTACGACGAGATGGAAAGGGTGTCCGGTTCCTCGACCCGGGTAACGATCCGCAGCGACGAGCTGGAGCCTTCCATGGGCATGCTGCGCCACCTGGCGCCCACCCACCACGCCTATTCCAAAGAAGAAACCGGCGAGGAATTCCTGATCACCGACCGGGTGCTGGTCACCTTCCGGGAGAACACCGCCGAATCAGCCGTCGACGCCTTCGCCGGAAAATACGGCCTGATCAAACGCCGCAAGTACAGTGAAACGGATTACCTTTTTCAATTGACGGACCATACCGGCATGAATCCCGTCAAGCTGGTCGTACGCCTCAACGAAGATGAGGAGATAGTCGGGGCCGCCGAGCATGACCTCAACCAGCGCTTTGAGAAATACGCTCTGCCTATCCCCACCGATCCTTACTACACGCGCCAGTGGCACCTGCACGAGCGCCTGGCGCATCCGCAGTTCGACCCGCGCGCCGACACCGGGTGCGAAGCCGCCTGGCAACTGCTCGGCAGCTTTGGCGATCCGGAAGTAGTCGTAGGAATTACCGACGACGGCTGCCTGCTCGACCATCCCGATTTCGACTCCCTGGACAAATTCGCCGGCTGGGGCTATTTCAGCCGCAACCGCCTGGTCACCGATACCGATTTCGATGCAGAAGCGGACCGGATGTACCAGCGCGGTAGCAATCACGGCACCGCGGTAGCGGGCGTGGTAGCGGGTGAAGTGGACGCCACCCACGCCGTCGGCGCCGCGCCCGGCTGCCGCATCCTGCCCATCAAGTGGGAATCCTCCGGGCCCAGTCTGCTCATCAGCGACTCCAAGCTGCTGGATGCCCTGGAGTATCTCAAAGATAAAATCGATGTTATGTCGAATTCCTGGGGCGCCGCCCCCATCTCGGAATGGTCGCTGCAGGTGATCGACCGCATCCGTGAGCTGGCGCGCACGGGAGGGCGACGCGGCAAGGGTATCCTATTCCTCTGGGCGGCAGGCAATGAGAACTGTCCCATCCAGTACCAGTCCGATATCGATATTCCCTACACCAGCGGCTGGCAGTTTTTCTCTAACGGGCAACGCCGTTGGGTGGGCGTGCGCACCTCGCGCGTATTCCGGCACAACCTGGTCGACCTCCCCGGCGTGCTGCACATCGCCGCGCTGGCCAGCACCGGCAAGCGCAGCCATTATTCCAACTACGGTCCCGGGATCTCCCTGACCGCCCCCTCCAGCAACGGCCATGCCTACGGGCGCATGGCCGTGGAGGGCCTCGGCGTGATCACCGCCACCGGCGAGCCCGGCGGCATCACCTTTAACTTCGGCGGCACCTCCAGCGCCACCCCGCTGGTGGCCGGCATCGCCGCCCTGGTGCTCTCCGCCAACCCCGGTCTCAGCGCCCTGGAACTGGCCGACCTGCTGCAACAAAGCGCCGATAAGGACCTCAACCTGGAAGACTACCCGCAAACGCCCCCGGCATCCTACGATCCCGACACCTCCTGGGACGTCTCCCCCGTGTCGCCCTTCGACAACGGCGCCTTCCAGGATAACGGCTCGCCCAACGGCTCCTGGAGCCCCTGGTTCGGCCACGGCCGCGTAGATGCGCTGGCGGCCGTCTCGCGCGCCCTCGGAGGCAGGGAGGAAGAAGAAGGCCTAACCAATGTCTTTGAAAAAAGCTCCTCCCCTGCCCTGCCCATCCCCGACAACAACCCCGCCGGCGTGACCGATACCATCACCTGCCCGGAAACCGGCCGCCTCAGCGCCATCGAAGTCGGCGTCGATATCAGGCATACCTACCGCGGCGACCTCATCGTCAGCCTGGTTGCGCCTTCCGGCAAAATCGCCGTGCTCCACGAACGCAACGGCGGGCCCAACAACGACCTGCAACGCAGCTTCACCCCGGCCGATACCGCCGCCCTCAGCACCCTGCTCGGCGACGGTATCGAAGGGCGCTGGAGCCTGCAGGTGCAGGACATGGCCGGCGTCGACACCGGCACCCTCGAATCCTGGTCGATCCAACTGACCAGCTCCGCCGCCCGCGAAATCGCCGTGCGCCGCGACGCCGCCATCGAAATCCCCGACAACGCACCCGCCGGCATAGAAGACAGTCTCCGCATCGAGGAAGAAGGCCTCATCGACGACATCGAAATCGACATCGACATCACGCACAGCTTTATCGGCGACCTGCGCGTCACCCTCTCTTCCCCCGCCGGTATGGCCATCACCCTGCACAACCGCTCCGGCGGCAGCACCGACAATATCATCCGCACCTACTCGCCGGATAACACGCCGGCGCTGACTAACTTGACCGGCCAGTCGTTCCAGGGGGAATGGACGCTGGAGGTGATGGATTTGGCTAACTTCGATAGGGGGAAGTTGAATGGGTGGGGGATGAAGATCTCAGCGATTGAACTGATTTAAAAGCTCGTTTATCCACGCTGCAAAGAAAAGAGTGGTTGAAAGTCGCCCTCTTTTTAAAGGATGCTTCCACATCGCTGCCGGTGATTTTTACATCACCTTCCCCTCCTTGGAAAACTCTTTCTTGATCCCTTTCCGTATTAACTCCAAGGGGATCATTTCTGCTTGCTGCGCCAGGCTGTGCAGGCAAGCATATTGCACAATATTAATGATGTTGGCGCCGGTGAGTTCGTATTGGCGGGAGAGCGACTTAAGATCCACATCCGGAGCAAGGGCGACCCTATTGGGAAATGCTTGCTCCCAAAGCCGGAACCGGTCTTGAACGTTGGGCAGGGAATAGTGAATGATAGAGTTAAAACGCCGGGTGAAAGCATCGTCAATATTGCTCCGGTAATTAGAAGAAAGGATAACCAACCCGGGGTAATTTTCTACGCGCTGAAGCAGGAACGCCACTTCCTGATTAGCATACTTATCGTGGGCGTCCCGCACATCGGTGCGCTTGCCAAAGAGCGCATCCGCCTCATCAAAAAACAGGATCCAGTTCTTATTTTGGGCCCTATCAAACAGATTGGCCAGGTTTTTCTCCGTTTCTCCAATATATTTGGAAACTACCATGGACAGATCGATCCGGAAGACATCTTTACCCGTATATTTCCCCAGTAAAGTAGCGGTGAGGGTCTTTCCCGTACCTGGAGGTCCGTAAAAGAGGGCGCGGTAACCAGGCTTAATCTTTCTGAGCATATCCCAATCGTACAGCAAGGTATCGTTGAAATTCACCCAGTGCTTCAGTTCCTCAATCTCGTGGAGCGTTTTATGCGGCAGCACCAGGTCCTCCCACTCCAGTTGGGTGCTGATGTACTGTGCCGGAAACTGAGCGTTCATCTTCGGTACCGAAACATGCCCCTTTAGGATAAGTTCTACGTATTCTCCATCCATAACCAGCCTTCCACTCATAGCGGGCTCTCCTAACCTTACCCCTTCGAGATATAGTATTTTCTTCTGGCTAAAGAGATGTTCCGCTTCCAGCATTTTCCAAACTTCCAGCCGTTTCCCGAGGTCATCGCCCCCGAGGAGGAAGAGGACGGTATCGCCGGTAGGCATCATGCCACGATGGTGTTTGCCCTTCACCCCCCCCAGCTCCGGGAATTCGCCGGACTGTGGCAGGGCTTCCAGAATGATGCGCTCAAAGAAATCGGGAACGGCGTGGGGCACCAATGCCAGGAGTAGCACCAGGCGTTCTTCCTCGTTCATTGGGAAGCCGGCAGCCTGGTCGAGAAAGTGTTTGGAAGCTTCGTCTTCGTAAACAGGAAGGGCGAAAAGTTCTTCCGTTTTGTCGAAGTGGGATTGCAGGCGCAGGTGAATAGCCTGGGCGAGGTAGTGGAATGCGGTTTGGAGGTGGGTGGCGTTGGGCATGGGTGAAAGTCTTTTATTTCTTGGCGTCTATTGTTTCCGTTAGGGAGGCATAAGTAGACGGACATACTAAAATTACGCTATGTTCGCGAGCGTCTCCACCTAGGCCTCAACTTCGGTCGACAGGCCTCTGACTCGACTAAATATTACTGGCATATACAAGTCTAGAGACTTATATGATGCCGCATCGAGACTACAGTCTCTCGCGAACGGAACGTGTGTTCTTTGCACGGCCGAATGTTCGGCCGTGCAAAGAACATGTAAAATAAAACTGTCCGGCTACTTTACTATCTGTTTTCATAATGTTTCCGGTGTACTTCATTTTCCGGAGGTTCTACCTTCTTTACCGCCACCTTTTCGCCGGGATCCGGGATCTCATAACCGTCTGCCTGGGCGAAGAATTCTCCCCATTCGACACTATTCCGGGAAGCGGTATCGAGGTATTGCTCGGCAATGATCTTCAGGCTACCGTCCACTTCAGCGACAAAAGCCCTTTTGCCGTAATCACTCTGCCATGGCTTCTTCTCATCCCCCAGGTAGCAGGCGAAAAGGGCCTCTCCCGGTTGGAGGTTGGAAAAGCCGGGGCCGTACTGCGGGTGAACATATTGAACGGCCATAAACACCTTCCGTCGGGCAAAAGAGGCCCGCGCCCTTTCCAGCCAGCCTTCACCCCTGCGTTTCAGCTCGGTCCGGGCCTCATAGCGGCCTTTCTTAAAAAGCTTGAATTGGATGGCATAGTAATCGTCAAAGAACTGCTGCACCTTTTTGGCATGTTGCTCATCCGATTCTTCAGGCGACAGCCGCCCGATATTAATGGCGTACTCGTCTTTAGAAAACCGGTGCATAAAATCGATGACTTCGCTGATCTTGCTTTCCTCCATAGAGTTATGGTTTTTGCGTTCCGAAGAAGAGGTCGGGGCCGGTATTCTCCGTAAGGAAAGGCTGTTCTACGCTTCCATCTTTCATTTTGATGGCCAGCACTTCGTAGATAACGTCCCGCACTCTGGGCTGACCAATGCTGGCGATGTTGGCCTCTACCTCTTTCTTCAAGGCTCCGTCGCTCAATTTACTCAAATTGTTCAATACCTGTTTCTCGGTATCGATCTGTTTGCCGGACTTACCCGCCAGGCTGAGCAGGCGCTGGTTGATAGCCGTACGGACGTTGCTGATCGGCACACCCTCATCGATGGCCCATTCCACTTCGATCGCCAAGTCGAAGGAGGAAGCCTCTTCGTATCTGTTGATCCCTTTGGCCAGGGCCAGTTCTGCATCCCGCATGGTAATTCGGTTGAAATTATCGCTGGCGTAAATGATGTTTTTCGATTTACGGTAGCCCGATCCCTTGATGAAATCCGCGATCAGGTGTGAACGGTCCAGGCCCTTTTTAGCACTCCCCTCCAGTTTACCTCTGCCTAAACTGTTGAAGGAAAGATTTTCGGCGGAAATATTTTCTGTTAATCCGGAACTACTGTCATACACCACTGTGAAGCGTTCACTACCTCCTTCGTAGGAATAGGTGATCGTCGTTTTACCCTTCTGCGGCGTATCGGGAAAAGTCTTAATATCGGTAGGTTCAAAAGCCGTATGTTCCTGTTCGGTATTGAGGCTGAAGATAAAGTAATCGCCCAGCGCCTTATCGGCATTGGCCCGGTTATTTTTGTCCAGCACCTGCTTGCCCAGTTGCTTTCTGGCCTCTCCGGCGGTATGGGTTTGTTCGCCGTGAATAACCCCGACACGGTTAGAGACCCACTCTTTTTCGGTCTTCGCCGGCTCCAGGTTACTCTGTGTCTTCTCTTCAGCCGCCATAACGGACTTCAGTTTCGGTAAAGCCTGATTGTTGAAGGCTGCCTTACCAAAGTCGTGCTCATTTCTGGCCAGTGGGCGGCTTTGGATCTTTTGTACCTCCGCATGCCCTTCCAGGAAGGCGATCAGGCCCTTTTCATCCTTGCCTTTGACCTTGTCTGATTCTTTATTAAAGATAGCTTTGATTGCTGTTTCGGCCTGCGGGTCCACTTTAGCCAATACGTGTGCCGTAAACTCCTCCTCCTCCCCAAACAACCCAAACAAACGCTTCAGCTGCCCCTTCAGCACCGCCTCATCCGATTCCACCCGTTCATCGGCCGTTTCGGCCTGCTGCATCTCCTGCACATCGGTGGAGGCCGTAGCTTCGTCCATTTCCCTTTCGGCCATAGTACCGGAGTCCCGGGTTTTCTTGTACTGCGTTCGCGCCTGCGTGATCAGCGGGCCAGCTTCCTTGCGGCTGTCGTCATCCAGTTCATTGAGCCGGCCTTCCCATTGATCCAGCTTCTCGCCCACTGTCATGGGCGTGCTGGCCACCATCACCTCTACCCCACTGCCGGCCGTGTTGATCCACAGTTTGTGGGATTCTCCCTCCGCGGTGAATTTGACGGTCTCTCCCACTTCCGTATCGCCCAGTTTTTCTCCCTGCCCGGTTTTGGCTTCATCGGCCCCTTCAAGATCCTCCTCGCCTTTCTTACCCTTGCCAGTGAGCTTACTGAACAGCTTAAAGGCCACGCTTTTGATCTTTTCGAATACCGACCGTATGGCATTGGCGATGCGCTCGCGCACCTTCTGCACCAGTTTCTGCACCTTACCCACCAGGCCGCTGATGCCCAGCAGGGAGGCCAGGAAGCCGATCACCACCGGCAGGGCCCTTGCCAGGGCATTTTCTATGGCGGCGGCGACTTTAGCCACATTGCCGGAAGCAATCTCCAGTATGGCTTGCGTGAAGGCCTCTACCAACGCCAGGATCTGCCGCCCCCGCTGAATGAAGAACTTGACGATATCGATGATGGCCATAGCGGCTTTTACGAAGGCCGAAACCGGGTTAAGCAACCCGAGCAACCATTTGGTGCCTGCTTTAAAAACTTCTGTAATCACCATGTTCATGATGGCGTCGATGACGGTCTGCTTCAGGTCGGTGAGCTTGTCTTTGATGTATTCCCAGACCACCATCAGTCCGCCTTTGGCGAAGATAACCAGGATCTCCAGCCCGGTCTCAATGACGCGCACCACATCTTCTCCGAATATCTTCACCGCCTGTTCGCGCACGAAATCATAGGTGAGACCCAGCACCTGCCGCACCAGGTCGAAGGCGCCCTGCAGAGAGAAGAGGTTTTCGGGGATGTTGATGCTCAGCGGGCCCAGAGCACCGGTAAGCCATTGGAAGAGGCCGCCCAGCAGGTGGTCCCAGATATTGCTGAAGAAATTGTTGATGCCCTGCGAAAGGCCGGAGATCAGGCTGCCCAGGAAGCCGATCGGATCGGCAATGATGGCCTTGACCGCCGCCACGGCTGCCGAGATAAGCCCGAGTATCACATTCTTGATCTCGCGGATCACTTCGATGACCTTCTTCGCAAAGCCGATGGCCATATCGATCAGCCCCTGATTGGCGGCTTTCATCTCTTCGATGCGGGCGTCTACGGCTTCCAGGCTTTCTTTGTATCGGTTAGACAGGCTGGTGATCAGTTCGTCCTGCTTGCTCTCCACATCACTCTCCAGGCTGTCGAATTTCGATTGGATGTCTTCCGCCGCTTCCTGCCCGACGGACTGCAGGTTTTCGGGCAGCGCCGCCACGTAATCGGCCACTTCCTGCCGCCCTTCGGTAATGCGTAGCTGCGCCTCGTTGAGCTTGTCGGCTACGTTCTGGGAAATGTCGGTAAGCACTCCGTCCATGATGCGGATATACAGGTCGCGGCCTTCCATGAAGAAGGCGTTGACCTCATCGGGCAGACCGGTAAAGACATCCCCCACCCGGCGGGCAAAGCCGGTAATGCCGCCGTAGCGCTCGTCTTTGTAGGCTTCCATCTTGCGGTCGACGTAGCCTTCGAAGCGTTCCCGCGCATCGGCCTCGCCTGTGTCGAAACCGGTTTCCACTTCGGCATCCAGGTTTTCAAGGATGCCTTCCACCTCGGTTTTCGTTCTCTCGAAGATGGCGTTGATGTCCCTGGCCACCTGAGCGCGCTCGGCATTGTCTTCGCTCATGGTTTGCTGCTGGCGGGCTTCCACCTCACCGAGCAGGCCTTCCCGCTCGTTGTGCATGCCCTCCAGCTGGCCGGCGCTTTCGCTTTGGGCCGCTTCACGAGCGCCGCTCAGCGTTTCGCCCTCCTGCCGGCGGAATTCGCCTGGCGCCGTTTGGGTATGTGCTTGGGCTTCATGGTGGGCATCACGGGCGGCAAGGAAGTCCGGCTCGTTGGAGCGCGCCAGCTGTTCGTCGGTGACTTCCTCTTCGGCAAATACATCGTCTACCTCCTCCATATTCTCCTGCAGGGGCTGAGAGACTTCCGACGCTCTTCTGGGTGGCGGCATGGCGCCGGAGGCTCCTATGCTGCCTGGTTGTGGCCCGGGTTGTTCCGGCTGTAAGGGGTGGGTTTCCCGCTCGGGCACGCTGCTTTCATCGGGTTCTTTTTCGGTAGCCTGCTCGATACTGCCGGCGGCGTTTTCCTTTTCGACAGCCGCCTGGCTGGATGCCGCGCTTTTGACCGTATCCATTTCGTTGCTTTCCGCAAAATCATCGGCTTCCTCCTCGTTCTTCGGCAAGATGCGCTCGATCTGCTCCAGCAACAGGCTCTTGAACTTTTCAGCATCGAATTTGCCCTTGCTCTCGGCACCCTGATTCATTTCTTCCACCTGCCCCGCCTGAGCGATGCTCAGCCGCTCATTGTCCGGCGATGGCGCTGCCGACTGCGCTCCCGCGGATGCCTGCTCCGCCGGCTGATGGCTTTTCTGCTTGCGGGCTTTTTTATCGAGATTTTCTTGGGTTTGCTGGAAGGCAGGATTCTCCTCCGGGCTGCGGGGATAGGGTGGCTCTTCTTCGGCCTTCTGTCCTTCTTCGGTTGTAGCTTCTCCCCCTTCGCCGCTCTCCGGTGAAGCAGGAGCTTCGGCCGTTTCCGGAGGCACATTTTCATCTGTTTCAGTTTCTACGGTTTCCGGGCTGGTATCGGGCGTTTCACTTTCGGGTGCAGGAGCTGTAGCTTCTTTTTTCGGCGATACCGCGCCCTGCTGAATGGTATGGGTGAGTTCATGCGCCAGCAACCCCTCTCCATCCGGCGTATCCGGGCGGAACTTGTTCTTATTGAAGAAAACATCCTTGCCTACTGTAAAGGCCTGGGCGTTCAGGGATTGGCTCATTTCCTCGGCCCGGCTGTCGGTATGTACGCGTACCTCGCTGAAATCGGCGCCAAAGCCTTTTTCCATGCGCGCCTGCACAGGGCCTTCCAGTTTACTACCCTGTCCTTTAGCGGATCTCAGGCGGCGGGAAAGATCAGGTTCGGTGGATAAGCCAGAACTTGAGGAGCGACGCTGTACTTTGGCCTGTATTTCCTCTTCCCTGTCCCCCGTAGCCTTGGCGAAGACGGGCTCCGTTGCCTCCTGGCGTTGTACCTTCTCCTGCAGCTCCTCTTCTTCACTGTTCTCCTGCCGCTGTATTTTAGCCTGAAGTTCCTCCTCTTCATTGTTCTCCTGCCGCTGTACCTTAGCCTGCAGCTCTTCCTCTTCACTGTTCTCCTGCCGCTGTACCTTAGCCTGCAGCTCTTCCTCTTCACTGTTCTCCTGCCGCTGTACCTTAGCCTGCAGCTCTTCCTCTTCACTGTTCTCCTGCCGCTGTACCAAAGGTGTGACCTTACTGTACAATGGAGTGGCTGTGTTTTGCGAAGATCGGCTCACCACCTGCTCCGCCATGCCATCCGCTTCCTTTTCATAAATGCTGTCCGGTTTCCCTACAGAGAGGCCCTGTTTCTCAAAAAAAGCTCTACCAGCTTCCGTTTCGCCTTTTTTCTGAAAGAAAGGTTTGCCGGAAGGCCCAGTTGACGCCTTGGCAGTAACCGCCTGTAGAGATTTCGACTTCATGGCATGGCTAAATTATTCTGGTTCATATTTTGGCCCACTTCTCGTAGCGTAGCGAAGAGCCGTATGGCCCACTTCCGCCTTTCCCTCACCCCCACTCCACCCGGATCAACTCCTTCAGCCAGGGCAGCCGGATCAGGGAAATGTTCCAGGGCAGTTTATCGAGTAGCAGGTCCATGGCTTTCTTTTCAATTTGCAGGAGCCAGCCTCCGTCCTGCCGTTGCAGTTTGCCTTCGCGTTGCAGGAAGCCTTCGCGCAGGCCATCCGGGGAAGTATTCCCTAGGGCACTCCAGTGTTTCAGCACCGCCCGCAGGAGTTTATCCGATTCTTCCCGCTCGGCTTCCGTAAGCTCAAATTCCCGGGAGATGGGATGATGCACCGGAAGACCGCAAAGTACCTTTTGGATGGCAAGCTGAGGCTCCGGGCACAGCCACTGGCCGGTAGCCAGGAAGTGCAGGAGATACACGGCTTTCATCTGCGCTCTCGTGTCCGTAAAGGCCTCTCCTTTTGCATCCAGCAGGCCGAACTCCTGAAAATAGCTACTCAGGAAAGGATGCAGAAGGATGACCCCGGAATTGGAGCCGTAAATAGCATCCGGATCAGGCTGTTCGGCAGGTTCCGGATCAGGAGCGGCCGGTTCTTCCGGCTCAGTAGCCAGCACAACTTCTGAGGGAAGAATACCCTCCAGTATCTGCTTGTCAATACCTACAGCCTGTGCCTGCCCGCAGAATTCCCGGTAGAAAGCCGACAGAAGTTCCTTTTGCGGGCCCTCTCGCTTTTCCAGGCTAAACTGCATGGCTGCGGCCCAAAAAACTTCGCTCACCCTACCGGTGGAAGAAGGCGACAGGCCCTGAATTTTATGCCATAGTGCGCGGGCCTCCGTTGAAAACACTCCCGGCACAAGCCTGCTCATCACTTCCATCAGGAGGCTTGGCTCTAACTGACAGGCCAGGCGGCGGGCAACAGTGGCCCCTGCTTTTCGGGTGGCACGGCGCAGGGTAGCGAGGAACTTTTCCGGGCTTTCCTGCCATAAGGCCCGGATAAACTCCTGAAGGCCGGGGCCGCCCGTTCCCGGCAGCTGCCCGCGCAGCAGAAAGCCTTCCAGTAATTCCAGCCTGGAAACTTCGGCGGAGAGCACTTCCACCCCGTTCTTTGAAAATTCACCGGTATGGATCAGTTCCGCCAGTTGGCGGGCCAGCTGGCTCTGTAGCCTTTCGGTAAAGGCTCTGCCGGGAGGGCCCGAGGGAATTTTTCCCAGGTCAATATGCAGCCGCTGCAGGCGAATGGTTTCTCCTTCGCGGGCAAAGCTGTCCAAAACTTCTTCCAGAGCGGGCAGGACCTGTTCCCGAAAGGTGCGCAGGTACTCCTCCTGCCACCTTCTGGCGCTCTTCTCCGAAGCGAAGCCCAGCTTCAGGCTGGCTTTCTGTATGCTATGTTGCTGGTGGATCATCCGATGATCTCTAACAGATCTTTGATCTTACTCCTGCTGCTTTCCTTATTGGCCAATTCTCCCTTCAGGCTTTCCAGAAGACCAGCGAACTGTAGTTTATCCCCCAGCTGAATACCTCTGTCCTTCATCTTTTTAGCCTGGTTGCTATATACGGTAAAGAGTTTGGAAACAGGGTGTTGCAGGTTAATGTCATTCTTTAACATGGCCAGGAAAACCATAGAAAAGGACAACTGCAACTGGTACATCTCCAGCAGATAGTCCTGGCCGGCCATGTCGTCACCGGTATTCAGTATTCTGTCCGTAGCGTCATTACTGGCCCGGGTCATGGTATTGGCGAAAGGTTCGTTGAAGGATCCGGCACGGTAACGGTTGAGGGTCTCAGGCCGGCTCCATTCCAAAGCGAAACGGCGCAGCAGGCCGGCGGTAAGATTGTAGGCATTGCTGCCATTGAGGTAATCGCTGTACAAATTGGAATTCTCCAGGCTACCCGCCTTTTCATTCAGCTGGTTAACTGTATCGACGATGACGCTGCCTTCCCCGGCGAGGTTGGCCCGGATGTTGATGCTTACCTGCGCCTCGCCTTCGGGATGGCCGTAGATGAAAGTATAGCCTCCCGGGCGCTTGCCCTCCGGCGTCCAGCGGTACAGGTTCTGATCGGAGCCTGGTGTGGCATCTTGTATGAATTGATCCACATTGCCATCCTCCAGTTTCAGCTCTCCGCCTCCCGGTGTTGCGATAAAGTGATAGTCATTGCCATCCCCGGAGGAGAAGGTAGTAGCGGAAATGGGGCCGAGGTTGGCATCGGCGATGATCAGCGCCACCTCCACTGCGGGTGGAATGGGTGGCACATCCACCAGCTGCCGGTTGCTGTTGGAGCAAAGCTCACTCTTGGCGGAAAGCACTACCGCCAGCTGCCCACCTTCGGCAAAGCCCGGCAGGGGTATGGTTGTCTCCCGCCCGCTCACCGGGAAGGGGCTTCCGGGCAGAGGCGTTTCATTGCCGTCGGGAGAAATGGCGGAGATCAGCCACTCGTACTGGTAGCGGTTGTCATATTCAGCAATAGTAAGGATCAGATTATTGATGGGATTGCCGTTATCGTCCTCGGTGAGGCTAACTTCCCATTCGAAGGAATCATCCGGCGTTTGGCCTACCCGTATCTGCAGGGGCACATCCTGGCCGTTTACCTGGAAAGAAAGCACCCGGATGATCTCATTGCCCATATCCACCTGATTGGGGTCGAAGGTATAGCCGTTCTCGGGATCACCGACGACGCCCGTTCCGGGGCCGGATGGGGTGATCTCGCCATCGGGGGGCTCTACCTCAAAGGGATAGATGGTGAAATCGTAGGGCACACAGAAATCCTTTAGTTTGATGTCGAGGTCTACCGCTGTCTCTTCCGGCGAGAAGCAGTAGGTGATGGGCGGGCAATCGGAGCAGCACAGGTACGGCAGGAAGAAATCGGCGATGATGGTGCCTGGCTCCAGGTTGAGGTTGGAGCCGGTTTCTTCTCCGGCATACGCGATGATGAAGGTCCCTCCTTTGGGTACTCCGGCAGCGTGCTCCACACCCGGATGTTTTCTGGTGTATTCCGAGAAGAGGTTCATCTTACGCAGTTCTTCCTTTCGGCGCTGCATCTCCGCCTGAATGACGCGGATACGTTCCAGGGTACAACGGCTGATGAGAATCTGCATGACCTGCAACATACCCTGCACATCGAAGTTGAACACTCGGTTGGCAGAAGTGGAATAGCTGTTTAGCGCTGTATAGTATTCATTCACCTGCCTTACAAGTTTGGCCTGCGAGCGCTCCAGAGCGGCCAGGTCGAGATCCGAGCAGGGGCGGTCGATCACCCGGGCGAAATCAATGACATGGGTGACGATGGTGGCCGGATAGTAGACGGCAATCTGATATTCCTGGTTGGGAATTTCCGAGGTTGCCAGGTTCTCCTGGATCAGGTTGACGGCCAGGTCGCGGTTCTCACAGGGGTCTTCCTGTCCCTGATCGATGCCCTGTATCACATAATCTCCGAGGTAACCTTCCTGCACATTGACCACGTTTATCAGGTTCTGTACAATGGATCCCTCGGATACCGTATAATCGTAGGGACGAATGGTATCCACCTGGGTATCGGCGGTGAATACATTGGTGGGATTATAGCGCACCAGCCCGCCGACCGTGCTGCCCAGCATACACTCTATTTCCTTTTTCCAGGCCCGGCAGATGGTTTCCAGGTCCTGAAAAAGGCACTCCATATCCTCTATGACGGTGCCGCTGGCGTCGGTGCCTACCTTCAGAGCGACTACGTCAAAGGGCAGGCTGTGCTCCCTGCGTTGCCGGAGGATCTCCTGCAGGGCGGGCATGAAAGGCCGGCAAAGATGGCCTTCTATGCGGAAAAAGTCGTATTTCTTGATGCTGTAAGCCAGTGGATTCCTGATGTGGCCCAGCTGAGCCGCTACGGCATACTGGTTGGCGTGGTAAGACAGGTTCTCCGTGCTCCGGCATCTGCGCCTTAGTTCGGAGTTCCAGTTGCTCAACAGCGGCTGGCTGATGTTGTAATAGGCAGGAATAGCCCGCAGGGTAAGCGGCTGGTCCAGTTCCCGCGAAGGCGTGATCCTGATCTCCTGCAGGTTGTTGGCGGGCTGGAACTGCCGGATCAGCAGGTAGAGCTTGTGGTGCAGTGCTCTCACTTGCCCGGCCAGCTCGTCCTGCCCATCGTGAATGGGCGAATGCAGGAAGCGCGTGCGGTAGGGTGAAGGTTCGCAGGATTCTTCAGCCACCAGGCCGGTAAGACGAACGTGTTTGGGGTAGGTATCCATGGACGGGCAGCAGGCGGACCACAGGTCGAAAGCCACCTCGATGAATTCATTGTAGGTATCCACCAGGTCACACAGCAGATCGTAGTAGTACTGCACGCGGCACATATTGCCGGCGAGCATCTGCTGGCCGATTCCCGGCAGGGTAGTCATTACGGTTTCTTCAAAACCGGCCTGGCCCTGGTAGAGGCTTTGCAGCACGGGATTATAATATTTGAAGGTACTGAGCAATGCTGTCTGCAGGGTGGGCAGTGACTGAGTGATCCGGCCGGCGTACAGTTGCAGCAACTGATCGGCGGCGACGATATTGGACGCGACTTTTACCCTTGGCAGTTGCAGGCCGGAAAGCTTGAAACGCGCATTGACCAGTTCATCGATCTGCGCTTCCGTTTTTGGGCCGTTCAGCGCCCGTTCCATGCAGATGATGTTGCGCATATCCTCCTTGCGCACAAGCAAAACGCGCAGGGTGAAAATGCGCTCCGTCCCCTTTTCGTTACAATCATTCTCAATGCAGTTCTTCAGCTTCTTATCCAGGCACTCCAGGTACATCAGCACCCCATAATTGGTGATGGCCTCCGGAAGGTCGCCCAGCGGTTCCGCACCCTGTATCTTTTGCTCCTGCAGCTCGAAGAGCGGGATCTCCGCCCCGCCGTTGAGGAAGAACGGATAGATGTCTTCCTGCGGATCGGCATAAGGCGTAAAGAAGGGATACTTGATCAGGCTGTCCGGCGCATCCCCCTTAAAGGTGATCAGGTAGCCCTTGGAAGTGATGGCCACTCCGGTAGATACCGTTACGGCGGTGCCGCCATCGGCCAGGCGGGCCTGCAGGCCGCAGACAATGCCCATGCCGATCAGTTTGACGCGAGTGAGCCGTTCCTGTTCCTCCAGGTAGGAAACAGCTTCGTTGAGGTGGTCGGCCGTCAGCACCTGGTCGGCCTCGAAGATGGGATAAGTGTTGTTTATGGTAACGTTCATTGCTCGAAATATTGGAGTGTCAAATGATCAATTTTTCTAATTGGAATGGTCCTCGTCGCCGGGAGGAGGCTGGAACCTTCCGAGGAAGGATTTGTCCAGGATGATGGTATTCTCCTCCTCACTGTCATCGCAATCGTGCAGGAAGCCCTGGAAGTAGACGTTCCTGAATTTGCCCATCAGAGTGACCAGGGCGTTCAGCCGCTGGCTGAGTTTATCCTTGTCGGGAAAGCGCTTGGCATTTTCCTCCAGCCACCGCCGATAGTGCAGGTCCAGCAGGCGCATCTGCCGGTTGTCCACCCAGCAGATCTTGACGTGTACATGGGCGGGCGCCTCCTGCCGGAACAGGCGGTTGACGTATTCCCGGATCTTCATTTTCTCGTCTATGAATTTTTCCATCCAGTAAGGCAGCACCACCGTTACCCGGAAGGAGTAAGGGTCTTCTTCTCCACAGAAGAAGCAATCCTGGTTCAGGCAGACCTCGAACAACAAGTCTTCGTATTCGCTTTTCGGCCGCAGCAGGATGTGCTCAATGAGGTGGAACCCTTCCACTTCGCAGGGCTCGCCATCGAAACCGGCGGCGATCTCCTGTCGCAGGTTTTCTCCTGCCTCCGCGGCCAGCTCTTCACTGCCGTACTGATCTATGCTCTCCAGGTATACATCCTTGCTGATGATGGCGTCCGTTACCGGATGGCGGGTGATTTCCGCGATCTGGAAAATGTACTGGGCGCCCGCCGGTTCGGTAGTGTAGTTCTCCGCTTCCGCGGCCAGGGCGATGGCCTCTTCCATGGCGTAAAAGGCTTCGTCGAAGGTGGTAAAGTGCTTGGGAGAGGTGAGCACATCCGTTCCGCCCTGCTCGAGTTTGAAAGTAAAATCAAAGGGGTTGATCTCCACCACCTGGAAGTTGTCCCGTATGGTTTCACAGTGCAAGTCCTTACGCAGGTAATCCTCCATGCCGATCAGCTTGCTCATGCGCTTTTTCAGGCCGGCCACATTTTCGGTATCCCAGAGCTCATCTTCATCCCGGTAATTGAAGCCTTTGCCCCGCTGGCTGCTGATCACAGGATACTCTTCCAGGAAGCTGATCTTGTCGTGGATGAGCTCCTGCATCTCGTCCTCGTCCAGTTGCTGGAAGACCAGCAGAGCGTAATCGGTGAAGCTCTCGGCAAAGCGGGCGAGCAGGTGGTCGAGGAAGCGGTTGCGGCGATCCAGGTAGCCGGCATGGGATTCGAAGAGCCGTTGCAGGCTCTTGGGGCCGATCTCTGTCCCCGCGGCATCTTCCAGGGCTGAGGGATTGGCGTACAGACTTTCGCCCAGCAGCTCTGCTTCCAGGAAGCGGGCGTAGTAGGTTTTCTTCAGCTTGCCGGTGGCGTGCTCGTCCAGGGAGAAAAGTTCCCGCAGGTTGGACAGCTGCGACAGGTAGTTAGCCAGCAGCTGGTCGAAGAAAGCCAGAAAGCCCTTGAGCTGGGCGGCTTTGCCCTTACGCTCGGCGGTGGCCGTTTCCGGCAGGCCCTCCACTCCTACTCCATAGGTTTGAGGCAGGAGGTGGCGCAGGGGCTGATAGCTGTCGAGCGGCAGGGGCCGTCCTTCCGGAAGGGGAAAGTCGTTCTCTTCACTCTCCAGCTTGTAGCGCTCGGCGATGGCCCGCATGCGGGAGATCTTTTTAAGCAGTTCCTCCTCTTTACTTTCCGGTAGTATGTAGGGCAAGCCGTCTTTAAAATAGAGCAGTTTGGATTTGTCTATGCTGAGCTCCGCCTTGCAGTGATGATCGATCAACACACACCAGCGTTCGCTGGGCAAAACGGCATTGCCTTTCTGATCGTACTTGGTGAGCAGCAGGTCCTTGACCGCCAGTACGCCCTTCACATCCATGATGAGGTTGATGATGTCGGAGGCGTAGATGTAGTACTTGTCTTTCAGCTCCGAAGCTTCGATCTCTTCATCGGGAATAAAGCCATGATTCAAGGCCGGGCCGTTGAAGATCTCTTCGGAAGGAATGCCCATGGCCACCATCTCTTCCAGGCTGTAAAAGCGGATGGGTGGCGACATGTACTGCTGTATTTTGAACAGGATCTCCGCCTGGACTTCCAGCAAATTGGCGTCATTCTCGAGGATGATATCCGCACAAACGGCCACTTCATTGACACAAATGGAAGTGATCTTCTTGAAATCCTCGCAGAGGTTGCGGTGCGCGTGCAGGCGCATTTCCACCACCTCCGTGATCTCCATCAGGCGCTTCAGCTTGCCGTGGTAGAAGCCGATCAGGCTGCGGGCGTCCAGGAGTCCGATATTGGCTTTGAGCGCATCGATCTCTTCGGTAGTGCCGATACCCTTGAACTTCAGGTTGTCGAGCCGAAGATCCGGCAGGCTGCCCTGACCGTCGTACTGCAGCACCAGGTCCGCCGTCCATATCTTATTCACCTCATCGGGATTCTCATTTTCAAAAACCACCGCGGTGATCTCCGGCGAATTGATGAAAGCGAAATAATCTTCCAGCTGGCCGTAGACGTCCCTCCAGGAAGGCATCAGCACTTCCACATCCACTTCCTGCACCTCGCCGCTGCCATCTTTATAAGTCAGGGTGTAATCCAGTAAGCCACTGTTGAGGTCGCCGTACTGATCGTCCACTTCGTATTCCAGCAATACTTCGTACAGGCCCCGCAGGCTGATGGTATGTTCGGAAAGGCGGGCGAGGGTACGCAAAAGATATTGCTGATACTGAAGGATGATATTTTCACTATTGACGGTGGTGAGGGAAAGTTCCAGCTCGTCCTTTACCGCCGTTTCCGTTACCCCGTCGATCACCACCTCCGAGAATTTGATCTGGTAATTCGTCCCCTGGGTATTGAAATTGATGAGCACATCTCCCTGCCAAATGGCGGCGGCATTGTCGAAATCGAGATTCAGCAGGCTGATGGAGACTATGTTATCGAGATTGATGAAATTAAGGAAGCTATTGCGGCGGTTCTCCACTTCCGCCCAGCCGGGAAGCGGTATTTCCACCCGGTAGGCGGTAGTGATGTTGTTAATGCTGTCGAACACCTCCAGCTGCAGGGGCAGAATGATCTGTTCGGTTTCCGTATTGGCGGGGTCGTTGATAAAGTCGATGAGTACCCGGCTGTTGCCCTGGGGGTCGATATTCAGCTTTTCAGGCTTTATTTTGTGATCCGGCGCGAAGTATTTGAGTTGGCTGCTTTTGCATTCGGCATAGAAGTCCACCTCCTGGCAATCGGCCACGAAGAGCCAGGCGTTGCGAATGCCGTCCACGTCTACCAATAGTTTCCGCCAGTCGGTGGCTGTCCAGGGGTTGTTGGTGAGGATCTCGCGGGCGGTGAAAATAGGCGGCTCGGCCTGGCTGTTGTCGGTTCCTTCTTTAGCAAGAATGTCCTTCATATCGAAGCCGGTGCGGTGGCCGAGATCGGTGATGGCGTAGCAAAGGGCTTCCAGCAGGGTAATGCCCGGGTCGTGAACATTGTAGTCCGTCCAGATGTCGCTGGCCAGCCGCTCTATATGCGCGAAGCCTTGTTCCCGGAGGAAGCTGTAGTCTTCGCTTTCGTTCAGCTGCCGTGCTTTAGGTATCGCCAATGGGACTTTCATACGCAATGGGTTACAACTTCTTTAATGTGGTGTTTGGAATGGGACACCAGGATGGAGCGGGAGGTAGAGGCCCGTGCTTCCTCGATGTCCAGCAGGTCGGGCAGACTGGGCCCGGTAAACTGGTCCATGCGGAACTGAGTGACGAAATCCACGTAGGGCCGCTCCTCTACGAAATCAAGCAATACGGATTTGCAGATGCTCCCGCCGAATTCCAGCTCTTTCATACTGCCATTATCGAATGCCCAGGGCGAAAGGAACTGAATGATCTCCTGCTCCAGGATCTTGCTGTACAGGGTGAAGTCTCTGCCGCTGTGGAATTCCACTTCGAAGTCCAGCTGAATGGATTCGAAGAGGGGGTTCACGACGTCCAGCTGCACGTGGGGGGAGATGCGCTTTTGCAAAAACCGCTTGATCTGGTCCAGCGTGTTCAAGCTGGTATAGGGCTTGAGGGGGTCTACGGCATTGCGCTGCTTCAGATCGGGGACTGCTACGAAGAGGACGTAGCCCGGCGCGACCTCATTGATGATCTTGCGGTTGGGGTCGTCCGGATCGGTGCGCAGGCGGGTGTGGTTGAGGCACTTGGCCTTGTATATCTCGGGAAAGGCCTCCAGCACCAGATGCTCGTAATCCCAGATAGTAATGGCGCGGTCCTTATGACGCAGCCGCTCGCTTACTCTTTTGTAGAAATGGGGCCGCTGTTCTTTAACCTTACCGCCGAAAGAACTGAAGGGCTGGTTGACTTTTTTCACAGCAGCTGCCGTTTGCTGCAGCTTTTTGATGGTACCTGCCTCCAGCGGGGTGGCCAGGAAGTCCTCGGCATTGCTCTGATCGGAGAAAGTGGCCTTTACGGCCTGGGCATCTACGCCTATGATATTGCTGATAGCGTCGGAGGAAGTACCCACGCTGGCGCGCAGCCAGGTATAGCCCGGCGGCAGCAGGGTATTGTCATCGTTGATCTTTCGGGGCAGAAAGAACTGAATGATCCCCGACTGTAGCAGGCCGTTGGTGCTGTCCGCCACATCGCCATCTTCCACCTGGCTGAAAGCCATCCAGTTGTTCTGGTAGAGGTAGTACCATTCCACTTCTTGTTTTTCCGCCAGAGGATTTGCGCTGCCTTCCGCCACCTGAAAGAGGATGGAGACACTCTGCTTCGGCTTCAGGTTTTCTAGGCCAATGTAGAGGTTGCCTTCGTGTCCTATCAGCGGTACCAGGCTGACGTCCTCGCCGCTCTTGTTGACCAGCGGGTGCCGCTCGCGCTGTCCGAAGGGGCCGAGGTGGAAGAACTGCTCCGTTCTTTTGGCGAATACCTCTTCGTCGGTTTCGTTAAAGCCGAAGTTGGAAGCGGCGGTGTAGTCCAGAGAAAGCTCCTTGAAAGTAGGCGTATAAGGCGGATCTTTTAAAACAATCGTTCCGCCATCATCGAACTGATCGTCTACCTTGTCTGCATTTGGCGATTCCTTTGATAGTTCGATCAGCACCTGGGGATATACCCGCATGAATTTCTTGTGCCCGAAATTATCCTTCAGGCGCAGGCGGATAAAGCCATCCTTGGAATTCACGGAAAAGGGCTTATCATCCCCATATTTGAAATGGGCGAGGCTTGTGCGGCCGATATTAGATAGCCGGCTGCTACCCGTTTCCGTCACCGCCGACTGAGGGTCGGAAAGGTCGCCTTTGATCAGCAATTTACTGGTATTGGTATCTTTCCATTCGCTATTCTCTAGATAATCCAGGCCAGTGTAAACCCAGGATACTGGGGCGAAGCTATTGCCGGCATCGGCCAGCCCGTCCCACTCTATATTAATGGACAGGGAAGAGGCCAGTTTTTTCTGGAATACTTCTTTGTTGCCTATGATGAGTGCTGAGCCGATATGCGGCGTGCCGCCAAAGGGCAGGAAAGGCTTGGAGGGGTCGAGCCGGCCAAGCTCGTTCTGTACGATAAGATTCTTCACACCATCCACGCTTACTTCCGTGCGCACCTGCTTGATCTTCAGTTTCTTAAGTTCGTTGTAGGGGCTGCTGTTGTTGTGCTCGCGAGCCATCACCTTGATAATGGGGGCTTCGGTGGAAAAGTGCTCCAGGTGAATATCGGCGGCGTAGGGCAGCACCGGGGGGTCTTCCGGGGTCAGCGTACAAACCACTTTAAATAAGCCGCCGGTAAAGGTAGGCGGAGCATCGGGAAACTTCTGTATCCAGCCCTCCTCTCCGGTCAGGTAGACGCTGAAATGCTGTGCCTGCCAGCCCGAAGTATTTAGCGGTGGGGCGGTTGGGTCAAGCAGAGCAGCTGTGAGTTCCAGCGTGATGGTGCGCTCGCCTTCCCGCAGAAAGAGATTGGGGGAGGCAATGGCAAAGCCTACCTCCGCTACTTCCGACACCTGATCGTAAAGAGCGATGGTATCGGCCTCCGCATCAGCGGGCGGCGCTACCGGAATCTCCGGATGGGCCTGGTTTTCATCGCTCCGAAAGCGCGTCACCGGGCCAAAGGGTTTCCACTGGCCGTCCGGGCTGAGCAGTTCTGCTCCCAGGCCGTCTTCCGAATTGGCGATGGGGGCCGCGTATATCTTGCCGTTCTGTTCGGTATAATAGACCGACTTCAGCTGGCTTACTTCCGCCTTATTGAGCGCCGTATCGCTTTGGGCTTTATAAACCACCTCATTGCCCTCGCTGTCTTTTCCGGCCTTGAAGGCTGTCCCCTCTTTCAGCAGGTAATCTTCCACCTGCTTCGCCAGTTCGATGAGGAGGTGTACTTCATCAGGGGTGGCGCCCTTTTCTTTCAGCCGGAGCACTTCCTTGTAGTAGTAATCCACATGGCGCTCCTTCAGACCGTTGAGTTGCTTCTGGGCAATGGCATATAGCTGCAGGAAAGCCAGATAAAGTGCGATGTGCGGTTGGTGGCCCGGCCAGTCCTCCATGGTCTCCTGTAGGAACTTCGGCGCTTCAAAAACGATCTGGCTGATGGCCTTCATCAGGCTTTCGAAGATGGCGTTCAGGGATTTCAGGGCGGGCAACAGGCGTTGCTCCACATCCTCGGGGGTGTCCATGCTGGGATCAGGGCTACCGTAGGCTTCCTGATAGCGGTTATAATCCAGAGCGCTGTAGAAGTCCGCCCAGCTGTCGGTAGTATCCAGCCATTTGGCCTTCAGGCCCTTCTGTATGATGTCCTGCGTATAGAACTGCTGTATGCCCGCTACCGGCGGGAAGGGGTCGCGGCGGCTGTTATCGATCAGGGTATAATCGCTGGTACCGCCGTCTACGCCTATAATGCCGGCCTTATACATGCCCAGCAGTTTGGTAAAGGGCGCCTGACAGTGTTGCTGTATGATGGAGCGGGCGAAGGCCCTGAGGTCAGTTTTTTCCGGCAGCCTGTCCACCTGCCGGTCGAGATGCGCCGCCAGGCTGAAGAGGAAATCGAATATTTTTTTGAAAGTGGGAATAAAGGAAGGCAGGTCACTCGTCACCGAACCGTCCAGCAGGCCGCCCACCGTATTTGGCGGGTCGAAAAGGGCCGGCAGTTCCCCGCCTGTTCCGGTGAGGGCATTCATCAGGGCCTGATAGCCCTGCTCGTAGGCTTCCACATTATTTTCGGCGATGATGGCGATGAGTATAGAGACGTCAGACCTGAAAAAGTCGCTCCAGTCTCCCGCCACCAGGTTTTGAAAATCGTAGTATTTCAGCTCTTCGGAAAACTCGCGGGCAAAAACCAGCAGGCTGGCCATGGAGTGCTCGTCGATATGCACATAGTCCTTTCCCAGCGCCGCCAGCAGGCGTTCTTTCTGGCTGCTGCCGCCTCTGGTTAATGGATTCTTATCGTTGCAATTTTTTGCCACTGCGTATTCTGGTTTTTATACACTTTAAATATTGGTCCCCTCATTGATGTAGAAGGGAAAGACGAAATTGGCCCTGGAATTGGTTTCCTTGATGGTAAACTCCACTTCGATGAGCACCCGCCCTTCCAGCTCACCACTATCGTTCATCACCACACTTTCGAGCTTGATGCGCGGTTCGTACCGGACGACGGCCTGCCGCACCAATTCCGTCATATAAGCCTTGAGGTTGGCCGTCAGCGGCTCGAACAACATACGTTTCATACCGGCGCCGTACTCGGGCGTCATCACCCGCTCTCCCAGCTCTGTCGTCAACAGGATCTGCAGGCTCTGCCGGATGTCTTCCAGATCGCGGGCCATCTCCAGCGTTTTACGGGACTTATCGAAAGCCGGCGGAAAGCTCCAGCCGGTGCCTAAGAATGATTTATGTTCGGTTTCTTCCATTTTGGTGTTTTCATTTAAAAAATGTAACACTGTCTTCAACCCCCAATAATTACCGTAGGCAGCCCCGCCACGATCACCCCACCGTGCGCCGTCATATCCCCCATGCGGGCAGCCGGCATGCCGCCAATGAGGACGGTAGCGGAGCCCTGGGCGATCACATCGGGAGGGCCGGCACACACGGCCATGTCCCCCAATCTGGCGGCGGGCATGCCGCCGATCAGGACGGTGGGGCTGCCGGGAGGCAGTATCGGCCCGCCTACGTGAGGCGTTCCGCCGGGAGTGGCCATGGGGCAGGTATGCATATCAGTTATTCTGGCGGCTGGTGGCATAGCTTCTGCTTTTTAGTTGATCTGAACAATTCCTCCTTTGATGGTGGTGCTGCCGCCGGCAGACAGCTCGGCGGTAGCGCTGCCCTCTACTTTCAGGCCTATCTGGGCGGTAGCCGTCAGGTTGAGGGCCTCGATGGTGCCGTCCTGAGCGGCCTTTACCGTCAGGGCGGAGGCACTTTCTATGGTAATTCCGCTGGAGTCCATCACGATCTTGTTGCCGTTCTGGTCCTTGATCGTGATGCCGCCGCTGTCGTCATCCAGTACCAGGCTGTTGCCGCCGGGGGTTTCTATAGTGATGGCCTTCTTCTCATCGTCAAACTCCAGTTTGAGCTGTTCGCGGGAGAGGTAGCCTTTCTTGTGGTTGTCGTCTGAGATGCCCTCCGGCACTGGCTTAGCGGAGCTGTGCAGCATGCCCAGCACGACGGCATCGCGGGGATCGTCATTGACGAAGCCTACGATTACCTCATCGCCGATCTCGGGGCGGAAGAAAGCGCCGCGGCCATCGCCGGCATCGAGACAGGCGAGTCGCGCCCAGGCCCCTTCTCCATTGGGGTCGATGATGGGCAGGCGCACTTTGATGCGTTCTTCTCCCTCCGGGTCGCCTTCCAGAGTGGTAACGACCCCGGTTTGCAGGCCGTTTATGGCAGGCAGCAATGAGGAAGCAGGCCGGACAGAAATGTCGAACTGTTCAGCGAACCACTCTTCCCGCAGGCCAAACTGCAGATTGGTGCTCCACAGCCCGCTCTGTATCTTATGGGAAACGCCGCTAATAAAGAGTTCGCCGGTGAAGCGATCCCCCACGCCCTCCAGCTTGATGAGCTGGCCGGGCTTGATATCGGGGTATCCCTCGATGCGGACGCGGCCGCGGATCTTCGCCAGGCGGCTGCGCAGGTACTTGGCGTCCGCCCAGGCTTGCAACTCTTCGGAGGTGAGGTGGCCGGAATGGTGCATTTCGATGGTGGGCTGGCCGAGTTCGCTGCTGAGATCGCTGCCGCTGAGGTTGCCCGCCTCCTCAAAGTTCGGGGCTTGCCCGTCGGCTTCCAGGATCTCCTGATCGGCGAAGCCCCAGCTTTTGGCCGTTACCCCTTCGTACTGCAGGCGGGCATCCATTTCGGTATCCAGTTCCAGTACGGTGGCGCCGTACTGAATGGTAAGTTCCGGGCTTTGCCCGAGATCCGGCTTCTTTACAATAAGTCTTCCGTCGTCCACCAGGCATATTTTGCCGTTGGCATCCGCGCGGCTGAGGATGAAGTCCCAGTCGGTGGCCTCGTACTGTACCAGCTCCTGATGCTGCACCTCGGTGCTTTCTATCTTCTTGGAAAGGCCGTACTCGCCGATGATCGTCTCGATCACGTCCGAGTCGGTGACTTCTTCGAAGTACCGGCTCTTGCGGCCTATCGTCATTTTGAAGGCCTCGTCGCGGCACTCCAGATACAGGCGGGCGCTGCCCTGCCGTGTCCGCAACTTGTGTTTGACGATAATGCCTTCGAAGAGCGTCTTTTCATCGGAATGATAACCGGCGAGAATTTCCATCCGTTTGCCGGGCACGAAAAGACCGGAACTGCTGGCGGGAAAGTCGCCCTGCGCCGGGTCGCCGTCCTTCAGGATGAGTTGGGCGGAGGGCAGCCGGTTGGCTTCCTTTTGCACCAGTATGGATAGCACATGGTACTGCCCGGGCACTTCTTCCCCGCCCACTTTCAGCGTGAAAGTGACCACATCTGGATTTCTCGAAACCGGTAATGTCTGGCTGGATGTTGCCATGCTGATTTTTTACTTTTCCAAAGGAGGGAAAACGATCTGCTGGCCCTCCTGCAGGGTTTGAAAATTGACGAGCTGGTTGGCCCGGGCGATGTCGATATAGTATTTGGAGTCACCATACATTTTATAGGCCAGCCAGTGTAGCGTTTCTCCGTCCTTTACGGTATGTACTTTGGTCAGGTCGGGCGACTGTTTGTCCTCCTCGTTGGCCCGCAGTTCTTCATCCACGAATTTGTTGAAGGCCGCCCGGATCTCCGCGCGGATGGGCGTGCCGTCGGCCTTGAACAGCTTGTATTCTATGCTCAGGCTCTCCAGTACACAGGGGAAAACGAGGGTGCCCCAGGTGAGTATGAGATAGGGCGGCCGGTGAATCTCCCCCAGGAACTTGTAGGTCAGGTCCTTGAACCGCTTGATATCGCCCATGACCCCTTCGGACAAGGGTGGGGAATCCGGGAAAGCGCCGGTGCGGTCGAACAGAAAGCGGAAGTCCATCTTCTCGTTGGCCGTCTTCTGGTAGTTTTGTGCATTGGCGCTGGTACCTTCGCCCTGTTCCTCATTGTACTCGATCTTGTACTCCTGGGTGTAGTTCTCTGGGTTGATCAGCGCTTCCACGCGATCGATCTGCTCATTGGGCAGCATTTTCGGCCCGCTGAAGGCCGTGATGCTCATCTTACTGAGTTGTCCGAGTGGGTTGACCATAATTTGTGTTTTGCGCCCGGGATAGTGTCCGGTTTGAATTTCCGACTTCCGCCTTCCCCTACCTTTCTTCCTTTTCTTCCAGTATCTTCATCATCTGCTCCAGGCATTCGGCGATGATTTCTTCCTTGATCTTCTGACGGTCTTTGGCGGAGGGAATTTTCTCTTCCCCTTCGGTCACCACCGCTGTAATATGCAGTTCCTTGATCTCGATCGGCATGATTATCCTTTTTTGACTCTGAAATACTGATAACTCAAATTCAAGCTTTCCACCAGGACCTTACTCTCCTGAGCGTTGAAGGCATCGATCTCCCAAGAGATGGGCAGCGCCTGGATGACATTCCAAATCATCAGGGGTTGATGCTGTTCATTGAGGAGCGTGACGATCAGGTCGGCGCGCACGAAGGCGAACTTATCGACGGCGCTTTTCACCCATTCGGTGATGCCCGATTCAAGCAGCAGGCCTCTTTTGAGGGTCAAGTCGCTATAGTTAGTACGTACGGGAAGCTTGTGAACGAAGCGATTTTCTCCACCCTCCGCATAGGATTCCATTTCCACACTCACATTCAGACCGCTCACTTCCTGGAACTCGATGTCCCTTGCGGTGATACCGGGAAGCTGAAAGTCTACCCGGAAGTGAAAGCCGACCGGTGGGTAATAGGTAGCCATGCTTAATCGTTTTGGATCGTCATGCCCTCGTGGACGATCTCCATCGTCTCGATGGCCACTTCATTGCCATCCGATTTCAGGTCGGTGGCTTGTACTTTAGTGGGCCAGGCATTTTTGATCTTCCACACGACCACCGGTTCATGGTTTTCGTTGAGCAGGGAGATGGTGATATCACGCCGCTCAATAGTATTGAGCTGCACGGTATTCCACCAGTCGAAAAATTCGTTATCAGAGGCAAAAGTACCGCGCTTCAGTGTGATGTTAGAAAACTTTTGCATGCCGGGCATCTTTACCTTATGGTATTCGGGGCTGGCGCCGTTACGGTATTCGATGACCTCGGTTTCCACATCCATGCCGGAAACTTCCGTGAACCCGATTTGGGTACCGCCCCACTCCACCTGAAAATGAAACTTCGGTAATGGATAATCTGCCATAATTCAGTGTTTTTGATTTGTGAGTATTTTTTATTCCAGATAAGTTCCGCCTTCCGCTTTTCTTAAGATTCTTGCATTTTGTGAGAAAACTTCAGGATGATAAATTCAGCCGGCCGGACGACGGCCATGCCGATCTCAACATTCATTCGTCCTTCCAGGATATCGACGGCAGTCATTGTCGTGCCCAGGCCTGCCCGCACGAAGAATGCCTCTTCGGGGGTAGCGCCGGCCAGAGCGCCGGCCCGCCATTGCAGCACCAGGAAGTTCTCGATCATGGCGCGCACCTTTACCCAGGTGTTGGCGTCATTGGGCTCGAAGACGAAGGCTTCGGTAGCCTTTTTAATCGACTCCTCGGCCATGTTGAAAAAGCGCCGCACGTTGACGTAGCGCCATTCATTGCTGTTGCCGGCCAGCGTACGCGCTCCCCAGACGAGGATGCCCTTGCCGGTAAAAGTGCGGATGGCGTTGATGGATTTACCGGTGGGATGCACGTTCAGGTTGTCCTGCTCAGCATTGGTGATCTTGACCAGAGGGCCGGATACCAGGTTGAGGCTGATGTTGGCCGGCGCTTTCCATACCCCGCGGGTATTGTCCACGGTAGCATATACGCCGGCGATGGCACTGCTCGGCGGCAGGGTAAGCCGCTGCCTGCCGATAAGCTCCCGTACGCCGGCCTCAAAGGCATCGGTAAAATAACCCTGCAGATCACTGACATCACCGGTGGTGAGGCCAGCGGCGCCGAGGGCAATATCCCGGGCCATTTCTGCTGCATCCTGCACATCTGAAGTGGCCGCCTGGGCGCTGGCTACGTCGGTGGCAGATTCTGCAGTGCTCAGCGCAGCATTGGCGGCATTGAGCACATCGGTCGTATCATCTCCCCCACCCGACTGATAGGTGCTGGGAGAGATCTTTTCCGCCTCGATCACGACATTGGCTGCACTGAGTGCCAGCTGGGCCGCTTTGACAATGCCTGATATGGCTACCGTATCGTCCGTAGCAGCATTCACATCCGAAATGGACTTGTTAACGTTCTCCAGCATTTCTACCGTTTGCAGCACGGCCTTCAGGTCGGCCATCACCTTACCATCGATGACGACGGTATCGGAGGGGTCTTCGAAGGTGACCACCCCATCGTGATATTGATAAGTCAGAGTAGTTTTCAACCAAGGAGTATAGGCCGCGCCGTATTTCAGGTTGTTGCTGCCGATGCCGTCGCGGAAATCCTCGTACGTAGTGGTGGGCGGGTTGACGTCATCATAAAGGTCGATAATGGTGAAGCGGTCGCCCAGGTCCTGGCATTGCTGTAGCGCCTGTTTGTAGGCATCGTGAAAATCGGCATCGCTGGCCAGCTTGGTGGCGTCCGGGAAGAGGATGAGCGTGGGCTCGTCCTTTTTCTTCAGGGCGCCCAGGCCGCCATTCAACCCGATGAGATCATTCACATCAATGGCCCCGCCATCTGTCTGCTTCCCCACACTGACGATATAGCAGGGGCCACCGCCATTGCCGAAGAACAGCTGCAGGGCATAGTACATCAAATAGTTAGTGGGGGTAAAAGTCAGTCCGGTAACCCCGTCCGCATCGATATCCACCTGGAACTCTTGCGGGAAGTTTTTCCCGAAGAACTGCTCGTACTCCAGCAGGGATGTGATCCGCTTGAGGAAGGGGAAAACAGAGACGTCATTACCATCATCATCCTTCGCCAGTTCGGTATAGCCGATAAAGGCCGGGATGGCGGTTTCCACCTCCGCTACCGAAGGCGGCAGGAGCGATATTTCTTCTACATATACGCCCGGTGTTTTATAGTTCATGTCTTTTATGTTTGATCAATTGATTTAAAGCAATTTCCGGCTTCTCGTAGCGTAGCGAAGAGCCGTATGGCCGACTTCCTAAGATTCCTGCATCTTATGCGAAAACTTCAGGATGATAAACTCCGCCGGTCGCACGACGGCCATGCCGATCTCCACATTCATGCGCCCTTCCAGGATGTCGAGGGCGGTCATAGTGGTGCCCAGGCCTACGCGCACGTAGAAGGCAGCCTCCGGTTTGGCGCCGGCCAATGCGCCGGCCCGCCACTGCAGCAGCAGGAAGTTCTCGATCATGGCGCGTACTTTCACCCAAGTGTTGGCATCATTGGGTTCGAAGACGAACTGGAAGGTGGCCTTTTTGATGGATTCTTCCGCCATATTGAAAAAGCGGCGCACCGGTACGTAGCGCCATTCGTTGTCATTGCCGGCCAGGGTACGGGCGCCCCACACCAGCACGCCCTTACCTGCGAAGGTGCGGATGGCGTTTACGGATTTACCGGAAGCGGTGACGTTCATATCACGCTGGTCTTCATTATCGATGTCGACCATGGGCTTCTGCACAGAGTTGAGGCTTACATTGGCCGGCGCTTTCCATACGCCGCGGGTGCGGTCGACAAAAGCATAGACGCCCGCCATAGCAGCACTGGGGGGCAGCATGACCCGGTGTTTGGCGAGGGCGGCATTGACCCGGTGGTATACGTCGTTGAAAGAATGAAAGGCGGATTCGCTCTCATTCACCGGCTCGTCTGTCCAGCGCAGACGGGTGGTGCCCGGCAGGCCGTTTATGACCACTTCATTTTCGTCGTAATAGTAAGTGAGGTTGGTCTGCAGGTAAGGATAGTAAGTGATGCCGTATTTGAGGTTGTTATTGCCGATGCCGTTGCGGAAAGTACTCTCGATGGTGGAGAAGGCTTCCGTACCATTCTGCGCATAGGGGTCGATGATGGTTACCCGGTCGCCCAGATCCGCGCACTGGCTCAGCGCGTCGACGTACAGGCTGTAGTAATCAGTGGGGTCTGTGGGGTCAGTGACGATCCGCAGAGCATCCGGGAAGAGCAAGATGGTGGGTTCGTCTTCCTTTCCTACCAGCGCCAGGCCGTCTGTATGTTCGGTAAGAGCAGCCGCGCCGGTGGAGGCTCCGCTGTAATCATCGATCACGCAGACATAGCAGGGGCCGCCGCCGTTGGCAAAGTACAACTGCATGGCGTAATCCATACGGAAGTTGAGCGCCAGGTCGCTCTCCGTAATAGGCGTCAGGGCATTATCGGCGCCGCTGACCGTCACGGTGCTGATAGCCTGCTGGGCGCGCCCGAAGCGTTCCACAAATTCGGTATAGGATTTGATGCGGCTGACATAGGGGAAAGTGGTCACTGCGTCGCCGTTCTCATCCGTAGCCTTTTCGGTATAGCCGATAAAGGCAGGAATGGCAGTCTCCACCTGTGCAACGGAAGGTGGTAAGGTAGAAATTTCCTGTACAAAGACGCCTGGCGTTTTATTGGACATGGCCTTTAGATTTATGTTTTACAAATAGACATCAGCATTGGCCCCGATGACATTTCCAGAGCCATCGAGTATGGGTTTCACGCTCTTCCCGTTCGGGTTGGGCAGGGCGATCAGGGTGCCGTTCCGGGTCATAGAGACATTCAGATAGGTTTCCTGTAGTTTTATCTGCGCATTGGATTCATAGGTATTGGTGCCGGCATTGAGCGTGAAGGATGCAGCGGCTGAGGTAAAGGCCGTAATGCCGGTAGTTCCTCCGGGGAAGACGTATCTCCAGGTCAGCTCGCGGTTGTCGAACCAGAGGTGATAGGTTTTCTCGTTTATGGTATCGTTGCCGGCGCCGGTGATGAAGCGGTAGTCGGCCGTGCCGGAACCATCGGGCACTTCGCTGTTGTGGAAGATCTCCACCAGGCCGAAAGCCGGGCGGTGGAAGAAGTTGTCGTCCAGATATATCCGCTGATCGCCACCGCCGTTCAGGTTGATCGAATAGAAGCCGGAAGGCAGCTTTTTGAAGGCTTCGACATCGTAGGAGGTGAAATCGAAGGTTTCATTGACATTCAGGGGGGGCATGGCATCGCTGCCATTGAAATTTTTGATGGCGAGGTTAAAGCTGCTCACCGGACTAGAAAAAGTAATATTGGGAATCTTCGGCAGGAATACCAGCCGGTCCTGGCCGGATATTTCATCACCGCCGGCGCGGGAAATCAGGTTTAGGGTAACGTTCGTACTATCCGGGCCCGTGGTCGTATGCTCGTTGTCGTATCGGTTCGTAAAGTAATAGCCCGGCTTTATGGCATTCAGGTATTCCACCTCCGGCTTTTCGAACGGCAGGGTGGTGAAATTCAGGAAAAAGGGGTTGTTCAGCTGCAGTTCGAAAGTGAGTTTGAAGCCTTCCGTCAGGGAAACCGGTATTTTCAGCAGGCCCGTATTCCCGTCTACCTGCGCCAGCACCACTCCCCCGTCGGCGGTGTTGCGGAACAGCATGCCGTAATTGGCCAGCAGCTGTCGGGTGGCGGCTGTGGGCACGAGGGTAAAGTCGCCGCACACCCAATCGCGGTAGTACCGGTTCAGGATCTTGACCTGGAATAATCGTTTGAAGGAAATATTCATGTCCTTGCTTACCGTTTGAGCTTTTCTTTAATAGGTGGTACTGCCGTCCACATTGACTTCCAGAATGGGGTCGCCCTCGTCGATCTGCTTGTCGCGGGCTTCGTGCGGCACCAGGCGGACCTTGTAAAAAACGCTAGGTTTGTGGGCGCCGCCGTAAATGCTCCAGATGTAATTGATTTGTTCGAATGTAAAATCTTGAAGCTCTACAATGAGCTTGTAGTTTTCCCCCAGTTTCGAACCGCTGGGAGTACCATCCAAGTGGGTGAATACATTTTTTCCCTGGAAAAATTCGAGGACCTTGGAAAGGTTGGTCAAAGCAGAAATGTAATTACCATGGCTGCTAATGAGCACGTATAAATTGGTATAGATCTTACGGTTTTTGAAGACTACCCGGTAGCTCTGTGTCAGGCGGTGGTGTTTTCCGTTCTTCAAGGTACTTTCTTCATCTACTTTTACAAGGGTAATCACCACTCCGGTATGACTGATTTGCCCCGTTTCATTAACCAGATTGTCGACCTCCACATCCTCCAGTTCATCGTAGTTCATCAATTCTTCCTGAAGTACCTTTAAAGTGTCCGCAATTCTCATGTGCTTTATTCAATTATATGCGTTCGAATACGTCCTTGAATTCTCCTTCTTCGATCAAATCCTCTACCACCAATTGGATAAACGCCGGTTCGCAACTCTCGACCAGCAGCATATTGCGCTCCCAGAAATATTTGCCAGCCAGCCTTTCTCCGGTTTTTGCGTTTTCCCGAAGTATTTCATCGACGCGTTTGAAAGTAAAAAATGCCGCCACGAATTTTTCGCCGTTCTTCATTTGCACAATAACATCCGTATGGAAATTGAGGAAGTCGGATTTTTCTTTCAGATCATCAATCCCGGAAAGAAAAAGACGATCAACTTCGTAATGCATTATCTGGTTCTTGATTTACCTCAATTAAAAGATTTGACCTTCCTTCATTCATTCTGTCGAAGACGATCTCTTACAGCTTCTGTAAAGGCTTTTCTTCGGCTGACCGCCTCCAAGACAGGAAATGGAAAGAAGCCGAAGTCCGGATACTACAAAGGGGCTGCTACAGCGTTGTTATAAAAGTTTAACCACTTCAATATGAGGAAGAAAAAGAAGAAAGGAAACCGCTATCTGACTAACGGAAGAAAAACCGGAACCAGCGGTTGGCACAAGGGAATGTCCGGAATATTCACACCTGTTTGACTTGCTGGAGAAAAGCACTTTTCCGACGTCGGGACACCGGCACAGTAGAACCGTCGGTCATCTCGATCGTTCCATCGCGGTGCAGTCGCAAAATTTTTCGCAAATTAACAAGATGAGACTTATGGATGGCAAAGAAACCCTGGTGTTCCAGCAGTTTTCGAAATTCACCTACATTGTAAGAGCTAACGATATCAGAGCGGTTTTCAGTAATCACCCGGGTGCATTTCTGTAAGCCTTCACAGCGAATAATACTCGCTACCTGTAAAAACTCCAATCCCTCCATCGTAGGAATCCCAATTATTTCCTCCAGCAAATCCGTTTTTTCGGTGCGCTTTGCGGTTAATTGCTTGTTTTGGATACGCTGTTCGGCACAATATACTGCCTGAATCAATTCATGTGGCTTAACGGGCTTGAGGAGGAAGCCAACAGCATGGTGCTGTATGGCGTGATAAGCCAACTCAATAGACTGTGACATGTATATTGTTTCAAAATGGAACTGTGGAAACTGCTTGACCAATTCGAAACATTTCCGGTTACTCAAATCCGAACTGATAATCACTAACTGCGGCTTGAACTTCAGAATGTATTTACGAGCCTTCTTCAGGCAAGGGGAGCGCCCCGCAACCTTCACCTGAGGGCACAAATTCGTCAGCTTTGATTCCAAAGCGATGGTTTCCTCTATCTCTTTTTCGATGATTAGTGTGGAAATCATTTTATTCTCGATTGGGTTTTAGAGCATCAAGCTCTTAATCGGTGTTCTGGTCAAATCGACTTTTATTCAAGTCGTGCTATTAACCTCCCCAAAAAGCGGGATTCTCTCTCCGGTTGATAAAAGAGGTTGTAATAGCCTGCTCAGGTAGAAAGAGGAGAAAGGATAGTGCTATAATTTGCCTATCTGGAGTTGTAGGTCTTACGGATTTTATACGGAATTTTAAAATGTGTTAATAAATAATTTGGGAACAAAAACCTTTATTTAATTCCTTACGAAAAAAACAGAAAAATGTTGGCTCACACATATTTTTTTTAAAAAAAACAAAACTATTACTATGATTTCTCCTCTTTGATAGCTGGTAAGCTGTCTCTAAAGTTCTCAGACGAAAACTGACCGTCAGGAAAGACGTATAGCGGCGACAAATTTTGTATACAGGGCATCACACTGCACTAACAGGTGCAAAAAATGCAAAGGGAACCAACAAATCCCGAGGGAGCCAAATGACGGGACCCCCATATTTTACACCAAAGGTGCCCCGGGGGACAGGGATCTGAAGGAAGGCAGCGGCAAAGTCCAGGTGTGCCCCCTCTCCGGGCATGGGGCAGGCAGCCCAGCGCCAAAAGAGGACGAAATTATGGATAGGATATTTATGTTACAGAGCACTAGACTTATTCAAACAGTATCATTTTTCCCTACAATCCCCTATATTGCTACTCATTTTCAAAATCACTTAAAAATTATTTCCTAAACAAATTTCGTGTTTTGAAAATCATTAGGAGCAACAAACACATACGTTCTGTGACCGGATTAAATCCCTGCTTCAAATTCCCTGCGAAATTTGTCAAAGAAAAAATCAAAACTTAAATCGAATCCCCATGGCAAACATCCAAATGCTCCAAAACCTCTTGTACAGCAACAGCGCCGAGATCTACCTGCGCGCCGGGCAGATGAACCAGTACGTTACTGCCTTACAGCATTTGTTACACGAGCTGGGCTACGACCGCGAACTGATGTGGAGCGTCTACGGCGCCGACGGCTACTACGGACAGACCCTCGTCAATGCTGTCGGGAAATTTGGGGCGCAGAACGGTATCCCCACCGGCGGCATGTCGGTATCGGCCTCCCTCTTATCGAAGATGCTGAACAAGCACAGCGGGCAGCAGTCTTCCACCGGTGGCAGCCCAGGATTCCCCTCTCAGCCGCAACCGGAATCGAAACCCAAGCCACCCAGTTCCGACCTGCAGGTCAGGGACCAGGGCGACCGCGTCAATGTCAGCAACGGGCAGCAGCAGGTGTCCTTTATCAAGCGGGATGCCGGCCTGGCCTACTACGGCTCCATTACCATCGATGATGCTATACAAAAAAATGCCAGCCTCATTCAGTCCCTGGGTATTACGCCTTCCGCACTTAATGTTATGAAGTCGGTTTCGGAAAACGAAGGCAAACTCGACGCCATCAATACCTACGACCGGGCCTTCCTCAGCATCGGCATCTTCCAGTGGACCATCGGGGCGCACGACGGCACGGGCGAGCTGCCCGCCGTACTGAAAAAGTTAAAAGACAACTTCCCCGGCGACTTCCGGCACTACTTCTCTTCCAACGGGCTCGACGTCTCCCCGGATACGACCAGCACCTACGGATACCTGACGCTCAACGGGAGTAAGATCGACACCATGAACGAGAAGGAGCAGTTCCGCAAACCGGAGTGGGCCTTCCGCTTCTGGCTGGCTTGCCAGGACCCGGAAATGCAGGCCATCGAAATCGACCACGCCCTGTCGCGCCTGAAGACCTTCTACTGGTCGCCCAAGTATACGATCAACGGCTTTACGATCTCGGAAATTATCACTTCCGAATACGGCGTAGCCCTCATCCTCGACCAGCACGTCAACCGCCCCTCCTACGTGCAGCCGTCTATCGAAAAAGCTATGCAGCAAACCGGCCTGACCAACCCCACGTTCTGGGGTACGCAGGAAGAGATGCAGGTCATCGAGACTTACCTCAACGTGCGCGCTTCCTTCACGACCGGCAGCGCCAGCCCGATGACCAAAGCCCATGAAAGAGCTGCTGTGACGCAGAAGTACCTGCACCGCGGTGTTATTTCGGCCGAACGCAACTCCTTCCATTACAGCCAGCAAATGATTGCCTGAAAGAAAGGATTGGAGGATTGAATGCATCCTCCAATCCCTCAATCCTCTAATCCTCCAATCCTTGAGTAACGGCGCCAACATATTCTTCCTTTACGATCCGGCCGACGCCGGCGCCTACGATGCCCTGAAAAAGCACCTGGGCCGTGCCGTACGCAAGATGAACACGCTGCGCTCATCGGCGGAGGTGCCCCCCGGCGCCGATACCCTTGCGGCATGGCATCAGTTCCTGGACGAAGCAGACCTGGTTATCCTGCTGGCCAGCGCCGACTACTGGGTCTCGGAGCTATGCGAAGCGATCCACGATGAACTGATGGAGCGTTTCAAACAGCAACAGGTGCCCCTCGTACCCGTATTGGTGCGCGACCACGACTGGACGGAAGAACTGCCCGGCCTGAGCGTTCTGCCCAAAGACGAAAGGCCGGTCAACAGCCTGCCGGATGAGCAGCAGGATACCGCCCTGAAAGATATCGCTGTAGAAATCAAAACCCTCATTAAGAAAGCCGGAGCGCAGGAGGATTTGCAATCCCAGACCGATCTGCTGAAGAAGAGTCTTTTTTACTTCAACTACCAGGCTCAGCGAGAGACCGTCTACGATTACTACCATCGTCTGGGCGAATCCTTCAACCCCCTGAATATTTTCCTCGTGCAGGGTACCGAACGCTGTGGCCACCGACTCCTGATCGATATCCTGCGGCAAGAATACGAGATCGGACTGGAATCCCCTCCCCTGCCCGTTCCGCTGGACCTCGTCGGCCGCAGCGTCGACGCCCTGTGGTACGAACTGCGCAACGCCCTGAACCTGCGCGACCTGGACCCCTATGACAAAGAAGGCATCGCCGGCCGAATCCTGTCGCGCCTGGAATACGAACACATCACCCTTCTCTTCGAACATATCGAGCGTTGCCACCGCCAGGAAATCCTGCCTTGTATCAACGGCTTTTGGTTTGAACTGAATGGTTATCTGCAGCGACTGAACCCACAGCAGACGCCGCACCGGTTCTTTCTCTTCATCAACGACCGCGCCTGCGAGCAGTTTGAATATCAACTGCAGCAATTTTACCCGCAGAATACCGGAATGTCCGCCCCCGAAGTGGTGCAGCTGCTGCCTAGTATCCGGCGCGTCAAACAGGAAGACCTGAACCTCTGGATGAGCAAAATTTTCGACGCAGGGCTGGACTACCGGGAGTTGTGGAAGCTTTTAAAGGACAAGTCCGATCATATCCTCGAAGAACCGGAAGGACAATACGTCAGAGACGCCGTCGCGAAAATTATCGACCAGTTGCCGCTGAAAACGCAAAAAGCGGAGATTCTGGCTAAATTCCATCTGTGAAGAAAATCGGAATATTTACCCAACCACACCGTGAGCAGGCGGCAAGCAATCAGTACATTAAAAGATGAATTATTGTAAATTTACAGAAGCCTGTATAGGACAAATAAGGAAATAGTGGAATAATTAAAAATATGAGCGACGAAATTACCATGACCTACCGTGGAGAAGCTTTGAAAAATGCCGTGAAGCTGGAAAAGGCAAACCGGCTCCTGGAAATAATTCCCCCTTATTATCCCAGTGAAGAACTCGTACAATCGGTGGAGCTGGCATTGCTGCTTCGCCGCCCCCTCCTGCTGATGGGCGAACCCGGCTGCGGCAAAACCAAACTCGCCCAGGCGGTCGCCTATGAGATTTACGGCGAAGATTATCAGCAGTATTACTTCGAATGGCACGTCAAATCGACCTCTAAAGCACGCGACGGCCTGTATACCTTCGATCACCTCAAGCGACTGCGGGATGTGGAACTGGCGCGCGCCACAGGGAAAAGCGGAAACAATACGGCCGACTCAGAAGAAGACCTGGAGACTTACGTCAAAACCGGCCCGCTGGGCCGCGCCTTCGATGCCTCCCGGCCCGGAAAACCGGCCGTACTACTCATCGACGAGATCGATAAAGCCGATATCGACTTCCCTAACGACTTACTCCTCGAACTGGACCAAAAGCGCTTCCTGATCGAGGAAACCGGGCGTGAAGTCCGCGCCGCCGAATCGCCTATTATCTTCATCACCAGCAATGAGGAAAAGGAACTTCCGCCGGCCTTCCTGCGCCGCTGCCTGTTTCACTATATCGAGTTTCCAAAAAGCAATACGCTTCGCAAGATCGTCGCCGCCAACTTCCCTCAGCTCGATGAAGAGCTCCTGGACCAGATCCTGACGCGCTTCGACGAGCTGCGAACGGCCATGAAGGAGGATCCCAACACCGAAAAGAAAGTCTCCACCAGCGAACTGCTCGACTGGGTAAAGGCCATCAACCACTTTAACCAGCAATCCGTACAGCAGCAAATCAGCGGAGATAAACTACTGCATTACCAAACCCTGCTGAAAACCCTGAATGATATGAAACTACATCAGCAAAAAAATAACAAACATCAGTAGTAAATCGAAGTAGAAGAAAGAACCGAAATTCCGACTTCCGACTTCCAAAAACTCCCAAAAAATAAATTTAACCACCATGCCCAACCCCTTCCTGTACGAGCTCTTCAATGCCGCGCGCCGCCGGCTCGGGCTGCCTATCGGCATGGAGGAGTATTTTCTCCTGCTCCGGGCGTTGCGCCTGGGCAAGGGCGTGGTAGGAAGGGAAGCGCTGCTGCAACTTTGTGAAACACTATGGGTCAAAAACGAACGGCAGCGGCAGGTCTTCCGCCAATATTTCCAGGAACAGATCCGGGATGACCTAAGAGCCGCCACCGCCATCCTGGAGGCATTGGAGGCTGCAGCTCCTCCACCTGGCGATGAACCGGATAAGCCTCCGGAAGTAAAACCAGACGCTCCGCCTCCGGAGATAAAAGAGCAAAAGAACGCGGAAGCCGATAAGGAAAAGGAACCGGAAAGGGTGGAATCAGAAGTGGAAAAACCGAAGGCTGCACAAGACGCTGAAATGATGCTCAGCATGGAAGAAGGAGAGGAAGAGATTGCCCTGACCGAGGCGGAAGAGGATAAAGAACCCTCCATTCTCTCGCATAAGTACGTCTTCACCGACACCTACCTGCCGCTCAACGACCGGCAGCTCAAGCAAAACTGGCGCTTTCTGCGCAGTCAGAGCCGGGCTGGCTTGTCCGAGGAAATCGATCTGGAAGCCACCATCCAAAGAGTAGCGAAGGAAGGATACCTGCAGGACTTTGTCTATCTCCCCGATCATCGCAATAAGATCCGCCTGGTGCTGATGATCGATCAGCAGGGCTCCATGATCGCCTTTAGAAAACTGGCCGCAAAAATTATCGATACAGCCATCGAGGGCGGACGGCAACAGGAAACGCAGACGCTCTACTTCCGCAATGCCCCCGGCGACCTGATCTTTACCCGACCTGATCGAACCCAGGCCCTCACGCGCAAAAAGCTGCTCAGCAGCTGGTCGAAGAAGTACACCTACGTCCTGATCTTCAGCGACGGCGGCGCCGCCCGCGGAACGCTCAACAGCGACCGGCTGGACGCCATCTGGGACTTCCTCGATCTGCTGAAAATTCACACACGGCACGTGGTCTGGCTCAACCCCGTCCCCCGCCACCGCTGGCCCGGCACCACCGCCGAACACATCGCGGATATCGTACCCATGTACCAGGCAACGCCACAGGGATTTCGCAAAGCAATCCAGGTGCTGAGAGGAAAGTCGTGAAAGAATGAAATATGGATTACCTGCAGTACATAAAAGAACAGCAATTACTTCCGGAAGACAGCCTGGAATTCCTCCAGCTGCAGAGCTACCTGCAGCGCTTTCAGAACGGGCAGTACGGAGAAGGCCACGCCTTGTTTACCGCAATGGCCGCCTTTCCCGTTTTTCTGACGCCGGAACTGCTGTACAAACTGTGGCTCAATTTTCAGGCCTACCGGGATGAAGCAGGTGACAAGCGAAAGATCCACCGCATCGAGGTCAGCGACCTCCTGCTGTCCGGACTGCTGCGGGAGGTGGCGGTGGATATCTACGAGATGCAACCTGCCATTCGTACTGCTCTGTTGAGCTGCCTGGAAAAACGCTTCCGCGAAAAGCGGAATATCCTGCGGGAACTGGCGGAATTCATGCTTTACTACGTACGCAGCTACCAGCTCGAAGGGGAGTCGGTGACGACAGCAGTACGTGAGGCCCAGGAATGGAACGCACTGGCCTACGTGGATCCCGCCGCCGCCGTTCGACAGATCCGCGAAGCCTTGTCCGGATCGATCGCGGCGGGCAGCCCCACCCGGCAGCTGCGTATCAACCTGCTGCTGCAGCGCCTCGATGAGCAGTACGGCCGCACCAATACTACCACCGGCCAACTGGACGCCTTTCGAACGCTGGTCGACTACAGCCAGGGCATGAGCGAATTTATTCAGGGTAATCACCGGAAGGCTCTGCAACGCTTCCGCAATCTGGAACAGCGCGCGCCTCTCAGCAGCACAGGCGGGACCAATCTGAAGCAGGTAAAAATGCCGATCCCGAAAGCGATCTACGAAGGGTTGCAGCAACCCAGCTCGGAAACCGAGTCGCTGGAACAAAGTCAGGTCTTTGCCCTCTTCGTCGGTATTGACCGTTATACCGGCCTGCCTCCCCTCAAGGGCTCCATCCAGGAGGCCAACGAAATGGCTTACCTCATCAGTCAACTCATTCCAAAGGAGCGACTCCAAAGCAATACGGTCCTGGATGCCGCCGCCCATAAGAAACTCATTCTTGGGAACTGGCAGGATTATTTGCAGCAGGCCCGGGAAGATGATGTAGTGCTGTTTTACTTCGCCGGACACGGGGAAAACCTAAGGCAGAATGCCCTGCTGCTTACGGACTATCACCGGGAGAAGAACCCGGAAGAGACGATCACCGCTGAAGAATTTCAGCAGTTGATTAAAGATTATGCGACAAATAATCCTTTCATCGTACTCATCCTGGATACGGCCACCAGCGGCGAAAACTGGCTGCCTCCCCAAAATGAACAATACCTCGTCCTGACCGCCGGCAAGTCGGAGACAATAGCCTTCGAAGCGCAAGAAGCCGGCGCCTTTTCCCAATTGCTGAGGGAAAAGCTGAGCGCTAAAAACGGCGCCGTCACTTATCAGCAGCTCATCGGGGAAGTGCGCGAAGTAATTTTATCCAAATCTCCCCGCCTGCCCGAGATTTTTGGCGCGGAAAGCGCTGCCCTGCGCCTCTTCCTCCACAATGCTTACAGCCCGGCGCCGCGCATCCAGGAGCTGCTGCGCGAGGCCGGCTACTACGAAGGGCCCATCGGCGAGGAACACCGAAGCGCCGCGGAGGAAGCGCTGCGCCGCTTTACAGAAGACTGGCAGGTCGAGGCCGGGCCGATGAAAGCCGTGCAACAAAAAATACTGTCGGATCAGCGGGAAGAGCTGCGCGTGCTCACGGTTGGCGGCCAGGTATCCGAACCGGTCGATGCGGCGCTGGCTGAATTGTTGGAAAACCTGTCCTTTCCCATCCGCCCGGAAATTTACCAGCCGCCGGATCCGCAGGCACTAGCTGCTCAGAAACACCAACCGCTGGAAAGTGAGGTCGCCGAAGCTGCAGCCCGCCGCATCGACGAAGCCGATTTCATCATATTACTGCTGGATGATGCCCTGCTTCAAAACGAAACGAGCCGGGCCGTCGCAGAACGCATCCGGCAGTGGCGACAAACCCGCTTTCTGCCCGTCGTCCCCTTGCTTATCCAGGACTGCGACTGGCAGCGGCACCCGGTCGCCCAATTGCCGGAAATGGCGCTTTACCGCAAAAAGGGTAACTTCCTGGAACTGGAGTGGATCACCGGTAGCGGCATGAATATGATCCGGGAGGAACTGGAGGGCATCGGAAGGTTCCGGCCGGCGGCACAGGAACCCAATGTGCATCTGATCCAAGTCTTAATGGAAAGCCTCGCTCCCTATGTCAAGGAAATAGCATACCTCGCCGATCGGGAACAAAGCGGTGAACAAATCTCGATTTTAGACAAGCGGAGAATCATTTTGACTAGCCTGCCGTTCCCGCTTTCCGAACACCTGCGCAAACTTTTCGTCCCCGTCGAGCCGGGAGTGGTCGGGTACGATCGGGTGGGCAAAAACCGGCTTCAACAACTCGTCGTCACCTATCACACTACCTTCCAACTGATCACGGCTACGCTTCTGGCTGCCTTCCGGCAGGTTTACCCGGTTGCCGATGACCCTGAATCTGGTGAAAAAATCTTTGAAGCGTTTTCTTCCTTCTTTTTAGAAGAAAATTCAGATCAACCTTTTATCAAGAAAAATTACGCTCTCCTGATTCAGCCGGTCTGCCGTTTTTTGGATGGCCAAAGTGAACCGTTTCCCCTAGTGAAGTATCTGACAACGGTTTTTTCCGATCCGGGAGAAGAATTCAGTCAGGCCCTTGTGAGTTTGGAAAAATTATCCGGGCTTGCTTTTGATGATAACTTGTCAGACCGGGAAATTGCCGGATTTTGTACTCGGGCCGAAGAAAGCTTGTCTTTCGTATTGAAAAAACTAAGTTTTTTAGCCCTGCCTGGCCTTACGAGCATTAAAAAAGTAGAAGTTCATCAATATCCCGGATTACTGGAACCAATATTCAGCCATCACCTGGTCAATATGGAAACTACTTTCGTAGGGCTTTCAGAATCTTATTCCACATACAATTATTACCTGGATAGCTATTCTGTTTTATGGCTGGATGAGAAAAACCAACACTTTCTTAACCTGTCCCCTTTTCTCATAGATGAAAATGCCTTTAATGAGCAGGCGGAACTCGCCAAATTATTTTTTCTGGGATACTATAACCCGGAGCGAAAGTCCTACTTCTATTATTATGCGTACAAGCCCTTCGAACCACCGCTCGAGGTCACCGAAGAACGTTTCCCCGTCATCTGGCACCAACTTCAGGAATTTCAAACACATCGTTTTATAGATCCTTTTTCCAGGGATGCCGAAGAACAACAATCGCTCGGCAATTCCCTGCTGGGTTTTGGCACTACCGATTCAGTAGAAAACCAATCAGGAACAGGCGGTCTGGGTGGGGGTTTTGAGCCGAATGAACTCCTGACATCCGCCATGATTGAGGCGCTGGAGCCGTATAGTGATGAGTTAGCCGCTAATCTGGAGCGTGAAAGAGTTGGGGAACAAATCTCTCAAGCCAGACTGAGGACGATTGCCTTGAATTCCTTGCCCGCTCCGCTTGCCGTACATCTTCGCAAGCTACTATCATCAGATGATGAAAGCCGGATCGGCCGGCCCCGGCTTCTTAAATTGCTTCATACTTTCCGGGTGTTGAGCGATTTAGTCCTTTCTAGTCAACTCTCTGTACTGAGAGAAAAAATCGTTTTGGAACAAATAAGCAACTTACCGGCAACTACTATTGAACACATACGTCGCTACTGCTATGACTCCAAAGACGAAAGCGGTGATCTTATTCAATCGCTTCAACGGACCCTTCATCCATCGGAAACCGAGATCGGTCCGGTAGAAAATGTGGCCATGGTTTATAATCGTCTGGCCACCATCGAAAGAACGGTGAGGGCCAAGCAACCATTGGATGAGCAGAAGATCGCACCTCTTTGTTTTGAAGCGGAGCAATTACTCGCCTCTCTTTTAAAGGGATCCAGTCCTCTTTATCGTTACCCATTAACTTCCGTTAAAAGTATTGAAGTCCATCATTATCCCGGATCTCCCCTGTCATTTGTCCACAGGATAGTCCATCAAGAGATGACCCTATTAGGATTGGAAGAGACAAAGATATCCCGCAAATCCACGCTGGACAGTCACTCTGTTCTTTGGCTTGATGAAGAGAGCTTCCGCTATCTCAATTTTTCTCCTTTTATAATTGATGCAGCTACCTTCAATAAAGAACAGGGAATTTCCAACTTATATTTTCTAGATCGTCATGATGCGGAAGGGGAAACTTATTTCTATTATTCTTCCTGGAATCCTGACGAACCTCCGCTCCTGGTAAATAAGGAACGCTTTCCGGTCGTTTGGCGACAGCTACAATATTTTCAACAATTACTCGGTGATTTGGAAAGCCGGGAACCCGCCTCCGGTGATTTGCGTAAATTATTGTTTGACCTGGGTTTTGCGTCTCAGTTGGAGGCAGCCCGAAAAATTGATATCTCCCCTCAGGTCATTCCCCTTATTATTCCCGTTCCGCCGGCTGCCGGCCCGGGTTTGCTGCGCGACCGGATTTGTAATGAGTTCGCGTTGCCGCCGGAGTCGGTGGTTCGGCTCCATGCTGATGAGATAAACACTTATGGTTTCAGCGAACGCGCCTTTTTACAGGCCATCATAGATGAATTGCGGCTCGATTGTGAACCCGAGCTCGAAGATTTTGCCGGGCAAATGACTGATTCTTTCTCAAAATCTGAACTCGTTATTGCCCTTGAAAGCTTTTCACCGGTAAACACATCAGCGCTTCCACTGATTTATCTCGCCTTCGCCAATGACAGCAGTTCTCCCCTTCTTACGCTCGTTCAGGAAGAACGGGAGCTACGTGAGCTGCTCCGCCCCCTTGAAGTAACCGGCGACATTAATGTACGACACGATTCTTTTGCTACCGCTGCACAGATTGCTGACACCCTGCAGCAGTACCGCCAGGATCTGACCATCCTCCACCTGGCCGGTCACGCCGACCAATCGACTCTGCTGGTAGAAACTGGAGAAGCTCAGGCTGCCGGGCTTGCAGCCCTACTCGGTCAGTGTCCAAACCTTAAACTCGTCGTGCTCAACGGCAGTGCGACACGAAACCAGGTCGAGGCACTGCTGAAAAACGGCGTCCCGGCTGTCATTGCCAACAATGCCCCGGTCGATGACGCATCCGCCAAAAATTTTGCCTCCGTCTTTTACCGCGCACTGGCTAACCGTCATAACCTTTCAGAGGCCTTTGAAACAGGTATTGCCAGTGTTGAAACGATGACCGGCAATCTTAATGTCCGTCGCGGATTTAAAATGGAAAAAGAGGAGGATGAAAATACTCCACTATGGGGTTTATTTACCAAAGACCAGGAGCAATCGCTCGATTACCGTCTGCCCATCAACAAAAACCGCGCCTTCGCCCTCGAGCTGCTCGACTTCAGCGACCGCCTGGCCCGCGCCCTGCGCGAGCAGCGCAGCGCCGGCGGCCTGCGCAACTGCTGGATCATGCTGAGCGTCGATGAGCTCCCCGCAGATGTTCCCCCGAAGGAAAGTTATAACTGGTATGTAGACCCGGCCGTGCTGCCGCGGGTAGAGCGCGTGCCCCGAGAAGAACTGGAGGAATGGACAAAACAATTACTGCAGGAGGACAGAGAACGAGTACGCGGAAAATTTCTCCCGGCCTACGAACCGATGTATCCGCTGGAAGCCATCCGGGCATTGTGCCGGGAATTGGATGTGGAGGACCTTTATCGGTCTTATTTCCAGGAGTATGAAATTCAGGAAACATCAATTCAAGAGGAAAAGATACAACAAAAGCCGGCCTACGGCTCCTTCATCGATCCACGGGACGGACAGACCTACCGAACCATCGACATTAATGGTCAGACGTGGATGGTCGACAATTTGAATTACGATGTGGGTGAAGAATGCTGGTTTTACAACGATGATCCCCAAAATGCCGGCCCATACGGTCGTCTGTATACCTGGGAAGCCGCTCAACGGGCCTGCCCGGAAGGCTGGCGTCTTCCGGGAATTGAGGAAATCCGGAACTTGCTGAAGCAATTCAACAACAACAAAGAAGCCTTCGAGGCCCTAACGGCCGGAGGCGAAACCGGCTTGAATTTCTCTTTTGGCGGAAGCCGGATGACCAATGGAGCCTATTCCCATCTCAATGAAGTCGGTTTCTACTGGACGGGCTCGACCTACGAGGAAGCGCAAAAATGGTATTTCAGTTTTAATCGCCGGATTCATAACGCATTTACCAGCTTTACGGAAAATGCCAACGGTTTCCATTGCCGGCTGATTAAACTGGAAGAAGAAAATCAATTGTAGATGATCCGAAGTCCTTTTAAACTTTTAGATCCATATACCCGCGAGGATGCTCCCGTCTTTTTCGGCAGAGTGGAAGAAACCGCTCAACTATCCGATCTGGTGGAGCGCAATCATCTGGTTTTGGTATATGGCCCCTCAGGCGTAGGAAAAACCAGCCTTGTTCAGTGTGGGCTGTCCAATCAATATACCCTGGAAGAGCATTTTCCCTTATACATCAGACGGCAAGCTACCATACCGGCCTCCAGTAACCAAGCAATTTTTCAGGCCTTACCCGCCTGGGAATCGTCACCGGGTGAGGGCCTCGCATTCCATATTGCCGCACTTTTTCGCCACCAGCAGCGCCCTATCCATTTGATTTTCGACCAGTTTGAAGAATTACTGATTCTCGGGAACGAGGAGGAAAAAGTAATATTCACACAAAATCTCAAAAAACTCATCGATGCTCAACTCCCCTGCAAGATCATCCTCGTTCTTCGCGAAGAATATCTTGCTCAGTTATACGATATGGAGCGGATGATCCCTCATCTTTTTGAAAATCGTCTGAGGGTAGAACCGATGAGCATGCAAAATATTTATCAGGTGATAGCCCAAACCTGTCAGAGCTTTAATATCTCATTTGACAGCCCCGAAGCATGCATCAATAGCATCCTCGAGCAGGTAAACACCGGCCGGTCAGGCATCCAATTGCCTTATCTGCAACTGTACCTCGATATACTTTACAGGGAAGTTTTCAAAAAAACCTACAGCGACGGCGAACAGACGTCGGGAGAAGGATTTCCTCCTATAACACTAACCCAGGAAGATATCAACGCCGCGGGAAGTATCGAGGATGTTCTGGCGAATTATCTTCAGCAAACAGTGTCTCGCGTTCAAGAGCAACTCAGCGGTAAATATCCCGGCTTGACGCCAAATGCTGTACAATCCGTATTAGACTTATTGGTTACGGAAGAGGGAACCAAGCGCCCCTTACCCTACGACAGAGATGAACAATCCGGAAATATCCTATTACAGGAACCCATTCTGGATGCACTACCTGAAATAGATCAGCCGATTCTATCTGATTGCTTGAATACACTGGAACAAAACCGCCTGATCCGCCTATCGGAGAATTTCATCGAACTGGCCCACGACAGTCTCGCCGCCCTGATCGATGAACGCCGGACGGAGGAACAAAGACAGCTCAATGAAGTCAGACGAATGATTCAGTCGGCCTACCAGATGTATGAAAAAACAGGAGAACTGCTAACCGAGAAGCAATTACAATACTTTGAGGAATACCTTCCCAGACTCAACCTGACATCTGCTGAAGAAGCGTTCATCAAAGAAAGCTATGAAAAGGCAAAGAAAACCGAAAAACGAGGATCATTCTGGAATAGATTATTCGGGAATTGATATCCTCCAATCCTTCAATCCTTCAATCCTTTCACATACGTCTCCAAAACCGCCAGCACCACAAAGTAGACCCCCGCCACCACCACGATAATCTTCAGAAAAGGGCTCCGCGCCGGATACTCCCAGATCAGCAGCGCCGCTGCAATCAGCGCGGCGATGGAGATGGCCAGAGTCAACCCCCGCCAGCGAGTGGCCCGGCTGGGATAAGCGAATTTGATGGGTGCGAAATGCAATGCTGCGAAGAGGAAAACCATCGCGGCATTCAGCCAGCCCGGCAGGTCAAAGACGAAGAAGTCAAAAAAGACGAAGACGTTCCAAAGCGCAGGGAAGCCGATGAAGTGCATCGAATCGGCGATCATACCCTCCTTGCCGTAGTACAGCGCCGAAGAGACAACCATCACGGCGGCGCAAAGGAAGTTCCAGCCTTCCGGCGCCAGCTGCGCCTGATAAAAGAAAAAGGCGGGAATCATGGCGTAAGTGGTGAAATCGATCACCGAGTCGACCATCTTGCCGCTCATTTGAGGCAGCACCTCGGTCACCCGCGCCTTGCGGGCCAGGGTCCCGTCTACCCCGTCGATGAGCAGGGCGACGAAAAGCCATAGGTACACCTCCCGCCAGTCGCGATCCGATACGGCGATGAAAGCCAGCAGGGCTACTGCGATGCCGGTAGCTGTAAAGATATGCACCAGCCAGGCGGCAATCTTCTGCCGAGGGGAGGGAGAAACGGTTGATTCCACTCCGGCGTTTCCTTGACCTTTCTCTCTTCCTGTTTCATTTTCCTCAACTCCCGGATCGGAAGAGATATCCCTTGCGTTCTGGTCTTCCGCTTCCACGTTGCCGGATTCCTGCTCAGGCTGTTCCTTCGGATGGGGATTCGAATCTTCTGGATGGGTCATAGATCATCGTCGCTTTCGTGGAAGAAATGGTTTGCCTTAGGGCAAAATAGCGCCAGGCAATGTATGCAACAAGCGTGAAAATCTTGCAAAAGTTTTTTCCTCAAGGATAAGCGCAACGCGAAGCCGCACCTGCCAAGAGCAATGCACTCAACATTTTGAATGAATACCGCCGGCGCATTAGATTGACGGGGTGACTCTGGTGACGCTGAGTCACCCCGTCAATCGGAGCTCTACCGGCGGCGCAAAACGGCCGGTTTAGTTGAGCCTTGGGGCGGTATTCATTCAAAATTTTCTGCCCGGCAGCCCGGCTCTTGTCAGCCGCCTACTCCGCCTTATCTACTACCGGCCGCTCCTCCCGGTTGGCTACTTCCCAGGCGGTGGCGAAGATAAGCCTGGCCCGCAGCGCCAGCGTCTCGTAGTCGATCTTGTCGGGCGTGTCGCCGGGGCGGTGGTAATCCTCGTGGGTGCCGTTGAAGTAGAAGATAACCGGGATGTTGTTCTTGGCGAAGTTGTAGTGATCCGAGCGGTAGTAGAAGCGCTGCGGATCGTCCTTGGTATTGTACTTATAGTCGAGCATCAGGTCATCGACGTAAGCTGAGGCCACCTTTTCGTGGATGTTGTGCAGATCGGTCGACAGCATGCTGGAGCCGATGATGTAGACGAACTGCGGCTGGTCGGCATGCTCGTCATCGCCGCGGCCGATCATATCGATGTTGAAATTGACCACGGTGTTTTCCAGCGGGAATATGGGATCGTAATCGGCGTAGTACTGCGAACCCAGCAGGCCTTTTTCCTCGCCCGTTACGGTCATAAAGAGTATGCTGCGACGGGGGCGGTGGCCGGCCTCGGCGGCTTTGGCGAAAGCCTGGGCAATTTCCAGGACGCCGACCGTTCCCGAGCCGTCGTCATCGGCCCCGTTATGGATCTGACCACCAATAACGCCCACGTGATCGTAGTGGGAGGTGATCACCACCAGCTCGTCTTTCAGATCGGTCCCTTCCATGTAACCCAGCACATTTTCTGAACTTACCGGCTGCTCTTTCACTTCCGAGCTGACATTCACCTGCGTGTTGAAGGCCCCCGCCGGCGATTGCTTCTTGCGACCGGCCTTCTCGATGGTCTCGTAGTATTCCGCAGGCTCTATGCCAAAGAGCTGAGCGACAGCGTCGGGAGCCACGAAGTAAGCAACATTCGGCGAACGGCGAACGGTGGATTCCGTTCCCTGCAGTGATAGCGAAGCACGGCTATAGCGGCTCAAAAAGCCCGACTTGGAACGATACTCTTCCTGGGAGGGGAAGGTGATGATGACCACTTTGGCGCCCTTGCGAAACAGGTTGGCGCCGCGATCGGAAATGCGAGGGGCCTCCTCCACGATCTCCTTGCCTTTCTTATCCTTCGGCAGGCCATCGATAATTACGACGCCTTTGCCTTCCACATCCAGGTCTTCCAGATCGCTGTACTTCTCGGTATCCAGGCCGTAGCCTCCAAAAACCAGCTCCACCCCGGACAGGTCGGCGTCAAAACGGCCGAGCGGCATAAACTCTTCATCAAGGGCCAGTTCGTGATTCGGAGAAGACAGCCGCACATTGCCCACTTTTACCGTCTGCAACGCTACCGGCTGGAAATAAGGATTGAAGTTGTCTTTCACCGGCCCCTCAAATCCATGCTCAAAGAAATGGCGGGCGATGTATTCGGCAGCCAGTTTCTGGCCGAGTTCGCCGGTCTCGCGGCCTTCATACTCGTCGGAGGCCAGAATATAAAGGTGTTCCTTGAGTTCAGCCGGCGTGATGGTTTCCATGTACTGCTCCAGAATGCCGGGATCGGCCTCCAGGCCAATGGGATTGGCGACCGCTGCGGGTTCGGCGGCCTGCGTGAACCCCGTTTGAAGGGAAATTAAAGTAAGCAGAAGCCACAGGCTATGGCGAAGGATGGTCATAACAGTCGATTTTTTATGAAGAAATGGCGCACGGCGCATGGCGTGCTGCGCGGAGCGCCATGCGCTTTGCGCCCCACAAAATTAGAAAGATTTCGCTTTTCTATTATCTTTTGCTCAAATTTGCCACGAAAAGCAAACGCTCCTATGTCGAAGGAAGTTCAGCGCCGCATCATCCGGCCCACCCTTTTACTGATGGTCATTCTGGCCCTGATCGGTCTGTTTCTGCGCTACTTCACCGAGGAGCAGGTAGATTGGTCGGCCTATTTTTCCATGATGGTCTTCTACGCGCTGATCTTTCTGGTGGGCGCCTACGCCGCTACGCGCCGCGGCTACGGCGACGAGGCCGACGTGATGCTGGCCGGACGGGCGCTGCCGCTGGGCATTGCCATCTTTACCATGAGCGCTACCTGGGTGGGGGGCGGCTACATCAACGGTACGGCGGAGTACACCGCCGCCTCGGGGCTCGTGTGGGTGCAGGCGCCCTGGGGTTATGCCTTCAGCCTGATCATCGGCGGCTTGTTTTTCGCCAAAAAGATGCGGCGCTACCGCTTCAAGACCATGCTCGACCCGCTGGAGCAGCGCTTCGGCAAACGCATGGCCGCGCTGTTGTTCCTGCCCGCCCTGTCGGGCGAAATCTTCTGGACGGCGGCCATTCTCACGGCGCTGGGCACCACCTTCGGCGCTATTATAGGGCTGGATACGACCACCTCCATCGTCCTGTCGGCCGGCATCGCCATCGCCTATACTGCGCTCGGCGGACTTTGGGCGGTAGCGCTGACGGATTTCGTGCAACTGCTGCTCCTGCTCATCGGTCTTTTTCTGGTCGTCCCCTACGCCATGGAACAGGTGGGCGGCTGGGAGGCGGCCTGGGGTAAATACGAAGCTACTTACGGCGCCGCCGCCACCCTGCTTCCCTCCCGCGAAGCCCTGGGCAGTTATTACTGGAACTGGTGGGACTATGCCCTGCTGCTCACCTTCGGCGGCATCCCCTGGCAGGTCTACTTCCAGCGGGTGCTGGCCGCGAAGGACGGCGCCACGGCGCAGCGGCTCAGCATCCTGGCGGGCTTCGTCTGCCTGCTGGCGGCCATTCCGCCGGTGCTGATCGGTATAGCGGGTCACGTGGCCGACTGGTCCGCCATGGAAGCAGCCGCGCCTCCTAATGCCGCTTCTACCCTGCCCTGGGTGGTGCGTTACCTCACGCCGCCCTGGATCGCCACCATCGGGCTGGGGGCCGTGGCCGCCGCCGTCATGTCCTCCACCGACTCTTCCATCCTCTCGGCCTCCTCCATGGCCGGCTGGAATATATACCGGCCGCTGCTGCGTCCTGAGATTTCCTCGCTCCGCCTCGCCACCGTCATCCGTCGCTGCATCTGGATCGTGGGCATCGCCGCTACATTGCTGGCACTCAATGTGCAGAGCGTCTACGCGCTGTGGTTTCTGTGCAGCGACTTCGTCTACTGCCTGCTCTTTCCGCCGCTGGTGTGCGCCCTCTTCGATCCCCGGGCCAATGCTTACGGCGCACTCGCGGGTTTCCTCGTCGCCTTTGTCCTGCGCTTCGGCGGGGGCGATCCGACCCTGGGCCTTCCCATCCTGCTCCCCTACCCCATGGTCGAAGACGGCGTCAACCTCTTCCCTTTCCGGACACTGGCGATGGTCTCGGGATTGCTGACTATCATAATCGTTTCCAGATTGACCGGGCATTGGCATAAGCCAAGAGCGCTGTCGGTGAGCGAGGCGTAAGGAATGGTTGGAAAATCGTAAGTGTTGCTTTGAAAATAGTTGTTGGAATGGGGGTGAATCGAATAGCTTTAAGAAGTTCAGAAGTTTAGCGGCCACGACACTTCGTGTCGGGGCTGTTTAGGAGTTTAGAAGATCTAAAACCGGGAATCTCTTTTTCAGACCTTCTAAACTCCTAAACCAGCCCCGACATAGTTTACCCTGTACACGAAGTGCCGGGGAAGTGTCGCGGGCGGCTAAACTTCTAAACTTATTTGACAGATATTGCGAATTGAGGATCATGAAGGAAACCGGGGTATAGCCGCTTCCGGCGCCCTGCTCAAACACTCCGCCCCCTTCCCTGAAAAAAAATTGTTGAAAAACTTGGCAAAAAAAAAATGGCCTTATATTACTTTTGTAAATACATGTGCGAGTTTAAAAATCCGCTGCCCCTTCCATAGTCTTAACCCGGATTATGCATGGGTTCTTCGTCATGAGGCGCCAAAATAGCTGCCAGTGTTGGGCTCTCGCAGGAATGAGGCGCACAGCCGTCCCTACGGACGGTTAGCACCGAATGACGAGGAAGCCCAAGAATGGCGATAGTTTAGCGCCGTAATAGATTAATTCATGCATAATCCGGGTTAACCCAAAGATTCAATTCGTCAAAAGCTACAGTTGCTTTACTGCGTTCTATCGCGGGTGCCCGGTATAAGTTTGGTTTAACCGTAACTGTTCCTATGGGACGGTAGCGGAAATTGTTGTCGGTCGGCTTAGGGGCCGGAGAAAAATAAATTCCCTGTTTCAGGCGAGCTATTCCTGCCGGCCGGCAGGCGGGTTTTCGCCAGGCAAGGCAGGAGGCGGGAAGATAGCCATAGCTACCTGACCGACGAGCAACGCAGCATGGCGGAAAAATAGCCGTATCAAATGGGGAAGATATTCTTCGCCGGGCCCTTAAGCTACGGCCGGTTGAACCGGCATGGCATTCTTTACAGCTAAATAGCTGACGGGAAAAGAATGTCCGTCTGCTTGATAATAACACTCAAGCTTTTGTGACTTGGGAGTCGTATGGCTTTCCAAAAATCAGTATTGGGGAATGATAGATTCAGCTCCAATGTAAATAAGTGCACCGGAATTTGATTAGTCATTCTTAAAATAAATCACGAAAAATGCGAAGAATTCTACTACTGCTCGGGCTTGTCGTTCCGTTGTTTCTACCCGCTCAAAATGTAGAATTTGCGCCGGTTGGCGCCCAATGGTATCACCGGAACGATGGCGGATTGAGTCCTGGCAGTCAGTTTCATTCCTATGAGGTGGTAAAGGATACCTCAATACAAGGCGTTTTATGTCGGAAAATAGAAGGGAAATCTTTCAAAATCGATAGTACGATTGAGCATCTACAACCCCAATTTGTATACGACCGCAACGATTCCGTTTTCTACTACAATCACCACTTTGACCGTTTCGATCTGCTCTACGACTTTTCCGCCCAGGCGGGAGATACGCTGACCTTCCCGGTCCCGCTGAAAATAGGAACGGATACCAACATCTTTAAGGTAGTCGTGGATTCCATCACCCTCGACGAACTCGACGGCTCGCTGCTCCGCCACTTTCACACCACCGTGCTGGACAGCAGTTACAACTTTCATTTCGACGACGGCTACTACGAGCGCATAGGGCAGATCAACAGCTTTTTCCTTAGCCCGGATATCATTTGTTGTATTGCCGGGACGCCTCTCGGTCCTCTTCGTTGTTATCAAGACTCTGAATACCATATCAACCTGACAGGTTCTCCCTGTGATCTCTGGCTTACAACCGATATTGAAATCACAACGGAATTGATGGATATTTCATTGTACCCGAATCCAACCTCAAGCCAATTGATACTCGAATGCCCGTTTACTCTGCTTGGAGAAGTGTTTAATCTTTCTAATGCGCAAGGGCAGGTTTTACTCACCAAAAAAATTCAAAATAAGATGACAGAAATAGATATAGGGAAATTCCCGAATGGCATCTATTTTTTCCAAATGTTCATCGGTGACAAACAAATAACCAGGGCAGTGCTAAAGCAATAGGAAGCGAGAACGGCAATGCTTACTTTTTGATTAATTATATTTTTTAAAAAATTTACAAACTTTTTTCATGAAGCCATTACGAAAGTATCATCTCCTATTTTTCCTGTTTTTAAATGCTGTGGTATTCAGCCAATCACCTCCTGAGGGGTTCTTATATGTATATCCAAAAAATGCATCGGCAAAGCCCATAAATAGTAGTGAAAGTTCAAGTGAATTATTGAGTGAACTACCCACCAACTGAAGATTGGTGGGCTTCGGGCTTCACGGAGAATAGCTCACTGCTCAAAAAGAGTTAGGAGTCTTACGTTCTCTCCACCCGTGTACTCGCTAGTCCCTAACGAGGTTTTTACGTCTTTTACTGACAATACAAACATGTACAAAAATATTCAAAATTGCAACTATTTGAAACAAAAAATTTCAAAAAACATTCGCTTTCATCCCATTGGCTGAAGACCAATGGGTTTTACGCTCAATCATATAAATCACGAAAAATGCGAAGAATTCTACTCCTGCTCGGGCTTGTCGTCCCGTTGTTCCTACCCGCTCAAAGTGTAGTGTTTTCGCCCATCGGCGCGGAATGGACCTATGAATACATCACATACGGCCACGGAGAATTTCTCTATTCTATCCGAAAGATCGAATCCAGTAAAGATACGGTGATAGATGGAAGGAGCGTCCGGAAACTGACAATCAGCGATGTCGATCGAGAATCAGGGGATGTTTTCCATCGGGGTGACCGGTACCTTTATCAATCCGGCGATTCTATTTTTAAATATGACGACGGCGCCTTCCGGCTTTTCTACGATTTCAGTTTGCAACCCGGAGATACTTATACTTATGAACCCTATTATTCAAAGATCCGGGTAGATAGCCTGACCACCGTGGTCGTTGACGGGGATTCCCTGAGAGGACAATACCTGAGCTTCTTAGTAGACAATGAGCTCTATTTTTCCACGCTTGTGGTCGAGAAATTGGGTCCTATCCAATCTTTCGAACCGGGAGGACTTCAATCCTCCTATCTTTTTTACGACGAAGAGATTTACCTGTTAGATGGCCCAACCATCCGGTTTCGCTGTTATCGGGATTCCACTATTGGAGAATTCAAGGTCGTGGAGGGGCCTTGTGAGGCGCTGCCTACCGGTACGGAATATAAAGAATTCGCGCCGGATGGCGCCAGATGGGTATTCAGTTATGAACGTTATGATATAATGGGGAACCGGTCTGCCGGATACGAAGTGGTACACTATGACCGGGATACGGTGATTGAAGGGCGCTTGTGCAAAGTGTTGGAGCGGACCCGGATTACCGAAGAGGGTTCCGTATCGGATAACGGGAACATCATCATTTGGCAGGACTCTGCAAAAATTTTTACCTACGGGGAAGTCATCGGTGAGGATTTTGTTTTGCTCTACGATTTCGATCTTGATCTGGGGATTGAAATGGAGGTTAAAAACAGTTATAACTCCTTTCATATTAAACTTGACTCTATTTACCACTCTGAGATTAATGATAAACTCCTCCGCAATTATGTTTTTGATAGATCTTGCGGTTTTCCGGAAGATGGGATTGAAGAAATAATTATAAATGAAAAGTTCGGGGCTACCAATCGGTTTCTGATTTTTACTGAGGGGGAATGTCTCCCCGACTTCCCTACTTCTTACTCCTTCGAATGCTATCAGGATCCCGAATTCGGGCGGTACGCGCCTGGTGGGGATCTCGCTGCGTGTGATATCACCACATCGCGTAATCCGGTTTCCCGGTTCCAAAGGTTATCAGTATCTCCAAATCCTGCCGTTGATGAGATTCGGGTTCAGGCTGGAAGAGGGATAGCCGCCTTCAACTACTGGATTTATACTTCCACCGGCAATCTAATTCACACTGATCAAAGTAATGGGGACTACCTGAATGTTGCAGAACTCTCTCCCGGTTTCTACTTTTTGATCCTGGAAATGGATGGAAAACGATACGTTGCAAGGTTTATCAAGGGCGAATGATGATTTTATCAGCTTATAACAAGAAACTTTAAACAAACAAAAACAGGCTCATCATGAAATCAATTCCCTTAATTCTTACAGTTTTGGCTTTTACTGTCACGTTGAATATGTCTGGTCAGGACTTTGATTGTTTAACTGATGATGGTCAGACTTCATTACAATCGAGTTATACTTTATTATCAACGAATTGTCCGCTCACGGATTTGACTGACCAAGAAATTCAGGACTTACCTAACATTACTATTTACGTCAATGTCCATTTTGTCGGGTCTCAGGATGGTAATTTTTATCCGGGCGCGGATAACGATTATAATCGTTTAAATGGGAATAAGTTTGCTGAACTCATGCTTCAAAATGCGAATAATGAACTTAACAATCTCATATCCAACCCAATTGCGATCGATGACTTTTTAGGAGATGCCAGGTATAATTATGAGCTCTATACCGATTCGAATAATCCCAATGATCTGTATGGGGTATTTGGTATTGGAATTCATTTTCAGATCTTCAGACCAATGGCTTCCCTTATGGATCGAATGTGTTAAATATAGTCATGAGGGATAACAGTACATTTGGAAGCAATGATTTTACTGCGTTTGCTTGCGGTCTTAACCTTTGCAATTCCGTTACACTAATTGATGCTCATGACAACGCTGCCAACAATGGTCCCTGGAGAAACTGGAACTACGGCAGAATGCTGAACCACGAAGTAGGACATGTATTCGGTTTATGTCATTCATTTTTTATTGATAATGAGTGTAGCGATATAGACGTTGCTGCAGAGTGTTCAATAAATTCGGGGTTTTCCAATTGCGGAACTAATCCAGGGTCCACCTGTGACAATTGGAACTCCGGAAGTACGAATATGATGGGGTACAATCAATGTCAGTGTTCTTTATCGCCCTGTCAATGGGGCATCATTTACTCGAATTTAATCAACGCTGCTCCGGCTTACGCCTCTTTTTGTGATAAGGAAACCTCTCCATTGACAATTTCTACAGGTAACAATGTTACATGGAATCATTTCAAGATTGTAAACAATGAAAAAGTTATAATTGAATCTGGAGCTACTTTAACCATTACTTGTGAAGTAAGAATGGTAGAAGATTCCAGGTTCGAAATCGAGAAAGGCGGTAAACTCATCATCAACGGTGGTCACATCACCAAACTATGCGATGAAAACTGGGGCGCCATCTTCGTCCACGGCGATCCCAACCTGAGCCAAACCGCCACCAACCAGGGGACGCTGGAGCTTACCGACGCCACTATCGAGTTCGCCAATAATGCCGTCTCTCTCAGTAATTCCGGCGGCGGCATCATCAAGGCGACCAATACCGTCTTTCGCAACAACAAGCGCTCGGCGGAATTCATCAACTATCCCGGCTATGACAATGTCAGTTTTTTCAACGGCTGTACGTTCACCTTGGATGACGATTACCAGCTCAGCGGGCACTCCGGACAGATCACTATGTGGAAAGTCCGGGGAGTAGAGATCCAGAACTGCACCTTTGAGAACAACGTCACTTCAATGTCTGACCGGGGGAACGCCATTTATACCATCGACGCCGGATACTCAGTCACTGACGGCTCTTCTTTCCACGGGTTCAAAGCGGGTGTGTACGGAACAAGCGGCAGCACGACGCGAACCTTCCTCGTGGATGACGCCACCTTTACCAGTAACGCCCTCGGCGTGTACGCCGGTAGCGTCGACAACATACAGGTCACCCGCTGTACGATGGAGGTGGGGCAATACCGGGTATATCCCACCTATAACCCCGGCATCTTTATCGACCACAGCACCGGGTATACCATTCAGGAGAATGTAATGACAGGTCATGGGTTAACCAGTAGCCCCAAACCTGTAGGTATCCTGTGCTTGGACACCGGCGACGATCATAATTTGATCCGAAAGAACACATTCACCAACCTTTACATCGCCAACAAAGCCGACGGCGACAACAAGGACAGCGACAACATATATAAGGGCCTGGAATATCAATGCAATCAAAATTTCCAGGACAACAGCCAGGATGACTACGATTTTCACGTCCTGCTCGATTACAATTACGACCCCGCCTTGTCGGGCATCAGATATCTTCAGGGCACCTATACCATGCCGGCGGCCAATACCTTTAGTCTGGATGCGACTCCCTCCGGTTCTGATTTTCGCAACGCCACCACGGAGAATATCCGCTACTATTATTATACCGGAGATCCCGATCAGAATCCGCTCAATGTATTTCAGGTGGACAAGTATTCCACTCCTTATTCCAATGGATGTGAATCTGTCCTTTCCAGCATGATGGTGGTGCAATCGGACTTACCTGAATTGGAATCCACTTACAGCAGTCAACAAAAATCCTTAACAGAAAAAGAGACCACCTATGTCGCAAAAATGGATGGTGGCGATACGGAAGGATTGATTGCCGAGGTGCAGGCCGTTTCTAAATCGGAGGCCGCCGGGCTTCAATCCCGCCTGATGGATCTGGCGCCCTGGGTTTCTGCCGAGGTATTTATGGCTTTGTTTGACCGGCCTGATCTATTGCCGACCCAAGCGTTGACCCATTTATTAAAAGCCAACCCCGACGCCCTATCCCATCATCCGTTGGTGGAAAAAGCCCGCAATCACCTCCCGGCCGACAAGTTGGAAGAAACACTCTCCCATGCCCGGGAGCAGATCACGGAGCGCACCCGGCTGGAGATGGAAATGGCGGAACATATCGCCGCGATCAGTACGACGGCCAAACGCGCGCTGCGCTTTCACCTGAATGAGCAGGAGCAGACCGACCTGGCGGCGGTACGCACCTGGCTGGAGCGTAAGAATAGCGTAGTGGCTTCCTACGGGCAATTCGACGCCTGGATTCACGAGGGAAAAGCTGATGAAGCCATGGCCCTGTTGAAGTCCATTCCCGAAAAGTTCTCCCTGGACGCCAGGCAGCAGGATCACTATAAGGCATTTGAACGCCTGGCCGGCCTGAAGGCAAAACTCGTAAGAGATGGACGCTATTGGAACGAACTCAACCAGGCCGAAATCGCACTGCTGGAAGATATCGCAGGAAAAGACATCGGCCGGGCCGGGACCCAGGCCAAAGGCATTCTCAATTTTTTCTACGACGGCAGCTATGTCACCTATCAATTACCCGTAACGGAAGAAGCGGCCTTCCGCGAGGAAAACAGATCCACCAGCGCCTCTCCCGTCGAAACGAAGGAACAGCCGGCGGAGCAACCAGTGAAAGCAGTGCCTAACCCCGCTTCCGGCTTGGTGCTGTTTCAATATCAGTTACCCGGTGAAACAGCGACGGCAACAGCTTTGGAAATTACCGACATCAACGGCAGGCTGATTCGTCGCTTTGAGCTGAACGACCGGCTGGGAACCGTCGAATGGAACAGCCGTACGGTACAACCCAGCGTCTATCTATACCGGTGGGTCAACCAGGGGCAAGTTTTGATGGTGGACAGGCTGATCATTACCCGGTAATACATCCGATCATTGAATGAAAATGGAACATTAGTCCTCACGAATTCTAATCTATCCTGCGTTAGGACCTCGGAGAGGTCCACTGTTTGTAGTAGCAGAAATGGGGTCATAAGGCATTGACGACCTCGGGAGAGGTCGCATATTAAGATAAAAACATAGGATACATGCGACCTCTCCGAGGTCGGAGCACCCAAATTTGACCGTTTTCTACAAATAGTTGACCTCTTCGAGGTCAATGTAGCGGTTTTGAAAATTCGGGATGACCCTATTCCCTTATTTTGAATACTGCAACGAAATCCCATATCATGAACTTCCTTATCCGTTCAATCGCTCTATTCATCTTTTTACTAATCGCCCAAACCGCCTATTCCCAGGTCCACACGTTCAACAAACGCCTGTACCTGGGGCAGCGCACCATGGTGCTCGGCGCCCTACACACTACCGACACGGCTTATTACGCCGCGGGCATCACGGTGGATACCGTCACTCCCGGAATGAATACGGCGGCCCTGTTTCTCAAGCTGGACACGCTCGGCAATCCGTTGGATATGAAAATCATCGCCGATTCCAATCGCACCTGAGAGACCCGGTATCCGCCCCTGCTGCCCACCAGCGACGGCGGGTTTGCCATCATGGGATACAGCAATACCCCCGACGGGCGAAGGTCCTTGCTGATAAAGTACGATGCCGACGGGGATACGATCTTTACCCGCCGCTACGAAAATTACAAGCCCCAAGTTTCTGACTTCACGCTCGGGCTGAGTCTGGTCGAAATTCCGGAGGGCGGCTATTTCGCTACCTTCGCCGGCAACGATACGCTGATTATCAATGACCGGGAATATGTCAATGATGAAAATCTGCTGTTGGCCAGGTTATCGGAGACGGGAGAAATGATTTGGCGCAAAGCCTATGAAACCCCGCTGCGTTACGCCGGCCGTTCCTTGCTTTTGACTAAAGATGGTAAATTGCTGCTCGGAACCGGCCATTTGAATACCTGGGCCTTCGTCGACCGGGACTACATCAGCCAATTGTGGATCATGCAGACGGATACAACGGGCGCCGTGGAATGGGAATACTTCAGTCCGGAAGAAGAACTCTACTTCGGCGCCTTCGGGATGGTGGAGGCAGAGGACGGCGGTTTTGTCATCGCTACCGGAAAGGGAACAGAAGTGGTATCCAATCATTACCTGAATGATCTTAGGTGGGACGGCTGTATAGTCAAACTGAATGCACTGGGCGCCAAGGAGTGGGAAACCGTCTTCCGCGGCCTGCAATTTCCCACCTACTTTCAGTTTCTTCACAGCATTACCGCCGCTCCCGACGGCAGCGGGTACCTCGGAGTTTCCGGCACCTTTCAATCCAATCCGGAAGGAAGCGGCTGGTACCAGTACGGCCGGCTGTGCAAAGCCTCGCCGGAGGGCGACAGCCTGTAGTGCCGCACCTACACGGTTTTACAAGAGCCCGGCAATTTTCACCTGTTGACGGACGTAAAGCCCACCTCCGACGGCGGTTATCTCATGTGCGGCGAAGCCACGCTCGGCTACGTTGATAGGGATACCCTTACCCAGCCCACCCAACAGGGCTGGCTGATCAAGGTCGACGAGTACGGCTGCCTGGTTCCGGGCTGCCATATCATCGACGATGTGGACGAAGCCGCCGCCCCCTCGCCGCAATGGAAGCTGTATCCCAACCCCGCCTCCGACTTCCTCAACGTATTCTTCGACCCCGGCGAGCGCCCCGCCGAAGGTCAGTTCCGCGTGCTCGACGCTCAGGGACGCATCCTAAAACGGTTTGAGCCGCTGCCGGGGGAAACGACTTATCTCCTTCCGCTGGAAGGGTATTAGCCGGGCGTGTACTTTCTTCAGTACCTGGAGGGCGGAAAAATTGCCCGGGCAACGCGGTTTGTGGCGCAGAGGAGGTGAGCTGGTGGTCCGCTTCCTTTGAATTGATGGGATGACTCAAAGTCACCCCGTCAATCCGCCCCGTCAATCCGCTCCCTCAATCCACTTTCACCTCGCGAATCATCACTGCCCCGCTTTCCTTGAGATTGGAAGAGACGATAACGATCTGTTCGGTGTAGCCGTCGTCGACGGACACAGCGACGGTGTTGGGCGTGATATCGCCGAGATCGTCGGCATGGAGGATGAGAAAATTGTTGGATTCTTCCAGCGTGATAGGAATGGCCCATTTGTGTTTGCTGACGCGGTAGTTGTGCAGAATGCGGCGGCCGTTGAGGAAGAGGGTGCAGATATCGCCGTCGACAGTACCGTTATCCCAGACGCGCAGGCGCAGTTCGCGGCTTCGCACCTCCAGGGTCCGCTCTACCTTCACCTTACGTTGAGTGGTGGCGGTGTATGCCTGCTGTTGGATTTCGTTTTGCCGGACAATGGTTTCGGTCAGCACGGGCTTTTCCAGATAGACGGTCCCGGGAGCGCACTGCGAATTATCACTACCCGATTCAAAGCCCTCGATGAAGCCTTCCCAGGGGCCTTCCAGCACGTAGCGCATGCCGTCGCGGCGCAATTGCAGCGCGCCCCGCTTGATACACCAGGGCCAGCGCGGGTCGGTCTTCTCCGTCACCCAGTGCTCTTTGAATACCAACAGCTTCTTTGCTTCATCATAACTCCAGCGCAGCGCGTGATGGGCGCTGCCGCCGTTATCTTCGGAAACGATATAAGAGCTGCCCTCCGGCGCTTCTTCCAGCGTCAACTCAAAAAAGAAGCCGTAATCGCGATCCGACTGGGAGAGCTGGCCGGTCCAGGTGCCGGTCAGTTCAAAAGGTAGTTCCTGCTCCAAGGTATCGGTTGTCGTTTGGGTGGGAATCCGCGTCAGCGCTATCCGTCCGGGCGTGCAGCCGGGCGCCCGCCACTCCCCATCCAACTGATAGCCCTCATCGGTCATCTTAAACTGCAGCGTAGCGAATTTCAGGCACCACTTCGGTTCTTCCGGTTCCAGCTGGCTGATCTCCTGCAGGGTGAGTTGCTGACCGTCCCAGGCGCCGCTAATCTCGAAACGGGCTTCGGTCTCGCCGTCCTTACTCACCGAATAGGAAGTACCGGAAACAGCATTATCCTCCTGTACCACATCAATTTCGTAGTAAAAAACGCTGTTTTTCCCCTCCTGTGTGACCACACCCTCCCAGCGTCCTGACAACAGCTGGGCGTTCAGGCTCAAAGTAATCGAAAGGAACAGAAAGAGAAAACAAAAGTACTTCATACCTTTTCTTTGAGTACAAAGATAAGTAGCCTTCCTCAAATGTTCCCGGCAGTACGGCCAAGAAAGCACAACCACTTAAATATGCCCGGGAAAGTTCATAAACCTCTCCTTCATGATCGCCAGGGCTGCAGCTAACTGATGCAAATCATAGCCGGAGGTGATGATTATCACAACGCATTACTAATTGGTATCTTATATTCCGGAATGAGAACAGCAGCCGGCATTTTGAACACTTAGGGCGCTTATTGCTGTTATAAAAGTGTATTTTGTCCTAAACTGCAATAAACCGCGGTCCAAATATGTAAGATTCCCTCAACGGGAAAATTCCATTACCATTCTGAACAATCTGAAACCATTTTTCACGAAAACTGAATTACTATGCTGAATCTTCAAGTGGAAGCGCCTTTTAAAGTAAGTGATGACCTGAACCGACTAATCGAAGACAAGGTGACTGGTCTGACTAAATTCTTTGAGCGCATCACCACCGCACAGGTTTATCTGAAGAACGTAGAGAACCGACGTCAGCACGCTGACCCGAGAGGGAAAGTGGTTGAAATCCGTTGCGAAATCCCCAATCATTCGCTTTTTGCCGAATCCTCTGCGGAAAGTTTTGAAAAGGCACTCGCGGAAGCGACTGAAAAGATGAAAAGACAGCTACGCGATAAAAAGCAACAAATGACCGATTACCAAAACCGGTAAATCCCCCTTCCCACAAACGGAGTAGCCCGCAAGGGCACTCCGTTTTTTTTAAAGATGCCAGTTAACAGCACCCAAATCGAAGTGGGAAGTGGGAAAGCGGAAGTCGGAGGGGATTTAACGGGGCTTATCCAGGGGATATTCCAGGCTAGCGCCATCAAGCACCCAGCCCCCAGCTATCCAGCATCCAGATTATTTCCCTTTAAAATTCGCCTGCCGCTTTTCGATAAAGGCCGAAGCGCCCTCCTTAAAATCTTCCGTTCCCGTGGTGTGTCCGAATGCTTTAACCTCCCGCGTGAAGCCGTCCTCTTCTTTATCAAAATAGGCATTCACGGTTTCGATGATTTTAGTAATGGCTACAGGCCCTTTTTTTGCCGTCTTTTGGATGATTTCCCTGGCTTTATCCATCAATTTGTCCGCCGGCAGGACATAGTTGACCAGTCCCAGGCGATGGGCTTCCTCGGCATCGATCATGTCGCCGGTCATCAGCAACTCTGTCGCCTTGGTCTTTCCTACATACTGAATCAGGCGCTGGGTACCGCCGTAACCGGGAATGATGCCCAGGTTGACTTCCGGCTGGCCGAATTTGGCATTTTCACTTGCTACGCGCAAATGGCAAGCCATGGCCAGTTCGCAACCCCCTCCCAGTGCAAAGCCGTTTACCGCCGCTATTACCGGGCGCGGGAAGGTTTCGATCAGGGCAAATATTTCCTGGCCACGCTTGGCCATCTCCGCGCCTTTTGCGGCATCCAAATCGAGAAACTCCTTGATGTCAGCTCCGGCCACGAAAGCCTTTTCGCCGGCGCCGGTCAGAATGACGCCCTTCAGGTTTTCCTGCTCCAGGGCATCCTCACCGAACAAGCCCTTGAGTTCGAGCATGGTTTCGGTGTTCAGCGCGTTGAGGGCCTTTTCGCGGTTAATAGTTACGATAAGAATGCCGTCTTCTTCCTGAATGTGGAGGTTGTTGTAGTTCATTTATGGTTGAATTTAGTTGGAATGGTTCTGGGTTCTGGGTGTTGGGTGCGGAAGCATCCGACAAAAGCCTTGCTTTCTCCTGAGGAAATATAAGAAAAGTGGAAGACCAATTCCTTAATTTTCACCATTTAAGTCATCAGACAGTCTCTTCGTCTCCCGATCTTGCTGTCTCCTTCTTACGCTTCACCCAGGCTCTCTCAACATTTCCAGAACCGCTCCGGCGTAGACCTCCGGCGCTTCCAACATCGGATAGTGACCGATGCCGGGCAGCAGCTTCAGGCGGCTGTCCGGGATGTTCCGGTGCAATTCGTGCGCCATTTTGACCACTGCTACCGGATCTTCCTCCGCCCAGATCAGGTTGACGGGCAGATCCGTCCGGTACAGGCTGCCCACCCAGCGATGCCAGAAGCGCCGGCGTTCGCGGATGTACTGCGTGAGCTGCGGCAGGCGTTGGCGTCCCTGATCGCGGATCAGCATTTCCCAGAGCAGGTCCAGGTCCTGCTGTTCCACCTTATCCTGGTCGCCCCACAAGCGCCGCATATTCAGGTCGAACAGGGCCTTGCTGCTAAATTTGGCCACCAGCGGGCCGAGACGGCGGTGAAGCAGCAATTGCTGTATCCAACGCAGCTGCGACAGCTCGATGAGCATGCTGCCGTTGCCCAGCGTAGCGCCGAGCAGCCGCACCGGTTCGTATCCCCGCTGCCGGCGGGCGATGATTTCCGTGGCCACGCTGGTGCCGTAATCATGCGCCAGCAAATGCGCCTCCCGAATGCCGAGCTGCGCCCACAGGCCAAGGGCTATTTCGGCCTGCTCGACCAGGGAATAGGAATAATCCGCCGGTTTGCCCGACAGGCCGAAGCCGGGATGATCGTGCACCACCACCCGGTAGTCCTTCGTCCAGTACGGCAATACCCGGTAGTAATCATAGGAACAGGATGGGTAGCCGTGCAGTACAACCACTACGGGGGCCTCCCGCGGCCCTTCGTCGAGCGCGAAGACGGAAATGCCGTGAACTTCGTGATAAGCACCGCGGGTTTGCCATTCGGGCAGGGTCATGTATGAGGAAGTTTAGATTGATTGACGGGATGACTTTGGTAAGTATTTGCGTCGCTTCCGGATAAAAACGGCAGAAAAGTTTAGAAGTTTAGCGCTTCGCACTCTGGGCTCGCTGCTTAGGAGTTTAGAAGATCTGAAACCGGAAATCTCGTTCTCAGATCTTCTGAACTTCTAAACCAGCCGCTCCGAAGGAGCGGTGACCAAACTTCTACACTGTTGTCGTCACCTCTACTTTTCCACCTGCTGCCCGCTCATCACCTTCTCCTGGTGGTTGATGGACTCCTGGTGGATGGCCCGCAGGATGACCGAAATGAATTCCTCGCTCAGTCCGTGCAGCTGCCCCCTGGCAACAGCGCGGCCGAGGATCTCGTTCCAGCGGTCGGTTTGCAGGATGGCGATGTTGTTGCGCTTTTTATACTCGCCGATACCTTCGGCGATCTTCATGCGCCGACCGAGCAGGTTCAGCAACTCTTCGTCGATCTCGTCGATCTCGTGACGCAGGTGATCGATGTGCTCCTGGTACTCGGGGTCATCAGAGCTGGGCTGGCGGTAAACAAGCTGGTTCATCAGCTCTCCGAATTCTCGGGGTGTAATTTGCTGGGCAGCGTCACTCCAGGCATTATCCGGATCGGGATGCACTTCCGTCATGACGCCGTCGTAATTCAGATCCATCGCCTTCTGAGCGATCTCACTCAACATGTGGCGGTTGCCGCAGATGTGGCTGTTGTCCACTACAATCTGAATATCCGGAAACTGCCGCTTCAGTTCAATGGGAATCTGCCAGCGCGGCACATTGCGGTATTTGGTACCTCCGTGATAGGAAAATCCACGATGGATGACTGCGATACGGCTGATGCCCGCTTTGTAGATGCGCTCGATGGCGCCCATCCACAACTTGAGATCCGGGTTGATGGGATTTTTCACCATCACCGGAATATCGATGCCTTTAAGGGCATCGGCGACCTCCTGAACAGAGAATGGATTGACCGTCGTGCGGGCGCCCAGCCATACGACATCGATGCCGTACTTCAACGCTTCAAATACATGAGAAGTACTGGCCACCTCGGTCGTCACTTTCAAGCCCGTTTCTTCTTTGACCTGCTTTAACCAGCGAAGCCCTTCCGTTCCTACACCTTCAAAGGAGCCTGGCCGGGTACGCGGTTTCCAGATGCCCGCGCGAAAGAGATCGATGCCGCCCTGGCCGGCGAGGGCGCGGGCGGTTTGCAATACTTGCTCTTCGGTCTCGGCGCTGCAAGGGCCGGCAATGACGAGCGGTTGCTTGGCTGGTTTGTCCAGAATTGGCTGAAACTTCATTTCCATGATAGATTGAGTTTTATGTTACAGTCCTTTTTTCTCCAGGATACCCCGGATTTTATTAGATTGCTGAATGAGTTCGTAAAATCGTTTAAAGTCGCTTTTAATCAGCAGGCTGCGAAACTGCGCCAGCTGATTGATGTGCTCGTCCAGCACATCGAGTACGTTTTCCCGGTTTTGCCGGAAAATGGGGATCCACATATCCGCTGAACTCTTGGCCAGCCGCACCGTCGAGCTGAAGCCGGAACTGGCCAGCTCAAAAATGCGGTCCTCATCCTCTTCCTTCGCCAGAACCGTCAAGGCCAGAGCAAAGGAACTGATGTGTGAAATGTGCGATACGTAAGCCGTATGTACGTCGTGCGAAGCAGCGTCGAGGTACGCGATCTTCATGGGAATTGATTCATAGAGCCGGCGCACCAGATCTACGGCCTCGGGTTTACTAGCCTCCACATCGCAGAATACCGTGTACTTGTGATCGAACAAGTTAGGGATCGCCGCTTCCGGCCCGGAATACTCCGTCCCCGCCATGGGGTGCGTCGGCACGAAATGCCCGCGGCGGGGATGGTGTTTTACGCTTTCCAGCAGTCGCAGTTTGGTGGAGCCCACGTCCATGACTACCTGATGATCATCGATTTTATCCAGTACATTCGGCAGCAGCCGCAGCATGGCGTCCACCGGCGTGGCAAGTACCAGTAAATCGGTTTCCGCCAGCGCTTCATCCAGCAGCATATCTTCGTCGATCAGCCGGCGTCGCACCGCCTTATCCAAATTCTCCTGCCTGACGTCCACCCCAATGATGCGACCGGCAAAACCATTCTCCTTGAGGGTGATAGCCAGCGAGCCGCCAATAAGTCCTATGCCTACTATTGTTATCGTCATATTAAACTTTTCAACTCATCACCCAATCCCCGCCTCATTAATCCGCCGGATGCTTTCCCGGTACAGATCGCCGGGGCTGCAAAGAGAAACCCGGATGTAGCGTTTGCCCTGCGAACCAAAAATGCCGCCGGGCGTAATAAATACATGTGCCTTATAAAGCACTTCGTCTGAAAGCTGGAAGCCGTCTTCGTACCGGTCGGGTATACGCGCCCAGACAAACATGCCCACCTGCTCGGTGTCGTAATTACATCCCAGCAGATCGAGCAGGTCGAAGACCACCTCCCGCCGGGAGCGGTAAACCCCGTTGAGCCGCCGGTACCAGTCGGCTGGTGCGCCCAGGGCCCGCGCGGCCGCCAGCTGAACCGGCTTGAACATTCCCGAATCCATATTGCTTTTAAAGCGGAGAATATCCTGCAGGAAGCTGCTTTTACCGCTGAGAACGCCAACCCGCCAGCCGGCCATGTTGTGCGCCTTGCTCAGCGAATTGAGTTCGAGGGCGACGTCCTTGGCGCCTGGTGCGCTGAGGATACTCAAGGGATGATCATTTAGGATGAAGGCATAGGGATTGTCATTGACGATCAAAATCCGGTGTTTTTGCGCAAAGCGAACCAACTCCTCAAAAAAGGCCCTGGTGGCCGAAGCGCCGGTCGGCATATTCGGATAATTGACCCACATGATCTTGACGCGACTCAGATCCGTTTCCGCCAGGGCATCCAGATCCGGCAGCCAGTTCTGATGCTCCGCCAGCTGGTACTCCCGGACGGTAGCTCCCGTCAGATCCGAAACCGCCCGGTAAGCCGGGTAACCGGGATTGGGCACCAGCACCTCGTCACCGGTCTCCAGATAGGTCATCGCGATGTGCATGATCCCTTCTTTCGAACCGATTAGCGGCAGCACCTCGCCCTCCGGATCCAGTTCCACCTCGAAGTATTGCCAGTACCAGCCGGCGAAAGCGCGGCGCAATTCAGGAATACCGGAGTACGGCTGATAGGCGTGATTGTCGGGATGAATCGCCTCGCGGCTCAGCTCCTCCAGCACCCCGTCGGCCGGCGGCAGGTCCGGACTGCCGATCCCCAGGTTGAGTACTGGTTTGCCCTCCGCACGCATACGGGCAATCTCCTTGAGCTTCACCGAAAAATAGTACTCCTTTACCGCCCCCAGGCGGCCGGCGGTCTCGATGAAACGTTCCGGTTGATCAGTCATATTATTAATTATTCTCGGTTTTCGATTCTCCCTACCCACCTTTCTGCTGCTTGGGTAATCCCTATGAAGTTCGCAAAGTGACTATTCCGCAGGATAGACAGCAAGAATCACACTTCAATATGCTCTCCCTGCCGGTAAACGCCCAGCACCTGTATGTTGTACGTCAGGGGCCGGATGGCTTCAACGGCCTGTTTGTAACCGACCGTTCCTTCGGCGAGAAAGTCGACAAAGAAAAGGTATTCCCAGGGACGGCCGATAATTGGCGCCGACTGAATTTTGGACAGGTTGATATTGTAAGCGGCCAATACGGCCAGCACCTTGTACAAACTTCCCACGGTGTGGTCTACCGAAAATACCAGCGACACCTTTTCCGGTTCTTCTACCGGAACAGCCCCTTCACTGGGCTCCAGCACGAGGAAACGCGTATAGTTTTTCTTATTGGTTTCAATACCGGAAGCAAGAATATTCAGATCGTAGAGGTCTGCCGCCAAACTACTGGCGATGGCGCCGGTATTGCGCAGGTCCCGCTCCTGAATATCGCGGGCGCTAAGCGCCGTATCGGCCGTCTCTACCAGACGGATGTGCGGATAGGCCCGGAAAAACTCCCGGCATTGCGCAATAGCCATCGGATGGGAATGCACCTCCACCAGGTCTTCGATACGGGTGCCGGGTGAGGCCATCAGGTTGTGCTTAATCCGCAAGTACACTTCGCCGGTAATGGTCAGATTCGAATCGTGCAGCAACTTATAGTTGTACATCAAACTACCCGCCAACGAATTTTCTATAGCCATCAGGCCCAGATCCACTTCCTGCTGTTGCTCTATCAGCTCCACCAGATCGTCAAAAGTACGGGCGGGAACGATCTCTACTTCCCGGTCGAGAAAACAATGCCGGGCGGCAATATCGTGGAAGGCGCCGGCATAGCCCTGAATACATACCCGCAGCGGCGACGCACCGTCACGGGTCGATGAACTGGAAGAGGTCTCTGCGTTGAGCATAATTACTGCGTTATTTTTGTTGCAGATAAAAAAAAAGTCCCGGCTGAGCGGGACCCGATGGAATATTCGTCACTGATAACCAATGCTCCAGGGCCCCTTTACGGTACGCCGTAAAAAAAGAAAAAGAAATAAACGTAATATTGGTTAGGTTGCATCGATAAAGCATTTTGGGATACGCTTAAAATAAAAATGGCCCCGCCTAACGGAGCCACTTCATTTTATCTTTACATTAGAATCAAGCAAAATGCAGCAGCTCCTTACGGTTGACCGTAAAAATAAAAGCTGCTAAAGTAAAAGTAACGATTGCTTGACATAATGATCTAAATCTTTTTTGTTGCGATCGTGAGCAAAGAAAGACATTTATTTCCTCGTGCGCAAGTGATGCCTTATTTTTTTTAAAATTTAACCTTGAAATAACAGAAGCGCTGCCTCGGTTTGCTTAATTTATCCCGTTAATTACCCATAAGAAATGTTTCTGATAACCCTACTCAGCCACCAAACTTTAATGTTTGAACGTTGTTCTGTGAGTAGTTCAACAATAAGACTATGAAAATAGAGCAGGTAATAAAACAACGACGCCCCTTTCGCAACGCCTGGCAAAAGTCGATCATCAACCTGATTTATACGAGTAACTGGGTGACCGATCGCATCAAACAATTGCTCAAACCTTACGGCATCACCCTTCAACAATACAATGTGCTACGTATTCTCCGGGGTGCGGGTGAACCTATTTCCACCTCGGTTATCCGCGAACGGCTACTGGATAAAATGGCCGATACTTCGCGCATGGTCGATCGCCTCTACCAGAAAGGCCTGGTCGACCGCCGCGTGTGCCCAAACGATAAACGCCTCGTCGATATAAGCCTTTCTGACAAAGGCAGGGAACTCGTCGAAGAACTGGAACATATCAACGCAAAACTCGACAGCATCACCGGCAACTTGTCTGAGGAGGAAGCCCATCTGCTTAGTGAATTGCTGGACAAAATAAGAGAAGAGAAATAAGCCTTAACGAAATTGATCGGAACAATCAAAGATTTTAAATCAAAGTTTAAACAATAGTGTTGTAACACTGTTTTAAGGTAAGAAGAATAGAGAGTCTTACTACTCCAGTTTAAATCCAAAAATTATTAATTATGGCAAACCTAAGAGAACACGTCAACAACCTGAACCAGGAAATTATGAAAGGAAATATTCTGGGCGCCTTTGAACAATATTACGCCGAAGACTGCCAAATGAAAGAACCCGGAAAAGAGCCGCGTGTCGGTAAGGACGCCAATCGCGAATATGAGAAAGGCTTCGTCGATGCGGTCGATGAGTGGCACAACGTCCAAGTACGCAACGTAGCGGTGGATGAGAAAAACAACACGTCAGCTGTTGAGTGGTCCATGGACTTTACCATGGGGGGCAACCGCTTACAACGCGAACAGGTCGCCGTTCAGGAGTGGAAAAACGGAAAAATCGCCAAAGAGACCTTTTACTATAACGGTTAAACCCGCCAGGTAAAGAGAAGACCGAACAATCAAACTCACATGCGGAACCCACCGGAAGGCGGGTTCCGCTTTTTTCATTCCTCAGCCAGGACTCGCGCGGCCGGTTCCTAAAAGGTATGGCTGAGCCCCAGCATCCAGTCCCCCCCTACTCCGTCTTCAACAACTTTTGCACCACCTGCAACTTTCCTCTTTCGAGGCTAAAGAAGTAAAGGCCGCTTTTGAGTTCTTCCAGTTGGTAGAGTCGATTCCAGTTGCTGCCGCGTTCCAGGCGGTCTTCCATAACCAGGCGACCGCCGGCATCATATATTTTAACCTGAAAAACGGCGGGTTCGGTGACCTCTACTTCCAGTCGAATTCGATTGCTGAAGGGGTTCGGCGTCACCTGCCACCAGCGAATGCCTATGGTCTCTGCGAGGGAAGTGATGGAAAAGGGCTCGCTAAGGACAGTACAGCCCCGTTCGTCCTCCACCTCTACAGTGTAGGGCCCTGATTCCGTAGGCGCATAAGTTGGAGCAGTCGCCCCGCTGATCGGCTCGCTGTTGAGGAACCACTGATAGGTATCGAAGGTATCGGGGACGCTAAGCACATCATCGCTGAAGGTGATGTCCGGCGCCTGTAGAGAAGCGCACTGATCGATGAGGCGATAAATATTACCCGTTTGGATACCGGCGACATAGAGCTCCCCGTTTTGATCCTCCCCAAAGGAAACGATATCGTTGTTTTCAAAATTGATCAACAGCTCATTGACATAGCCGCCCTGAATCGCCGGGAGCAATCCCCATATCCTGCCGCTACAAAAGTCAGCGTACAAATATACCCCTTGCAGGTTTGGAAAATTACTTCCCCGGTATACGAAACCGCCGGTAACCGAACAATCGCCCTCGTCGTGCGAATAGGTATGTAGGGGAAAGGTTAGCTGATCGCTGGCCGGACAGTCGGCAGTGAGTTCAAACTGCAAGTTACCTTCGTAACAATCCCAGCCGTAATTCTGCCCCCCACCGGCGCCGGCCGGCTGCCTATTGATTTCCTCCCTTTCACTTTGACCGACATCGGCAATCCACAGGTCGCCGGTTTGCCGGTCAAAACTATAGCGCCAGGGATTGCGTAATCCCAGAGCCCATATTTCATCCAGGGTACCATCGGTGAAAGCAAAAGGATTACTGTCCGGAATGGCGTAGGGATTGCCGTTATCCACATCGATGCGCAGCATTTTCCCCAACAGCTCGAGGCGGTCCTGTCCATTCTCCCGAGGGTCGCCGCCGCTCCCCCCGTCTCCCGTACCAATGTAGAGGAAGCCCTCGGGGCCAAAAGCCAGATCACCGGCATTGTGATTCGAGAAAGGCTGATCAATTTCCAGGAGGAGCAGTTCCGTGCCGGGATCCGCCTGGTTGGGGCCATTGCCGCTTACGCTAAAACGCGCAATACGGGTGTTGCCGTTGTTGTCGGTATAGTTGACGAAAAAAAAGCCGTTTTCCGTATAATTGGGATGAAAAGCCAGTCCGAGTAAGCCTCGCTCACTTGCCGAGGAATTCACCCGGTCACGGATATCGAGAAATGGAGAAGGCAGCGTTTGGCCATCGGCTCCGATAATGCGGATGAGGCCGGCTTTTTCTACGATGAACAGTCGATCATCACCGGCATGAGCAATATCTACCGGCTGCGTGAAGCCGGAAGCGAATACCGGCAGGTCGATGACCGGCTGTGCTGTTGATTGATGTGAAAAAATGAAAAAGCTCAGCAAAGTGATAAAGGGGATCGGTGTTTTCATGTTATAATCTTTCGTTTTCTCCCGTGCAATTTGATCGTGGGCGCCTATCGAAAGTAATAACGCATTGAACTGCCACAAATATTTTATCTTTGACAGAAAGAATCAGATAAAACGCCTTAGTCCGGAGTATCGGTAAAACAGTCTTTTAAGATGTCGTACCTTTTCCGGATAACGGTTGCCTTTGCTCGACAAAAGAAACGGAAATAATGTTCAGATTCACTTTCTTCATGCTGTGTTTATTAGGACTGGTTCAGCTGCTGCCCGCACAGATCCAGCAGTCCAATGTCTATTTATTCGACATGCGTTCCGGGGATGACGGTACTTACCAGTTCAGCAATCCCCGCTGGCTGACCTACTTCAATCGCAACGGCTACAACAACCATCCTACCTTTATGGAAGATGATTTGTTGTACTTATCGGTGCAAATGCCTTATCAGCAACAGCCCGACGTCTTTGCTCTCAACCTGCGGGATACCACTCGCACCCGCATCACCGCCACCAGTGAGGGAGAGTATTCCCCCGAGCGAATGCCGGATTTCTACAACTTCTCCGCTGTGCGTATGGAATTCCAGGGCCAGGACACCCTGCTGCGCCTCTGGCAGTTCCCCATAAACCGCCGGGCCAACGAAAATGGACGCCCCCTGTTTAAGTACCTGACTAATATCGGTTATTATCACTGGCTAAACAGCCAGCAGGTCGCAGTATTCTTGACTGGAGAAACACCCCAGTTGGGCATTGCCAATATCTACAGCGATAATGTTCAGCCGCTGGCCGAAAATGTTGGCCGCACTTTTCGCAGCCTGCCTAACGGCAACCTGGCCTTCGTCAAAAAAGAGAATGGCAGCTCCTGGCAGCTGATGGAAATGCCTCCGCGTCCCAATATGAAGGCACAAAAAATCATCGACACCCTCCCCGGCTCGGAGGATTTCGTCATCCTTCCCGACGGCACCTTCCTGATGGGTGAGGGAAGTAAATTGTACAAATACAACCGCTCCCGCGATGAAAGCTGGGTGGAAATTGCCGATTTCAGTTACTACGACATCAGCGGCATCACCCGGCTGGCTGTCAGCCGCGACGGGAAAATTGCAATTGTAGGAAGGTAATCCTTAAAACGCCTTCATGCCCAGTTTCTATATATACGGCAATACACCAGAAGAACAGGAACGCTTGCCAAGGCTCAACGCGCCCGCCGCTATATGCTCGATCGACGCCTCATCGACACCGACTCCTTCGATCGCGGCATCGACGGCCTGCGCTTCTGGAAAAACCTGCCCGACGCCGCCCTTTGGTACGGCGTATGCTGGGCGGAAGGGAACCGATGAACACGGGGAAGCCAAAAGCTTTAAATAGTAAAGTATCTCCTATGCCTGCTTCCTCCATTCAACAACTCACCAACCAGCTGAAAAGTGTATACGAAGATGATGCCTGGTACGGCCCGAATATTATGCAAGTTCTGGGCACCCTTCCCAAAGAGCAACGGCTCAACCAACTCGAGGGCAGTCACTCCATCGCTGAACTCCTGCAGCACATCATCGCCTGGCGCCGGTTCGCCATCAAAAAACTCAACGGCGAAGAAGAATACGAAGTGGCCGACAGCGACAACTTTCCTGAGACCGAAACCATCGATGACCCTACCTGGCAACACTGGCTGGATGAACTGAACGACACCCAGGAGCACCTGATCAACCTGCTGGAAGGAGCTGAAGATGAGCTGCTCGAGGAACAGGTGCCGGGAAAAAAATACAATTTTGACGCCCTGCTCCACGGCGTGATCCATCACGATATCTATCACCTGGGGCAGATTGTACTGCTGATGAAAATGTAGACAAACCCTGCCGGTTTTCAGCCCCCCAAGCTCCTCCACCCTTTCCAGATGATGTCGAGATCCCGCCAAACATTATAGTCCTTGGCATAAAAAAGGTTAAGGCGCCGCCGGGTGGGCGCATCCATATCGACGGAGGGAAGTTCATCGAGCGGCGACAATATCCCCGGACGAATACCGGGCAAGGTGGTGCCGTTCTCTTCCACCGGAGCATATCCCACCCAGCTACGCCGCCCCAGGAGTACGGCGCCCGCATTAGCTAAAAGCGATAGAGGCCGGCGAACAAACAGAAATTGCAGGGGAAACGTCAGCAGCAGGAACAGGGCGAGAAAGATATCGAGCAGCCGCTTGTTGCGCCGTTGTAAAGGTTGAATGATATTAAACTGCAGATCGATGGTGTACAGCGTGCCGGCGCTGTGCTTGCTGCGGCTGCCAATAATGCTGAGACTGTCTTCCGGCACGATCTTGTACTCGATACCCGGGCCCAGTTTGGTCATCCAGTGCATAATGGACTGAGTACTGACATCCCGGGAGCAAAAAATCAACTCGTCAACTTTATAGATTTGCACCACCTCCTGCAACTGAGATAAATGATTGAGGTAGACGCCGTTGTCGGCACTTTCCCCCGGCAAAACGGTGCCGATAAAGTTTTTGCGAACCCCTGCCTGTGTCAGCAGATGCCGCACCCGGCTGCTCTCCTGTTGGGTGCCGATAATGACGAGGTTATTACTCCGCTCCCGCCCCAGCTGAAAATTGTGGTGCCGAAAAAAATGCAATCCGTATCGCAGACCGATGGTGCCGAGCAAGGACCAGGCGGCGCCGAGCAAAATGAGCGCTCGCGAAGAGCGGTATGCCATATCCAGAAAACCGTAAACCGCCGCCAGCAGCAGGGTGCCTACCAGCAAGCCTCGCACCAGGCGGCGTAAGTTGCCAGTTTCATCGTAGCCGCCGCTGAAAAACACGGAAAGCACCCAGATGAGCGTGTACAGCGGAGCATTGACGTACAGAAAAGACGACTCATAATAATCCGGATCGCGAAAATGATAAGCCGCCCAGAAATTTTTCAGAAAGATAAGCCCTGCATAGATGAGCATCGCGTCGAGCGCCGGCAGGAAGGCGCGCCTCATCCAACTGTTCAGCACCGTCAGGAAAGCACGAAAGTAAATCGCTCCCTGTAACATCAATACAAAAAGGCGGGCCCGCCCGCCATGAAAATGCTTCCGGGCGAAAATGATCATCGCCTGATAGAAGCTGCGCACATAGTTGAGACTCCCCTTTTTAGTGCTCTCCCCCTTGTAATGAATAATCGTGGTTTCCGGAAAATAGTAGTTTTTATACCCCGCCTGAATGATGCGATACGACAAATCAATGTCCTCCCCGTACATAAAAAAAGCCTCGTCGAGAAAACCGGTTTTTTCGAGCACGCTACGGCGCAGCAACATGAAAGCGCCGGCGAGCACTTCGATCTCGTGCACCTCGTCTTTGTCCAGATAGCCCAGATGATAGTGATTAAATAGACGAGTGCCTGGAAAAAGCTTCGACAGGCCGAAGGTTTTGCAAAAAGCCACCCACGGAGAAGGAAAACCCCGCTTCGATTCCGGCAGGAACTTACCGGAGCCGTCGATCATTTTCACGCCCAGCCCGCCGGCCTGCGGATGCGCCTCCATGAAGGCCACGCACTTGTCAAAGGTATCCTCCTCCACCACGGTATCCGGGTTGAGCAGCAACACATAGGCGCCGGCAGCCCGGCGTATCGCCTGATTATTCGCCACCGCAAATCCGGGATTGTGAGGGTTGGCGATCAGCAGCACCTCCGGGAATTTTTCCCGGACCATCTTCACCGAATCATCAACGGAGTTGTTATCTACAACGAAGATCTCGACCTCGAGCCGCCGGGCAGCCCGGCGGACCGACAACAGCGCCTGCTCCAGAAAGTACTGGACATTATAGTTGACGATAATGACGGAGAGCTTCATGATTTAGAGCATGTTTCAATTTCGTTTTCGAGTCCCGAACGGATGGATTCTGGTCCTGGGCGAAGGTTTTTTAAGGTTGATAGCAGCGCTATTGGCCGAGAAAAAGCCACAGCCCAGGGGCAAAAGACGCCGTTCGGGCCCGAAGGATGAAGTTTAAACATGCTCTTACTCCTTCTTATACGGCACCCGCGCTACGATCGAACGGCCAAGCGTCACTTCGTCCGCATATTCCAGTTCGCCGCCAAAGGAAATGCCGCGGGCAATCGTGCTGAGGCGCACCTCCTGATCAGCGAGCTGTTTGGAAATATAAAATATGGTCGTATCTCCTTCAATGGTTGGACTGATGGCCATGATGACTTCTTTGACCTCTTCTTCCCTGACGCGCTCCACCAGCGAAGCGATGTGCAGGTCGGAGGGGCCCACCCCTTCAATCGGAGAGATAACGCCGCCCAGCACGTGATACAGGCCCCGGTACTGGGCCGTTTCCTCAACGGCCATCACATCACGGATGCTTTCCACCACGCAGATGGTAGATCGGTCGCGGCGCTTGTTGGCGCAGATCGAACAAATGCGCTCATCGGCGAGGTTGTGGCAAAGGGCGCAGGACTTGATATTCCGGCGCATGCGCACTATCGCTTCCGCAAACTGCTCACTGGCTTCCGGCTCCTGCCGGATGAGGTGCAGAACTAGTCGCAGCGCCGTTTTCCGGCCAATTCCCGGCAGCGTCGCAAAGGCATCCACTGCTTCTTCAATCAGTTTTGACGAAAAATTCATGCTGCAAATTTAGCAAACCTTTAGATTGGTGCGGTGTTGTTAATAGCGTAACTTTGGAGAAAACCCGGGGCGAATTCATTAAAATAGCGTAAAATTTAACAACTTTGCCCTCTCCGGAAAGCCAAGAGCTTGTTTAAAATCCCATTACTGGCCTGCAAACGGCAATTTTTTTCATACGGCGTCAAGTTTTTCGCCGGATCGCCCACATGCGACTGCAAAATTTGCTCGTTTTCGTCACCCCATGGAAATTTGAACAAGCTCTAATTAACCCTTTTGTAAAAGCAAAAAATCATACATTCTTATGGCTGAAGTCATACGCATGCCCCGCATGAGCGATACAATGGAAGAGGGCAATATTATTGAATGGCTGAAAGAGGAAGGCGATCAAGTGGAGCCCGGCGAAACTCTGGCCGAAGTAGAGACCGACAAAGCAACTATGGAGCTGGATGCCTTTGTGGAAGGCACCTTGCTGCACATCGAAGTCAAAGAAGGCCCCGTACCTATCAATGGCGTCATTGCCGTTATCGGAGAAGAGGGCGAAGACTGGAAGAAGGCCGTGGAAGAAGCCAAACAGGAAAACGGGGAAGAGGAAAAAGAAGAATCCACTGAGGAAGCCGGCGCCGAGGAAGAAAAGTCCGGGGAACAGGAAGCCGCAAAAGAAGAGCCGCAGGAAGCCGCTGCCCCCCTGGAGGAAGAAGGAGACGGCCGCGTAAAAGCTTCCCCGCTTGCCCGAAGCATGGCCAAGGAAGCCGGTCTCAACCTGTCCAATATCGAAGGCTCCGGCGAAGGCGGCCGCATCGTCAAGCGCGACATCGAAAAGCAGCTGGAGCAACCCGAAAAAAAGGAAGCCGCTCCTACGCCTGCACCGGCCGAGGCGCCCGTTCCCAAACAAGCCCCCGAACCGAAAAAGAAAGCGGAAGAAAAGAAACCCGCCGAACCGGTCACGCCCTTCGTGCTTAGCGGCGCCGAAGCCAGCTATGAAGAGGTCAATGTCAGCCAGATGCGCAAAACAATTGCCCGCCGGCTGAGCGAAAGTAAATTCTCTGCCCCCCACTTCTATCTCACTATGGAGATCGATATGGGGAAAGCCATCAAATGGCGCCAACAGATCAATGAAGTGGCGCCCAATAAAATTTCCTTTAATGACCTGGTCGTCAAAGCTGTTTCGGTTGCACTGCGTCACCATCCGGACGTCAACTCATCCTGGCTGGGCGATACCATCCGCCGGAATAAAGACGTCAATATCGGCGTCGCTGTAGCGATTGACGAAGGGCTTCTCGTACCCGTGGTGCGCCACGCCGATATGAAGTCACTCTCCCAAATCAACTACGAAATCCGGGAACTGGCCGGCCGTGCGCAGAAACGCAAACTGTCGCAAGAGGAAATGCAGGGTAATACCTTCACTGTCTCTAACCTGGGCATGTTCGGCATCGAAGAATTCACCGCCATCATCAATCCGCCCGATGCTTGCATCCTGGCCGTCGGCGGCATCATCGAAAAGCCGGTTGTAGAAAACGGAGAGATCAGCGTGGGGCACCGCATGAAAGTCACCCTCTCCTGTGACCACCGCGTCGTGGATGGCGCCACCGGATCGAAGTTCCTGAAAACCCTGCGGGATATTCTGGAGAACCCCGTGCGGCTGATGGTCTGAGCTTTAGCGATCAATCAACTCTTGTGACCAAGAGCTTTTTTAGCATCCTTCGCTGCGAAAAAGAAGCCGCCTGCCTGCGCGGAATCATCTACGGGACCGCTCAGGCAGGTATCTTCGCATGGGAAGTCCACCCCCTCATCCTCTTCTGAAAATTAGTTCTATTACAATGAAAAAAACAGTTGTACTCGGCGCCACTACCAATCCAGTCAGGGCGGCCTATGCCGCCGTAGAACGCATGGCCCGGCAGAACCTGGAGGTGGTCCCCATCGGTGTACGAAAAGGAAAGATAGCCGGTATTATTATCCAACACGATCAGCCGGATATAGAAAATGTGCACACCGTCACGCTCTACCTGAACCCACAACGCCAGGAACAGTACTACACTTACATCCTCGAGCAGCTGCAACCCCAGCGGCTGATTTTCAACCCCGGCACCGAAAATCCGGAACTGGCGCAATTGGCCCGCAAACGAGGCATTGAAGTGGAAATGGCCTGCACACTGGTAATGTTATCTATGGGAAGTTATTGACTGGATGCTGGCTAACGGAGCACTGATCTCCGTTTCGGAAATCAGAAGTGGTGAGCAAAACAAAGCGGCGATGAGATCATTGGGATCTCATCGCCGCTTCTTCTATATAGTGAGCTGTATATTCGAAACTTATATTAATTCCATACCTTTTTGCCGTAAGTACTCGTCATCAAGGCCTTCCGACTTTCGACTTGGTCTCAGCCGTTAACACTGCCCAGCTGTTTATTTTGTTCTTCCGGCATCTTACAGTCTTCCCCGGGATTTTTACCGCAGACGCCACACTCGCCCACCTGATTTTTCAGCATGGGGTTGTTGGTCGCGCAGGTACCGCGAAATTCATTTCCGGTAAAGATATGCCGGATATTGATCAGGATAAAAGAAATGCCGAAGAAGCCGAAAATGATGGCCAGCACATATAAAAATTCCATGGATTGCGGTTTTGATTTTTACTTCCGTGTTACCTCGTCTAAGCAGGTACAAAGTAGCGGCAATTCCGGGTGTTGACCAAACATCTCTGCTTTTTTTTGCCGCTGTTGACTATTTTATGACAAGCCCTTGATAACTTAGGTCACTTAAAAAACAGGTAATCCGCAAATAAGGTTTATTTTTGCAGCCTCAAATCGGGAAGAGCGTTAAATTCACCGCAAGCCCCCAAAATTTCGTTAACCATGCAGCACAAACTCGATGCTTTCGGCCGACTGTTGACCATCATGGATGAACTGCGGGAACAGTGTCCCTGGGATCGTAAGCAAACGCTGCAGAGCTTGCGCAACCTGACGATCGAAGAAACCTACGAACTGGCTGACGCCATCTTGAAGGAGGACCTGGATGAAATTCGTGAAGAGATCGGCGATCTGATGCTGCATATGGTATTTTACGCCAAGATCGCCGAGGAAAAAGGCGCTTTTGATATAGCCGACGCCCTCCATGAAGAGTGCGAAAAGCTGATCGAGCGTCATCCGCACATCTATGGTGACCTGGAAGTGGAAAGCGAAGCTGAAGTGAAGAAAAACTGGGAACAGATCAAACTGAAATCCGGTAAAAAATCAGTGCTGGGCGGTGTTCCCGAATCGCTGCCGGCTATGGTTAAAGCTTACCGCATGCAGGAAAAAACCGCTCAGGTGGGATTCGACTGGGAGAACAGCGGACAGGTATGGGAGAAAGTCGAAGAAGAATTGAAAGAGTTCCGCCAAACCATGGAAGAAGGCGGCTACAGCCAGGCGGAAAAGGAAGATGAATTTGGTGATATCCTCTTCTCCCTGATCAACTACGCCCGTTTTCACGATATAGATCCGGAGACGGCCCTCGCCCGCGTCAACCAAAAGTTTAAATTCCGCTTCGAATACATAGAAGCCCATGCCGGCAGAGACCTCCGGAAACTGTCGCTGGAAGAAATGGACACCCTGTGGAATGAGGCCAAAAAACACCGGCGCAACGCCTCCTAGAGCTGCTCGGCGCTTGTCGCTCCCCCTCTGGCCTATGTTTGAGAATTATTGGATTATGTTGTAACTTTCCGTTTATTTTCGTCCGCCAGGCATCTTCCAATAAATTTCCGGTACGGGCCTCCGGGCCGAAAGCCATTTTTCAACTGGCGATTTGTTTTAACTCTGTTTCGTTTATTTGAAAATTTTGATTCGCATACCAGAAGAACAGCTGGGTATTATTATCACTCGGCTGATTTCTCGTGAGATTGACCCATAACTCGTAATTTTCTATGAGGAAAATTGAATTGGATATAGTTGCTCTGTCACATAGCGTCACGCAATCGCATAATTACGCCGTTGTGCTGGGAGAAGAAAACGGCACCCGCCGCCTTCCAATCGTTATCGGCAGCTTCGAAGCGCAGGCTATCGCCGTTGCCATGGAAAGAATGACCCCAAACCGGCCGCTTACCCACGATTTGTTTAAGAATACGCTCGAAACTTTTAACATAGAACTCAAGGAAGTCATTATCAACAACCTGCTGGATGGCATTTTTTACGCCAGGCTTATCTGTATAAAGGACGGCGAAGTTTTCGAAATCGATTCTCGTACTTCCGATGCGCTGGCTATGGCCGTTCGCTTCGGTTGTCCTATTTATACTTATGAGTTTATCCTCGACGCCGCCGGCATCGTCCTTGAAGAAACGGAAGAAGGTGCCGAAGAAAAGACGGAGGAGCGCCCCGTCGCCAAGGTGGAAAAAAGTGGTTCACTCTCCACTTACTCCATCGAAGATCTTAACAAGCTCCTCGATGAGGTGCTGGCCGAAGAGGATTACGAGCGCGCCGCCGAAATCCGGGACGAACTCAACCGGCGGAAGTCGCAGGGCAGCTGATTTTGTTTACTTCTTTCACGGAAAAGGAATCACCGGGACCGCTTGAGTGTTTCCCTGCGGGAAAAAAACCTTGTCTCTTTCAGTCGCTGGGTAGCAGGTACACTAAGAAAAGGCCTATTTTGAAAAATTTATGTTAAGAAAAAGTTACCAGGCGCTGTTTAATGCGTCTCAACACTAAAAAGAAGGTGTGAAAAGGAAGTAAACATTCCAAAATTTGTAAATTGAGGCAGACTGGCTGATCCCGGAGACTATGAGTAACAAGAACAATTTCAAGAAATTATTAGAAGAGGAAGAGCGACAATTCGAAGCGTCGGGCCTGCGAGAGGTTATCGACAAGAAGTTGAACCATCGCTTTGCCTTCCTGCGCCTGATGAGCGATTTGGCAGAACTCTTTACCGTCAGAGTTATGGATGTAATGATCATGATGTCCGATGAAGATATCGAACCCGGGGTGTATTTTACACCCACTCTGAAGAGCGACCTTGAGACAGCCATGGACAAGCTGATCGAACAGGATGTTGAACGGGCAATTTCAAAGCTAAAAGAACTTATAGATCAGCAGTCGGAAAAGTATCCACAGCTTCTGGTGCTGGAAGCCCGGGCACAGCAAAATTCCACCCCTCCCGAGGAGGCAAATGCAGTACTCGGTTCCCGCCTCAAGGCATTCATTACTTCACTGAGCCGTAACGACCTTCGATAGAAGGATGGGTATTCTGCTTCCCTTTCGGGAAAAGCCCGGCCTCAAAGTCCTATTTATCATTTTTTCTCAGTAGCGCATAGACTCCTGCGGCAACACCGGCTGCGACTACACCCGCGATGATCCAGTTTTTGGGTTCCTTGCTAACCTGCCGCGCCATATCTGCGCTGATAATACCTGCATTTGTCCTGATGATTCGATTCCTGGCTTCCGGGCTCAGGCTATCCCAGATTTTCTTTCCTGCCTTTGCTGTCAACGCATCGGCCATAATTTCCGGAGCTTTATTTGCAACTGTCATCTCTTTGGGTTTTTTTGTTTAAATAATCAGATGATCTTTTATTCTAACAGGGGAAAACCTGGAGATGTTTGAGTACTGGACCACTGATCATCAGATCAGGGAGAAAAGTCTCTTGCCACAAGGGGCTCAAACGGCTATTTCCTCTGCCAGCTTCTCGAGCACCACTACCGTCTCTTTTATCATCGCCTCCGTAACGTCCAGATGCGTGACGAAACGAACCGTACGGGGACCGAAAACAGAAGCCCGAACGCCGTGCGCTGAGAGCTTACCCAGAAATCCTTCCGCCGTATGCCCTTCCACCAGGTCGAAGATCACAATATTGGATTGTACAGGCCGCACAGCCGCGACGTAAGGCAGTTGTTTCAGGGTAGCTCCTAGCCGGCGCGCCCGCTCATTGTCTTCCCGCAGGCGCTCTACGTGATGATCGAGGGCATAGGTAGCGGCGGCAGCCAAATACCCCGCTTGCCGCATACCCCCTCCCATCACTTTGCGGAAGCGGCGAGCCTCCTTGATGAAATCGCGGCTGCCGATGAGTACGGAGCCCACCGGCGCACCCAGCCCTTTCGACAAACACAGCGATATGCTGTCGAACTCCTTCCCTACATCCTCCGTCGGCTCTCCCGTTTCCACCAGTGCGTTAAACAGGCGGGCGCCGTCGAGGTGGATTCCCAGTCCCCGCTCGCGACACAAACGACTGATCGGACGAATCTCGTCAAGGGTGTAATAACTGCCGCCGCCTTTGTTACAGGTGTTCTCCAGCACTACGAGGCGGCTCTTCGGCAGCCAGTCGAATTCAGGCTTGATTACAGCTTCTATCTGTTCCGCTCTGATCTTGCCGTTCTCTCCCTCAATCAAACAGATCGACACGCCGGAATTAAAAGCGTACCCGCCGGCTTCGTACTGGTAAACATGCGACAGCTCATCGCAGATGATTTCATCCAGCGGCTGCGTGTGTACCTTTATCCCGATTTGATTGGTCATCGTGCCGGAAGGACAAAAAACGGCCGCTTCTTTGCCAAACATGGCAGCTGTTTTTTCCTCCAGCGCATTTACGCTCGGATCCTGCCCAAAAACGTCATCGCCTACCGGGGCTGCCATCATCCGCTGCAACATGGTCGGCGTAGGCTTCGTCACGGTGTCACTTATCAGATTGATCATTTTGTTTATTGTATTTACGTTATACCCTTTGGGGGTTGGTCATTCGCGGCTCGCAGGGCTTAGCTGGCCGAGTGTTATGCCAGGCGCTGCCTTTCGATTGGCAAAGCCGAACAAAATGGCTCTTCGCTGTTGGCTGCCTGGCCCCGGACCTTCGGTTCCCAAAGCATGGCCTCGCACCAAGCCCGCCCATCTTACTACGTGACCTGGCCGGGTAAACCCCATGGAATTCGCAAAGCGACTATTCTACGGGGTAAACATCCAGGATCAAGAATCACCCCTCCCAGCTTCCCTCAAACACTCGCTTCGCCGGGCCGCAGAGCCAGATCTCATCGAAGCCCTCGCCGGCCGGTTCGAAATGTACTTGCAGTTCCCCCCCTTTAGCCCGGATATCCACACGCTGCCGCGCTGCCGAAGGCTGACGAAGATAATAAGCGATAGCCGCGGCGGTTACTCCTGTGCCGCAGGAAAGCGTTTCATCCTCGACTCCTCGCTCATAAGTGGCGACGGCGATCCCCGCCCGGACTGGCTGTACAAAATTGACGTTGGTGCCGCTTTCGCGAAAACGGTCGGAATAGCGCACCGCTCGTCCCCGGGTCACCACATTCACCTGCGTCAGATCCTCGACGAAGACCACATAGTGAGGCGATCCGGTATCCAGGTAGAAAAAATCCCCGCCTTGCTCCACCCGGGCTACCTTGCCCATGCGTAATTCCACCCAGCTTCCCGCCTCATCAATACGGGCGTCGTGCGGACCGTCCACCGCCAGAAAATACGTCTTCAGGTCAATGATGCCCAACTGACGGGCAAAAGCGACAGCACATCGTCCGCCGTTGCCACACATACTGCCTTCACGGCCGTCGGCATTGAAGTAAACCATTTCAAAATCGTAGTCCGGATGATCCTGCAGAAGAATCAGCCCGTCAGCACCTACGCCAAAGCGTCGCTCACACAGGCGACGTATCTTGTCTTCTGCCGACCGGTCCAAAGCCCCTGTCCGGTTGTCGATCATAACGAAGTCGTTGCCGGCGCCCTGATACTTGAAAAAAGATAGTTTACTCATAGGCCTAATTCTTGATTATTGGAGGGCGTATCTACCGCTTGCTCCGTTTTTTCAGGCGATGCCGGTTCTTCACCACCGAAAGGTATGTCCAGGGTGTAATGACGGTAAATCATAAGAGCGAGCATAAGTAAAATCAAAGCCAGCCCGATCATGGAAAACCGCCAGCCCCATATGTTGCCAATATAATCCTCCTCGTCCTGTGTCTGATCCTTTTTCTCCGAATTTCCGGAATACGGCTTATCTGCCATGAACCTGATTTGTGGTTATTTAAATAAAGGTATTTCGGATTGCCGGTAAAACCTACTTCTCTCTACCCTGTCTTCTACTTCCCGGAAGCTCTCCGGCGCAGGGAGCCCGCGAAGAAAGTCTGCCGGTTCGCGTAATGCTGCAGAATTTCTATCTGCTTTCTCCGTTAATTTTCGGATTACAAATGTACAGAATTCACTTAAAACACTAAATGTCGGCGCTCGGCTTCTTTTGCTGTGAGGGCGGCTTTGTTCAAACTCTTTCGGCTTTTTATGCGTTAACAGGAATGGTTTTCCTACATTACCAAAAAAATCCAAATTTTGTTGCCTGTGCTGCGCAATCTAAAAAATCACGCGCACCGGTAGGTATTATTTGAGAGTAATCGTAAATTGTAAGTGCGCCGCGCACTAGTTTGTTAAACTTATCTAAGTCCAGGGCAAGATGAAGCATTATGTTATCGTAGTTGTAAGCTCCCTGCTGAGCGCCGTATTAGCTATATTTTTTTATAAGCAAGTAGAGGATCCCAAGGAGGTGATCATACGGGAAACGGTTCCTGCCAAGTACACCAATTTTGCCGATCCTTTTAAAATGCCGCAACAGCGGCCCTTTCTCTCGGCAGCACCGACCAATTTTACCGATGCAGCCGAAGCCGTCCGCCCGGCGGTGGTTAACATCCGGACCATACAAGGTGGCAAGGGCTTTGATCTTTGGGGCGCTAATTCCATGGGGACTTCCTCCGGTTCCGGGGTCATCATCTCAGCCGACGGCTTCATCATTACCAATAATCACGTTATTGAGAACAGTGAAAATATCGAGGTGACGCTCAACGATCGCCGCGAGTTCTCAGCTAAACTCATCGGCTCCGATCCATCTACCGACCTGGCCCTGCTGAAAATAAAAGGAGTGGATATCCCCTATCTTTCTTTCGGCAATTCCGACTCCCTGCGCATCGGCGAGTGGGTGCTGGCTGTGGGCAACCCTTTCAATCTGGAAAGCACCGTCACCGCCGGCATCGTCAGCGCTAAAGGACGCAGCATCGATATCCTGGAAGGGCAGGACCGCATCGAATCCTTTATCCAAACGGATGCCGCCGTCAATCCCGGCAACAGCGGGGGCGCCCTGGTCAATACCGCCGGAGAGCTGATCGGCATCAACACGGCTATCATCACCCGCTCGGGGCGCTACGAGGGCTACTCCTTCGCCGTCCCCGCCAACCTGGCGCGCAAAGTTATCAGTGACCTGCGCGATTACGGGCAGGTGCAGCGTGGATTACTCGGCGTCTTTATTGACGAAGTGAATAACACCCGCGCCGAAGAACTCGGCCTGGCCAGCATCGAAGGGGTGTACATCACCCGCGTTACGCCGGGCGGCGGCGCCGATGACGCCGGACTGCAACAGGGAGATGTCATCGTCTCTATCAATGGCATCAAAACCAAAACCCTGCCCGAAATGCAGGAACAGGTGGGCCGCTACCGGCCGGGCAATACCCTGGAAATAGAATTCATACGCAAAGGAAAACAAAGCAAGGCCAGGGTAACCCTCAAAAACAAAAGCAATACCACCTCGCTGATGACGGCGCGCAATGAGAAAGTTCTCCGCGATCTGGGCTTCGAGCTTCGTGAACTGACCCGTGAAGAACGCCGCCGCCTCGATGTCGACGGCATTAAAGTTATCAGCATCTACCGCAACAGCCTCATCGAACGCACCAATATGGACCCGGGATTTATCATCACCAAAATCGATGACAAAGGCATCTCCCGCGTCGATGAACTGATCAAAAAACTGGAAACCGCCACCGGCAAGGTCATGCTGGAAGGAATTTACGAAAACTATCCTGGTGAATATTACTACGCTTTCCCTATGGATTAAGGAAAAGAAGGAAGGCTGAAATTAAAGGGAAAACCGAAGCGCCCGGTTTTCAGATTTTCGTATCTTCCGCAGCGTTAAAAAGCACTATCTATCTATGACCAAGTCCGAAATCGAAAAGAATAAGAACGAAGACCACATGAAAATCCTGCTCTCCCGTATGGAGCACCGGCTGAAAGAAATGCACCTGGGAGGCGGAAAAAAACGAATTGAACAACAACATAAAAAAGGGAAGATGACCGCCCGCGAGCGCGTCTACGCCCTTATCGATGAAGAGAGCCGTTTCTTTGAGATCGGCGCCTTCGCCGGCTACGAAATGTACGAAGAATACGGCGGATGCCCCAGCGGTGGCGTGGTGGTAGGCATCGGCTACGTCAGCGGGCGCCAGTGCGTGATCGTGGCTAACGACGCCACCGTTAAGGCGGGAGCCTGGTTCCCTATCACCGGCAAGAAAAACCTGCGCGCCCAGGAAATTGCCATGGAAAACCGCCTGCCGATCATCTACCTCGTTGATTCAGCCGGGGTCTTCCTGCCCATGCAGGACGAAATTTTTCCCGACAAGGAACATTTCGGACGCATCTTTCGCAACAACGCCCGCATGTCGAGCATGGGTATTCCCCAAATTGCAGCCATCATGGGCCCCTGTGTTGCCGGCGGCGCCTACCTGCCCATTATGTCGGACGAAGCGCTGATCGTCGACGGCACCGGCTCCATATTTCTGGCCGGCCCTTACCTGGTTAAAGCCGCCATCGGCGAAGACGTCGACACAGAAACGCTGGGAGGCGCTACCACCCAATCAGAGATCTCGGGCATCACCGACTACAAAATGCCCGATGAGGAAACCTGCCTGGCTACCATCCGGGACCTGATCGGCCAGTACGGCCATTTTCCCAATGCCGGATTCGACCGGACGGATCCACTGCCTCCCAAAACCGATCCGTCCGCCATCTACGGGCTTCTGCCCAGCGACCGCTCCAAACCTTATGATACCAGCGAAATTCTGAAATGCATTGTCGACGACTCCAAACTGACCTACTATAAATCCGGATACGGCAAAACGATCACCTGCGCCTACGGCCGCATCGACGGCTGGTCGGTAGGCATCGTCGCCAATAACCGGGAGGTCGTTAAAACTAAAAAAGGAGAAATGCAGTTCGGCGGTGTCATCTATTCGGATTCCGCCGATAAGGCCGCCCGCTTCATCATGAATTGCAACCAGAAAAAAATACCCCTGGTCTTCTTCCACGATGTCACCGGCTTCATGGTCGGCACCCGGTCCGAACACGGGGGCATCATCAAGGACGGCGCCAAGATGGTCAACGCCGTCGCCAACAGCACCGTGCCCAAATTCAGCATCGTCGCCGGTAACTCCTACGGCGCCGGTAACTACGCCATGTGCGGCAAAGCCTACGACCCCCGGCTCATCGTCGCCTGGCCTACCGCCCGCATCGCCGTTATGGGTGGCGCCCAGGCCGCCAAAACCTTGCTCCAGATTCAGGTGCGCTCCATGGAAAAGAAAGGTGAAGAACTGAGCCAGGAGGATAAAGACCAGCTGTTTAACAAAATTAAAGACCGCTACGAAGAACAAACCACTCCCTATTACGCCGCCGCCCGCCTCTGGGTAGACGCCATCATCGACCCCGTTGAAACCCGGCACATCATCTCCATGGGCATCGAAGCAGCAAATAACGGAGTCGTGCCGCCCTTTAATGTGGGAGTTTTGCAAACGTAAAGAGAAGTTGACCCTTAAATCCGGCCTGCTGCCTCCGGGCTCCTGATAAACCTTCTCAGGGCTACACCTGTTTGTTTTTTATGATGAAAAAAAACTTCCGCACCTGGCTAAAGCGACTGGGCATCGCTGGATTTATGTTCTTTTTAATCAAAGGACTCATCTGGATTGCTATCTTTGCAGGAATCGGAAAATGTGCTTTTTAAGTGGCAGAACGCCTTGAACGAACGATCACAAGACTTACCGAAATATGATACTTAGTTGGTTCGCCATAGTATTTATCCACACACTGGCTTACCTTCAGCCCGCTCCTATCCTATTGCTCAATCCTTCTTTTGAAGATATTCCCTGGCACAGCAAACCACCACGAGGCTGGTATTACTGCGGTCAGCCGGGAGAATCGCCTCCCGACGTTCACCCCACCGGCTATTTTGAAGTCGACCAGCCACCCGCTCACGGCGATACCTACGTCGGTATGGTGGTACGGGACAACGCCACCTGGGAGGCCATCGGCCAACGCCTGCCAAAGCCACTGGAGGCAGGCCACTGTTACCGTTTTAATCTTCAGGCCTGCCGCTCGCCGTATTACCGCAGCGTAAGCCGCCTGACGGGCCAGCGCGCCTATTACATCGATCCGGTCCGCATCCGGCTCTGGGGAGGGGACGCCAACTGCGACCACGCCGAACTGCTGGCTGCTTCCGGTCTCGTGACGGATACCGCCTGGACAAATATCGAATTCGAGTTACATCCGCAGCAGAGCCATCATTACTTCATCATCGAAGCTTTCTATCCGGAAGATACCGCTAAAGTATACCGGGGTAATGTGCTCATCGATCAGTGCTCCCCTATTCTACCGGCTGATTGCCGCACCCGGCAACTGCTCGTCGAACCGGAACGGCAGCATTTCCCCGTACCCGCTACGGTTCCGGAACTCACAGATCTCATCAGCCGCCTGACAACAGATATCAACTTTGGCTTCGGTACCGCAGAACTGACCAACCAGTATTATCTCAATCCCGCCGGCCGTCCGGTACAGGAAAACCTGGCCCTGCACAAACTGGTGAAAGCGGTAAGGAGTCACCCCACGGCAGAACTGGAAATTGCGGTCAAGGCACCTGGGAAATTCCTGCGCGAAGAACGCCTCTACGTCCTCGAAAAAAAACTTCAGAAAATGGGACTCTCTGAACATCAGTTCCGCCTCCACCACTTCCGCAAAAGCGATGTCAGAGAGGAATGGCTGGGGATCAACAAAGATCAGGATGTATACATCAGGCTGCGGTGAGGAAAAGCTCCAAAAGCGATGACAGGTACCTGATGAATCACTCCTTTTTCACTACATTTGGGGAAACACCATACATGAAATCCTTGCTTTCGCTGATTGGCCTTTGCTGGCTGCTCATGAGTAGTGCACGGACCCAGGATATCTATTTTAACAACCCCTCCTTCGAGGATACCCCACAACACAGTAAAGCGCCACAGGGGTGGACAGACTGTGGTTTTCTGACCGAATCCCCGCCCGACATTCAGCCTAACAGCACCCTCAATACGTACCAACCTGCTTTTGATGGAAGAACCTACCTGGCGCTCGTCGTCAAGGATAACGGCACCTGGGAATCGGTAGGACAGCAACTCAGCCGGCCAATGAAGCCGCGACAGTGTTACGAACTAGCTTTTTTTGCCGCGCACTCCACACGGTACATCAGTACCAGCCGGAAAACAGGAAGGGTCACAAATTACAAGGGCCCCGTCATCCTTCGTTTCTACGGTGGTTTTGATTACTGCGACAGGAAACAACTCCTGGCTAAAACCGCGGCTATCACTGATCCGGCCTGGAACTTTTTCAGTCTGCTCGTAGTTCCCAACGAAGCCTTCGATTACCTCACCATCGAAGCTTTCTTTCAGCCCGGCGACAGATACGCCTACAATGGTAACGTGCTGCTGGATCGTCTCTATCCGCTGAAGCTCCGTGAATCCACTCCTGAAGAAATGCAGGACATGACACAACGTAAAAAATCGGGCGCCGCAACGGCCAATATCCAAGCGGACAAAAACGCCAATACTCAAAGCGGCATTCCCATGGCAGTTGGCGAACAGGTGAGCCCCGTCGAAACGATACAATTCGAACAAGCCGTCACCCTGAATGAGCTCAGGGATATCGTACAGCACTACGGCCCCCATATCACTTTTTCTCTTCCGGAGGAAGAACTGAAACGCAGCACCTACCTGCTAAGCGTAAACAGGTATTATCAAAACCAAGAACTCCACCGTATTGTCGAGTCCCTTCGCCACTTTCCCCGGGTCCGCTTAATTATCGGGGTCGATAGTTCTTCTGCTACTTCCTTTGAGCAAAGAAAAACGGAACTAAAATGGGCTTTACAGGAATTGCACCTCCCCCGAAGTCAGTATCAAATCATTGATTTCAACTCCAGAAAAGGAGCCCGCAAAAACTGGCTTTGGCAGGAAGAGGGACTTGCCGTTTATATGAATTTGTCACTGCGCTGACCCGCCCTGTCAATTTTGCATATAAGATTCCTATCGCTAAAGCCGGTTTCATTTTAAGATTTTCAATGAATAATCCGGCTTAAAAATACCGGGGGTTTGATGACAAAGAGAGCGGGAAAAGCGGGAGCTCTTCCCGTCATGCCTGGTTTTTCCAAAATAATTCTATTTTGGTGAATACACCGGAATTACGTACCATAGCCTACTATGAAGTTATTAGTAAAAACACTCGCCGGCCTGGAGCCGGTGCTCGAAGAAGAATTGCGGAGCCTGGGAGCCGAAAACATACAGCCCCTTACGCGCGCCATCGCCTGTGAAGGAGACCGGCGCCTGCTTTACCGAGCCAATCTGGAGCTGCGTACCGCGGTGCGCATTCTGACGCCCATCGCCACATTCAGCGTTCGTAATGAAGACGAGCTCTACCGGGAAGTCCGGCGCATCGACTGGTCGCAATACATGACGCTAACCGATACCCTGGCCGTTGATGCGGTGACAAATGCCCAAGGCCTTAGCCATTCCAAATATGCCGCCCTTAAGACTAAGGACGCCATCGTCGACCAGTTTCGCCAGGAAACAGGACGGCGGCCCAGCGTTGATCTTACCAATCCCTCGCTACGCGTCAACCTGCACGTCACCGGCACCCGCGGCACACTTTCCCTGGACACCTCGGGAGATTCGCTGCACAAACGGGGCTACCGGGTCGAATCCCTCGCCGCTCCCATCAACGAAGTGCTCGCCGCCGGCATGGTTTTGCTCAGCGGCTGGCAGCGCGACTGCACCTTCCTGGATCCCATGTGCGGATCGGGAACCATCCTTATCGAAGCGGCGCTTTATGCCTACAATATCCCCCCGCAATTACACCGGCGAAGCTTCGGCTTTCAGCGATGGCCCGATTATGACGCCGACCTATGGAACCGCATCGTCCGGGAAGCCCGCGAGCGTATCCGCGAGGACTTCGAATACGAGCTGCTCGGCTTCGATCGCGATTTCCGGGCCGTCAAAATTGCCCGGCACAATGCGTTGGCCGCCTACCTGGAAGGCAAGGTGCAGATCGATCGACAACGCTTTGAACGGCTCGAGCCTCCCGCCGATAAGGGTTTCATTATCATGAACCCGCCCTACGATGAACGCCTGACGGAAAAAAACGTCGAGGTTTTTTACCAAATGATCGGCGACCGGCTCAAACAGGAATTTTCCGGTTATGAGGCCTGGATCATCTCTTCCAACAAATCGGCGATCAAAAACATCGGACTGCGCGCTTCCAAACGCATGACGCTCTATAACGGAGCCCTGGAATGTAAATTTTTGCGCTATGAATTGTACGAGGGAAGCAAAAAGGAATAACCTTATTGCCAGCTTCGGTGTTGGGGGATTATCGTACTTTTATAGAATGTCTCCCGAAGGGACCAAGAAAAAGAAAAATGAATAGAAGCCATCTCAAAAATATCCTTTGGGCCCCAAAATTTCTCTTTTCCGCCATCAAAAACATTTTTGAGATGGCACCCAGCAAATTTGCCAAGGCAATACTGCTCTTACCTCTTCTCTGCATGCTTCTTGCCGCGGAAATCTCCGCGCAGCAACTCAGGTACCAGATCAGCGGACATTCCATTGTCAGCCTTCGCCAAAAAATGCCGTCAATAAAAGCACCTGCACTCCGACCCTATGTCGTCCCTGTCCTTTCCGGCCGGCATTTCCAAACCCGGCCTGCTACCCCACCCCGTTTATCCGTCATGAGACAACCGGCAGGTGCGGCGCCTCAAATCTATTCCTACCACGACCTGGGTATTTTCTGTAAACTGGAAGTTCAGCTCGAACGGGCCGCCCGCCTGCCTGTCAAAATCCGGCTGGGAGAGGTGCAGTACGTCGACTGGCTAGAGGGAAAACGAGCGGTAACCTGGGGACTCGAAGCCGGTTATTAGTGCGCCGGACCTGATGTAGCCCTCTACTGGCTTCGGCACTACGTTTTTCCACTTCCGACTTCTCGGAGCGAAGCGAAGAGCCGTATGGCCCACTTCAAAACACCCTCCTATCCAACTCCAGGTAGTGATCAATGACATCGTAGAGTTCATACTCTTTCCAATCCGACTTAGAATGAGTGGTCGCCAGTGCGACCGTTTGCATACCGGCCCGGTGGGCGGCTTCCACGCCACTGCGGCTGTCTTCGAACACCAGGCAATGAAGTGGATCTGCTTCTAAGCGGGACGCTGCGATGAAAAAAATTTCCGGTTCGGGCTTGCCCTCTTTTACGTCTTCGCCGCTGATGATCGCGTCGAAGAAAGAACGGATGCCCAGGTTGTCCAGCGTGAACCTGACATTATTGCGATCGCCCATGGTGGCCAGGGCCAGCGGGTAGTTTTGCTTACGCAAATGCTCGAGAAAGTGGCTTAAACCTTCGATTTCCCGGATGTGTGGCTGGTAGATTTCGCGGTATAGTGCTTCTTTTTCAGCACCCAGCTGCCGGATTTCCTCCGCGGAAAGCCCGGGGCCGAAAATACGGGGCACCACCTCATCGATGGTACCGTAATGTTTGGCTTCGAACTCCTCCTTGCTCATCTGGATTCCCTTCTGCTCCAGAAACAGCATCCAGGCCCGCTCGTGGAAAACCATGTTGTCGATCAGGGTACCGTCCATGTCAAAGATGAGGGCGTTGAAAGCGTCCATCATAATTTTTTTGTAACTATTCATCGCCGCTGCGCGGCGATATTCGTTGTTTTTGCCACGGATCACACGGATTATCATTTTAGGAAATCCGGATAATCTGTGGCTTTTTAAAAAACCTTTCCTGGCGAAGCCAGGATGGTGAATAGTAACATTTGTTTACAAGTAAACTGTTTCGGATGAAGGGAGCAGTAAGGAAGCAAGTCAGCTTTAATACATCAATTCAGATCAAATAGATCGCGAATACCTACTGTTCGTCCCGCGATAAAGCCTTCCGCATATTCAAATCCGGAAGGACGGCCGTAAGCCCTGGCTTTGGACTGCAGGAAATCGATAAAATCCTTACCGGAAATGGGCGAATCGAGTTCGTCCTGGTATTCAGTCACCTCCGGAACGAAAAACTGAGAGCGAAAGGCGCGGATACACTCCAATTTTTTCTCCCAATAGCCGGTGATATCTACCACAAAATCCGGTACCAGATTGTAATCCTGAATAAAGTGATATACCGCGTTCGGCCGCCAGCGGTTTTGCAGGTTGCCGTTGTCGTCGTGGGTTTCTACCTTGATCAGCCCGGAGTAGTAGCAGGCATCGGCAATCAGTTTGGCGGCGCGACCGTGGTCGGGATGCCGGTCCTCCGGCGCATTAGCCAGGACTATATCCGGTTTGTGCGTCCGGACCACCTGAATGATTCTCAGAATATTTTCTTTGGAATACTGGAAAAAGCCATCGGGCATATCGAGGTTTTTGCGAAACTCGGCGCCCATAATTTCGGCGGCGTGTTTGGCTTCTTCAGTGCGGATATCAGCATCACCGCGGGTGCCTAGTTCTCCCCGGCTGAGGTCGACCAGCCCTACGGTTTTTCCCTGGTCAATATGGCGCAGCAAAGTGCCGCTGCAACTGAGTTCCACATCGTCGGGATGTACAGCTATAGCAAGAATGTCTACTTTCATGCGCGCAAGTTAACAGAATTCAGATGTTTAAAAAAATAACGCCCGGCAGATATGCTTCTATCTCTTTCGCTTTAATTTTGGAGCGGCTGCGGTATTTTGATTATCTGCCTGAAAAGATTGCTTATAGACGTTACCCAGCCGGTCCAGGTAGGTGAGTTCGAAGATGAGCTCCCGGTTGATTTTCTGAGCCCCTTCGGCTTCCAGCAAAATGCTGTATTCGCGATCTTTCTCCAACTGATGGCCGGAGATGCTGTTTTTTACTTTGATATCATTCCGGTTTTTAACATACAGGTTACTGATGGTAGCCGGCTCTCCGCCGTTGCGCAGTTTGAAAAAAGCATCGCGGCCAAGCGGAGCTATCTGAAAAGACTGCAGGTGCAGCTTTGGGGCTGCAGCATTCAGTTGTTTACGGTGTTTTCGACCGCGAAGACTTAACACCGCGACGAGGACCATCAGAAGGCCGCCGCCGGAAACCCAGTATACGGGATCTACGGCCAGCACCGCTTCCCGGATCGAGGGCCACCATTCATTGAGCAGTTCCATTTTTTTGTTATTAGATGTCAGCTGTCAGACAGCAGATGCCAGACGTCAAATTTCTAAGGATACCGGACCGGCGGAAAGCCGGGTTGCCCAGGTGGCCGGCCGGTCCGGTACAAATATAGAAAAATGTTAAGTATATGGCTATTTCTGGTATTTTACTTCACCACCGACGATGGTCATCAATATTTTGGTATTCAGGATATCTGCTTCCGCACATTCCGTTAGATCATTGGACAGCACGACAATATCGGCGAGTTTGCTCTCCTTCAGGGACCCCTTGAGGTCCTCTTCAAAGCCGGCATAGGCATTGGCCATCGTATAGGAATAGATGGCCTCCTCGCGGGTCATGGCCTGTTCGGGGAAGAAAGCCATGTCATTACCGGGGCGTTTGCGGGTAACTGTGGCATAGTAGCTCTCAACAGGACTTACATCCTCCACGGGGGCGTCCGTGCCGTTGGTTACCACGGCGCCGGCGTCGAGCAGGCTGCGCCAGGGGTAAGCTCCTTCCCGGGCGCGTTTTTCACCAAGCCGTTTGACGACGAAGGGCGCATCGGAGGTGCAGTGAATGGCCTGCATGGCGGCGATAACATCGAGATCGGCGAAGCGGGGAATGTCATCCGGATGGAGGTGCTGAGAGTGTTCGATGCGCCAGCGCAGGTCCTCTTTATCCGGATGAGCATTGAAGGCTTCTTCGAAGATATCGAGCACCTCGCGGTTGGCGCGATCACCGATAGCATGGATACAGTACTGCATGTCGTTTTCGATGGCGAGCTGAGCGATTTGTTTCAGTTCTTCAACCGTCGTGGTATTTTGACCGGAGAAGCCGGCCTTATCTTCGTAGGGTTCCAGCAACCAGGCGCCGTAGGAGCCCAACGCTCCGTCGACGGCTGCTTTGATGGCTCGGCTGGTGAAGAAATAGTTTCCTTCATTGAGGATGGGAAAGCCGTCCATATTGTCCTTCATGCGATCATAGGAATGGCGCAACATGACCCAGAGGCGCAGGTCGAGTTCGCCCTGAGCCGCCAGCTCGCGAAACCACTCAATGTCCTGATAGGAAGAACCGGCATCCTGGAAAGAGGTCACCCCTTTGGCCAGGCATTCCTGCTGGGCGAGCTTATTGGCGCGCAGCCACTCGTTCTTGATATCTTCCGGTGTCATTTTCGAGCGGTATTCCGCGTAGATCTGATCGATCAGCCCCTCTGCGTTTTCTTCAAATACGCCGATGGCGTTACCGCGAGAGTCGCGGACGATCTCGCCGCCCACCGGATCCGGCGTCTCGCTGGTGATGCCGGCCATTTCCATGGCTTTGGCGTTGGCGAAAAGGGCATGGCCGCTGGCATGTCGCAGCAGCACAGGATTTTCGGGCGTCAGGGCGCTCAGATCGTCATGATAGGGATAGCCCAGCACGTTGCGATCGGGCGTCGAGGTCCACTTTTCCTGGTGCCAGCCCCGGCCGATGATCCATTCGCCGGGCTCAGCCTCCTTGGCGGCTTCGCCGACGGCGGCGACAATCTCCTCCCAGCTTTCGGCGCGCAGGAAGTTGAGGTTCATCAGCATGCGGCCGACGCCCTGGAAGTGACCGTGACCTTCGATGAAGCCGGGCATGGTGAAGCGACCCTGCAGGTCAATCACCTCGGTCGATTCACCTTTGAGGGTTTCAATCTCTTCGTTACTGCCTACGCGCATGATGCGATCGCCCTTAACGGCGAGGGCCTCGGCGCGGGGTTGATCCTCCTCCACAGTATAGATATTGCCGTTGACCAGGATCAGATCGGCTGTTTTTTCAGGTTCCGATTGGCAGGCGCTTAACAAGAGTGAAGCCAGGAGCGCAAAAAATATTCCGTATCTCATTTTTTGATTTATTGTTAAGGGAGTACTTTACTGACGCAAAATTAAAAAAGTTCTTTGGTTCTCGGTGTTCTTACCAGAATGGATCAATACGGGAAAAACATTGATCCCGTCGCTTATTGCTTCCGAAAAAACAATTGCAAGGTGTCCTGCCGGAAAATGCGGACCAGCATCTGGTAGAGTTCAGCGTGTTCGCGATGCAGGAACTCAGGGTTTTCAAAAAAATACTCGCCAGCCACGGCAAAGAATTCTTCTTCTCCGGTGGCGGCGTAGGGATCGAGGGCGGAACGGCCCTCGCGGATTCGTTCCATTTCGCGGTGCATAAGCTCGCGCCAGGGTTCTATATCGCGTTGATCGATCGTAGGCGGAACGCCGTCGTAAGCTCCGTCGGCGGCATCGAACAGATGAACGAACTCATGCAGCGCAGTATGAATACCGTCACGACGGTAATGGAAGCCTTCCAGGATAGCGGGTTTGGATAGTATCATCATGCGGTTCATCTCCTCCTCCCCTACCATACCCAGGATATCCCGTCCCCGCCCGCTTTGTCTGAAATCATCGTCAAAAGAACCGGGATAGATCAGCACCTCCTCCAGGTTCGGATATTCCCAGCCGGGAAAACCGAAGATGGGAATTACGGCGCTGGCGGCCACCAGCACCCGGATCCGGTCATTAATTTCGGTATTGATGCCCGATAGGCGCTTTTCATCGAGAAAAAGCTGTACTTCCTGCTCAAAACGTTTCCTTTCATCCGGATCGAGTTTGCGGTAAAACTCCACTTTAGCTATTAGTATTCGACGCCATACTTTGGGGAAAGGCCGGCGAAGCACTCTTTGCCGGCGCCTGGATTTACCGGTGAAATAGTGAAACGCCACTATCCCGCCACCAAGCCCCAGGAGAAGCAAAAGGTAAAAGCCAACCGGATTACTCGAACGAATCTGCCAGGCGCTGTAAAAGTACAGGACAGCCACGAAAAGCGCGAAAATGTACGCAGCTATCTTTATGACGGAAAAGGTTGACGGCATTAGGAAGCAGCTTTTCGAACTTCTAATGAAATGCTTAGTTGGAACAAGTAAGTATAAACATCAAAAATACAGCTGTTGTGAGTAAAAAACACTACAACCTCCGCGTCAGCGGAAAAGTTCAGGGCGTTTTCTTCCGCGCCACTACCAAAGAGACCGCCGAAGACCTGGGCGTGACCGGTTTTGTCCGCAATGAACCCGACGGAACCGTCTACGCCGAGGTAGAGGGTGACTCCGAAAAGCTCGATGAATTTCTCGACTGGGTCAAAAAGGGACCGCCGCAAGCCAACGTTGCCGATATACAAGTGGAGGAAGATGAGCTAAAAGACTTTGAGTACTTTGAAATCAAACGATAAGTTCTCCGCTGATTGCCTGATCCCCGTAAGTCTGTTATATTTGCGGCATTTGAAAAGCCGCATATCTCACTATGGAAAAATCCGATATTCCTTCCTCACACGCTGTAGTCCGGAAAGCTACCCTGACTGACATACCCGCCATCCACGACCTCGTCCGGGAGCTGGCCATCTACGAACGCGCCGAAGAAGAATTCATTGCCACTCAAGAGGAATACCGCCGTGATTTTAAGGAGGGCGTTTTCCAGGCGCTGGTTGCTGAAGTTGATAAAAAAGTAGTGGGCATGGTCCTCTACTATATGGCGTATTCTACCTGGAAAGGCAAGATGCTCTTTCTGGAAGACTTTGTCATCAGCGAAGCTTTCCGCCAACAGGGAATCGGACAATCATTGTTTGAGGCTTTTTTGGCTGAAGCCAAAAACCGTGACTGCCGGCTCGTCAAATGGCAGGTACTCGACTGGAACGAACCCGCCGTCAAATTTTACGAAAAGAATAAAGCTCTGATCGAAAAGGAATGGTGGAATGGCAAAATATTCTTCTAATTCGCGGGTTTTCACAGAAGTATATACCTGCAGGAACTCAAATAAACAAGTAGATTAATTTGTGGATAAGAAAATAAGTTCCTAACTTTATATTCAAATCCATTAGAACTCCAGTTTACTTCCTTAGGACACGCGTTCCCGATAATAAGATTTGATCGCTTTACTTGCGTTACGCAAGCCTATTCCCGTGGAAAAATATAGTGTTTCATAGTGTGAGGGGTAACCACTTCGGTGGTTGCTCCTTTTTCCTTATGCTCCGCCTTTTTCTTTGGTTCACTCCCTGTCAGCTAAGCGATGAGCTGCGTTCTCCTGATGATTCCCATCATTTTTCTCTGCCGATCAGTTTCTCCGTCAGTTGTCGCAGCTGAATCTTTTTTTCTTCCGGTGTCTGAACGGCATTAAAATGATCGAAAGCCAATTGCTGGTGCCGACGCTTTTCGGCTTCCGCCAAAGCGGGTATTCCCAGGTGCTGCAGGATAGCGGTCACCGCCTCCACTTTACCGGCATTTTCTTCCGTCTCCGCTGTCATGTGTTCGAGTAGCTCCGCACGGGTATGCGGGTCGGCGATCTCGAGCGCCTTGAGGATCAGGTAAGTTTTTTTATTCTGAATAATATCTCCTCCGATCTTCTTGCCAAACTTTTCGGGATCCCCGAAGGTGTCGAGGATGTCGTCCTGAAGCTGAAAGGCGAGTCCGATATGCCTTCCGAAGGCGGCCAGGTGCTGTACATCCGCTTCGGGAGCTTCTGCGGCCAGCGCGCCCAGTTCCAGGCTGCCGGAAATCAGCGCAGCGGTTTTTCGGGCGATCATTTCCATATATTCCGGGATCTTAACATCCTGGCGGACCTCAAAATCCATATCGTACTGCTGGCCCTCACACACCTCGACAGCCACCCGGTTGAAGACCTCCAGTAACTGCGGCAGGCATCCCATATCGGACATACGCAGCAGAAATTCATAAACGTAGATCAGCATCACATCCCCCGACAGGATGGCCGATGAGACGTTGAAGTGTTCGTGAACCGTGGGGTGGCCCCGGCGCAAAGGCGCCTGATCCATGATGTCATCGTGCACCAGGCTGAAATTGTGAAAAAGCTCCACTGCGTGGGCGGCCGGAAGCGCTCTTTCCACGTCGGGACGGAAAAGCTCATAGCTCATGAGCGTCAATACCGGACGCAGCCGTTTGCCCCCGAGCTCCATAATGTAATTCACGGGCTCATACAGCCCGGCAGGGCGCTGCTCGAAGCGGTTGGCTATCAGATAATCTTCGTAAAGTTGTCGGAGTTGAACGACGGTTTGCATGTCCTCTGATCCAGATTTTGCAGCAAAGATAATCATTACCCTGGTGATTCATTTTTAAACCCTGAGACATTGTGCGATATTGTACCTGAGGGTGGTCGGCAGAATACCATGGTTAAACTATGCCAGGAGTCGATTGTTTATCATTTTGTATCAAAATAAGACTGCAAGCCATGCAAATCTATGACCTCATCATCATCGGCGGCGGACCCACCGGTCTCAACTGCGCTATCGAAGCGGAACGGGCCGGCCTCAATTACCTGGTGCTGGAAAAGGGAGTGCTGGTCAACTCCATCTACAATTTTCCCACCAATATGACTTTTTTCTCTACCTCAAAACTCCTGGAAATCGGCAAAACACCGTTTATCTCTCACCGGGATAAACCCACGCGCCGCGAAGCGCTGGAGTACTACCGGCGGCTGCAGGATGCCTTCGATCTTCGCGTACGCACCTACGAACCGGTGCAGCGTATGGAACGCCAGGACAGCGGCCTGTACCAGATAAAGACGGCCAAGGACCAATACCAGACGCATTCCGTGATCGTAGCCACCGGTTTCTACGACTGCCCGCGGCTCATGAATATTCCGGGAGAAAACCTGCCAAAAGTCAAACACTACTACGACGACGCCCATCCTTACGTAGGGCAAAAAGTGCTGGTGATCGGCGCCGCCAATTCGGCCTGTGACGTGGCCCTGGAAACCTGGCAAAAAGGCGCCGAAGTAACCATGGCCATCCGCGGCGCCGAGATCAGCCCGCGCGTGAAATACTGGATCAAACCCAATATCGAAAACCGGATTAAGGAGGGCAGCATCACCGCGCATTTCCATACCAATGTGGTGGAAATCCGCCCCGGCGAGGTCGTCTTGGAAGGCCCCGAAGGCCAATTTACCATCGAAAATGATTTCGTTCTGGCCATGACCGGCTACCAGCCCAACTTCGAGCTGCTGGAAAACCTGGGCCTGGAAATTCCCGATAACGAAGAGCGCATTCCCAAACACAACGAAAAAACCCTGGAGACCAGCCTGCCTAACGTCTATATGGCCGGTGTCGTCTGCGGCGGTATGCGCACCAGCAAATTCTTCATCGAAAATACGAGAGACCACGGAGAGGTGATCATTCAGCAGATTAAGCGCAAGCTGGAAGAGGCACTGGTGTAAAAGCAGCGTTAAGTTGACAGCATTAGAAAAGGGAAGCCCCCAATCTAATCCTCTCCCCTCCCTATTGCCTTATTCTTGTCAGCCGTCAGCTGCTTTGTAGCCGGCTGAGTAAACGACGGCTCCGGGGTGATGCACTTAAAACCGGCATTCCCGATTAAGTGAACCCGGTGCGTTTGTACATTGATGTCGTCCGTCAGGGTCCGGTTAGCGTGGTATATAACCAGTGTTCCCTGTACCTCCCCGGTCCGCTGAGGATGGTAGCAAATCTGTATAGGATGAGAAGACCTGGTACCAGCCAGCACAACTTCTTTCTCAGGGGAATCCACCTCAAAAGCCGCGTTACCCTCTACGTAATAATAGACATACATTTTGGAATCCTGCGGGCCGAGGTTGCGCACCCAAACCTGTTGAGTGTAAGGCTCGTTCAGTTCGACGCGCCCGAAGTCAATGAAGTCGGCGTTTATCTGGAACAAGGGTTGGCCCGGCACTTCCTCGCTGAGGATACTATCGTTACAGCCGCTCGCCAGCAGAAGCGCTGCCAGTACAAAAAGTATCGATTTGAAGGCCTTGGTTTTCATACGACGCGTTTTTGGTAACTTTTTAGAAGTTACGCTCTTGTTTTCTTCTCCGGCAAGGATATTTATGAGTGGGCGGGATGATTTTTGTCAACCTTGAATACCAACGATTGGATTGGACTGTTCCCATCCACTTTCCACTCCTCCTTTCCTACCAGCAAGCCAAGAATATCCGCCTGCCCAGGTAAGCTGATCCTCCCATCCACCACCGTAGCAGCTTCTTCTACCTCAGCCGTCTGCAGAATAGAGAAAACAACGATTAGGATGATGATGAAGTCAAAGATAAGTGAGCCCAAAATTGCTTAGATCCAATATTGCCCTTTTACGAGCAAAAAGATAGCGGGGGAAGTAAGCGATCAGTCAATTGCGGTAGCGGTAAGAAGAATCAAAACATTTTAAACGCAAAATAAACACCAATAATTTGTTTTAATATCATACATTTGTTTTAACTTCGACCCGAATCATTAAACTGCCACTCCTTTGTTATGAGGTTAATTGCCAAATTGCTGGATATCCGCTTCATCTACGTCATGTGGGCGCCTCTGTTCTGGTCGCACGCCAAACCCGGCATAACCGGTGATCTGCGTCGCCGCCGCAAAGATATCGACGACGACATCACCGGTCCGGTATGGCGCATCCTGCCGCCCCTACCCTTCATTTTCGCCATGGCCTGGGAGCACCTCATCCTCTATTCAACGCTACCTTTTAAGCACGCGCCGTTTGGGGCTGGTCCTAAGTCCGGAATAAATGAATGGAGGCGTATCCCCATCATTCCTATCATGCCTGTTTTTCTCATCTTATATGTTACCGTCCTGTGGTTCCTGCAGATTCACCTGCTGACCTGGGGTATCACCTATCTGTTTATGGACGAACCGGTCAGCCTCTTCGCGCTGGCAAAACCCTATCTGATCGAGGCTTTCGAGGCAGGAAAAGAAATCTTCAGGGATTGGTGGAAGAAAATTGAAAAAAAGGTTTGAGTTCCTGTGGCTCCTCTGTTCGCATCGTCCTCATCAAACCCTGCCTTTCAGTCAGGTAGCAGCGAAATATCTCCGTCTTTGAAGTAGAGTATAGGCTAGAAAATTCAAACCGCACGACTAATGAAAAAGCTACTCCTCTACTTCCTGACCCTCATTTTTTTACAAGGCGCCCATCTTCAGGCACAAGACTTTTCCCACAAATTCCAGGATCCTGGTCTGAGTATCAGCGAAAGGACAGCAGATCTGATCTCCCAACTTGCCCTGGAGGAAAAAGTCGGTCAGCTGATGTATGCCGCTCCTGCCATCGAACGCCTGGGTGTCCCCGCCTACAATTGGTGGAACGAATGCCTGCACGGCGTGGCGAGAAACGGAAGGGCCACCGTCTTTCCACAAGCCATCGGCATGGCCGCCACCTTTGATACCGCCCTGATCTATGACGTCGGCCGGGCGATTTCGATGGAAGCCCGGGCAAAATACAACGTATCTGTCGCCAACGGCCTGCGCGGCCAGTACCAGGGCCTCACTTTCTGGACGCCCAACGTCAATATCTTCCGGGACCCGCGCTGGGGCCGCGGGCAGGAAACCTACGGTGAAGATCCCTATCTCACCTCGCGCATCGGCGTCTCTTTTGTCAGGGGACTGCAAGGCGATCACCCCAAGTATCTGCAGGCGGCCGGCCTCGCCAAACACTACGCCGTACACAGCGGCCCGGAGCGGCTGCGCCACGAGTTCAACGCCGTGGTCAGCCGTAAGGATATGTGGGAAACCTACCTGCCCGCCTTCAAAGCCCTGGTCACGGAAGCGGATGTCGAAGGCGTCATGGGCGCCTACAACCGCACCAACGGCCACCCCTGCTGCGCCCATCCCTACCTGATGGAAGAAGTGCTGCGTGAAAAATGGGGCTTCGACGGCTACTACGTCTCCGACTGCTGGGCCATCGTTGATTTTTACGAAGGACATAAGATCGTGGAAACGCCCGAAGAGGCCGCCGCCCTGGCGCTCAACACCGGCACAAACCTCAATTGCGGCAGCACCTATCCCGAACTGGTGGAGGCAGTGAAGCAAGGACTTACCACGGAGGAACAGGTAGACGAAAGCCTCCGGCAGTTACTACCCACCCGCTTCCGCCTCGGCCTCTTCGATCCGCCCGGCAGCGTGCCCTTCGACACCATCGGAACTTCCTGGATCAGGAAACGAGAACACGTAGACCTCAGTCTGGAAGCCGCCGAAAAATCGCTGATATTGCTCAAGAATGAGGATAAAACGCTACCGGTCGATCCGGATGTTCCCAGCGTTTTCGTCACCGGCCCCACTGCGGCCCACGTACAAGCACTGCTGGCTAATTACTACGGCGTGAGTGAAGAATTGAAAACTATCCTGGAAGGCATCGTTGCCAATGTCAGTCCGCAGACTTCTGTCACCTACAGTCAGGGCGCGCTGCTGGACGAGCCCAACCGCAACCCCATCGACTGGTTCTCCGGCGAAGCGGCCAATGCAGAGGTGACCATCGCCTGCCTCGGTATCTCGCAACTGATCGAGGGCGAGGAAGGCGAATCCATCATGTCGCGGCACTTCGGTGACCGGGAGGACATCGGCCTGCCCCAAAACCAGATCGATTTTCTCAAAAAAATTCGGGCTAATGCCAAAAAACTGGTCGTGGTGCTCACCGGCGGCAGCGCCATCGCCTGCCCGGAAGTCTACGAAATGGCCGACGCGCTGATCTTCGCCTGGTACCCCGGTGAGCAGGGCGGACTGGCGGTGGGCAATGCTATCTTCGGCAAGGCCGTACCCTCTGGTAAATTGCCGGTCACCTTCCCCATGTCGGTCGATGACCTGCCGCCTTACGAAAACTACGACATGGCCAAGCGCACCTATCGCTATATGGAAAAGGAGCCGTTGTTTCCATTCGGCTTCGGACTGAGCTACACCGCCTTTTCATACGGCGACCTTTCGCTGTCGAAGGCATCCATTGCTCCATCGGAAAGCGTAACGGTGACGACCACGCTCACCAATACGGGCGACTATGCCGCGGAGGAGGTGGTGCAATTGTACGTCAGCGACCTGTCGGCCTCCGTCGCCATCCCGAAATATTCGCTGCGCGGGTTTCAACGGGTGGCGCTGGTGCCGGGGGAGTCGAAGACGGTGAGTTTTGCGGTAACGCCGGAAGATTTGAAAATGGTCGATGAGGAAGGCGAATCAGTGTTGGAACCAGGAGCATTCCGAATATCTGTGGGAGGCTCAGTGCCTTCACAGCGGAGTATGGAGCTGGGAGCACCGGAACACAATACAGTGTTGTTAACTGTTCGATGAACTGAGGCATCAGAAGGAAGCCCCCTGTTTTTTCACAAACCCGTGAACTCTGCCAATTTGGACGAAAAGTAACCTGTATTCATTTCTTCACCGCATGATACCCTACCAACCCCGCCATCGGATCCCCTTGGAAGGAGCCTGCTTGCAGGCTTTCCTCCTCCAGTGCCGCTTCCACGTGTTGACGAAAGTGAAGCGCCACCGATCCGATGAAGTGCACCGGCAGTTCCCGGCAGCCGTCAAGAGCAAAGAGATTATTCTGACAAAATCGCCGAAATTCATTTCTCAATAGCTCAGCAATAAAAGGATGCTCCTGCCGCTCGTGCAGAAAGGGCGCAAAACTCGCCAGGTAGCGGCTGGGCGTCTCGCCCTGGTAGACGGCCCGGAGGATCTCATCCCGACCGGTCTGGTATTCCGCTTCAAAAGCCCGGGTGAGCCCCTTGGGCAACTGCCGGTTGAGAAAAGCGCTCAGCAGGGCTTTGCCCAGCGCTGCTCCGCTGCCCTCATCGCCGAGGATGTAGCCCAATCCTCCGATGGTATCCGTCACGTTTTCTCCGTCGAAACAACAGGCATTGGAGCCGGTGCCGAGGATGGCGGCCATGCCTGCCTGATGACCGCAGGCCGCGCGGGCGGCGCCCAGGATGTCGGTCGCTACCTGAATATCCGACGCCTTGTTAAAGCATTGCGCCAGCAGGCGTTTCAACCGCTGCCGGCCCTCCGGCGCCTTTAGCCCCGTACCATAGAAGTGAATCGCCGTGGGAGCATCATTCAGTTGATCCCGAACCTGACTGGCATAGACGGCGATCTGCTCATCGCTGAGATAGTACGGACTGATGCCCGGCGTGTGCACGCGCTGTACTTCCTCTCCTGTTTCCACAGCCACCCAGAGGGCTTTGGTGGCACCGCTGTCTATAATGAGTTGCATTCAGAATGATTTCTGTTTTTCGCTATTCGCCGTACGCCATTCGCGAGGCGGCCACCGGTAAGCCGAAGCAGCTGCCGAAGCCTTCTTACAGAACAGCCACTCTCCACTGCTACCGGCTGTTCATCGTAAGCCCGTGAACAGCTAATAGCGAAAAGTAATAGATCTTGATTTAATTTTTATCGTACTCCTGCATCGCCTTGCGCACGCTCCCGTACTTGAGCAAGAGTTCATTGGCAACCTCGTAGGGCAGGTGCAGCGCCGCCATGAGCATCTTGGTGCCTCGATCGACCAGCTTTTTATTGGAGAGCTGCATATCGACCATCTTGTTGTCCATCACCCGCCCCAGCTTAATCATGACACTGGTAGAGATCATATTGAGCACCAGTTTTTGGGCCGTACCCGCCTTCATGCGGGTAGAACCAGTAACGAATTCCGGTCCGACGATCACCTCGATAGGGTGATCGGCCTGCTCGGCGACCGGTGTTCCCGGGTTGCAAGTGATGCAGCCGGTGGTGATGCCGTGCTCCCGGCAATCGCGCAGCCCGCCGATGACGTAGGGCGTCGTTCCCGAAGCCGCGATGCCGATGACGACATCTTTTTCATTGATGTAATATTCCTTGAGATCCTTCCAGGCCTGCTCGTAGCTGTCCTCGGCGTATTCCACCGCCTTGCGGATAGCTGTATCCCCCCCGGCAATGAGACCGATGACCCAGTCGTCGGGTACCCCGTAAGTAGGGGGGCATTCGGAGGCGTCCAGAATACCTAAGCGCCCGCTGGTGCCGGCGCCAATATAAAACAACCGTCCTCCCTCTTGCATATTCCCGACGGTAATGTCGATCAACGGTTCGATGGCCGGAATGGCCTTCTCCACCGCATAGGGCACGGTTTTGTCTTCATTGTTCATATTGACAAGCAGCTCCCGCGTGCTCATCTGCTCCAGGTGCCTGTATTTCGACGGGGATTCGGTGATTCTTTCCATGTATCGCTGTGGTGTTCCGTTCGCAATTTTAATTGGAACAAAGATAAAAGGAAAAAGCTTTCCTCCCCGGAACCATCATCTAAATTCCGATGTTGATTTTTCCCGTGCAGGATTTGGTATTTTTAAAAGAGTGCTTATCTTTGCAGTCGCTATCAAAAAAATCGCCTACGCCAAAGGCTTCGGCGAGCAAAAGGGGATATAGCTCAGCTGGCTAGAGCGCTTGCATGGCATGCAAGAGGTCCGGGGTTCGAATCCCCGTATCTCCACAATCTTTCAAAAAGAGCCACCGTTAGGTGGCCTTTTTTATTGGCAAGCCCTTGGGGGGGCGAAGCTCGCTTCAGTCCCCCAAGGGCTTGCCAATAAAAAAGCGGACTGAAAGGACGCCTTTTTGAAAGATTGTCGGTCCCCCCCCCAGGGATCACCAAAGGTAATCCCCGAACACTCACCAATCTCCTCCCCCATCCATTCCACACAAACAACTCCCAGCAAAGCTCGCTTCAGCCTTCGGACCGGGACAATCAATTTTACAGCTTCTCCGCTGCCCTCCTCAACTTCTCCAGATACTTCCCCACATACGCCTCCACCCTTACCCGCCGGTACTGCATCACCCATCGTGGATGCGGCAAGGTCAAGATATCATCGAACAGTTCTTCTTCCTCGTTGAGCTTTTCGAGGAAAGTGCTGTTCTTTCCCCGGCCCATACAGACGGCCACCTTCTCCGTGACGCCAAGCTCCAGCTGCGCCTCGAGGTGTTCGATGATATGCGGGCGCACCGCCTCTTTGATCTTTTTATCGTCGTAGTAATTGTAGTTGCGGCCGTTTTTGGTAAAGCCGAGCGGACTGACGGAGGAGATGTAAAAGGTTTTGTAAAATTCCTCCGGACCGCCCCAGGCATTGATCACCTGGTAAACAAAGACCGAAGACAGTTCCTGGCGCTTTTTGAAATTATTAGAGATGCCCACTTCCTCCTCCAGCCGGATAGGGTCGGTGAAGGGCACCCCCGTGACGCCTGCTCCGAAACGGCCGGGATTGATGCCGAAGATGCCGGCGCGCGGCCGGTCGTCGTCGTAGTATTTCTTGTAGAAAGCGGTAAGCGACCGCATTGTTTCTTCCCCATCGTAGGGAAACAAAATCTCGATGCCCGGCGGCAACTCCCAGCCGGCATCCAGCGTATCGTGGTAATCGATAACACGTTTGGCAAAACTCATGGTCGGTATAGTAAATTTTCTGAACTACCTGTAAAACAAAACCGAAAATCATAAGTGCAACCAGGACTCGCAAAATGTCTACCATAATTAAATTAATCTTGCGACACCTGAGCTACGTATGCGATCAGTTTTTTCAAATCTTCCAGCTTCGTTTGTTTGAGCCCTTCAATTTTCATGTACCGTTCCACTTCACCCGCGTACTCGCCCATCAATTCGAGAAATTTCTTCTTGTTCCGCTCCACCTTCTGCAGGGGCGCTCCTTCTCCGAGCCGAAGGTAGAGGATTTCGGGTTTATCGACGTATTCGTGGTACTGACTAGTGCCGTACGGCGTGTTGTTGGCCTGGCGGACCGTCTTGCTCTGGAGGGCGTAAATATTGAATCCTTTGCCCAGCGGGTAGGTTCTCAGAAAGCGGCTTGCCCCATCAATCAAATGGCGCTCGTAGTACAGTTGCTCCTCGCCGTCGCGCATGAAGAAGGAGTGAACCTGGCCCGGGTCGAGGAGGACCGCCTTGGCGTTTTTTACCTGGCAAATGAGTTCTCCCTCATACACATCATAGGCCAGCTCCAGGTTCGGAATAGTATCCCCACCTGTTTTGATCAAACTTCCCATTTTCCATTCCTCGAATAAATAGGGCGTTCCCTTGTAACCCTTATTCCGGTTAGTGCTGCTGAACAACTCGACAAAGCGTTCGTCCAGGGCCCGGCCGTCCAGTTGATAGGCCATGGACTGCACCTGGTTAGACTTTACCGGCACGGAGTTTTCTTTTTTGGGTTCTTGCGTCTGCGCCGGCATCCGGGCAGTGAGTAAAAAACAAATAGCCAGAAGTAAAACATTCAGCATCTTCATAGGAATCGAGTTTGTGATACAACGAATAAATACGCCAGTTTAATACTGGGGCTCTGTAACATAAATTAAATCCTTCGATTTTTGCAAAATCTCCATTCCCGTTTCAGGCTAGTGCCTTAGCGATCCGATAAAGAAAGACAGTCGTATCGCCAAAAGCGGCATGCCCTGCATTTTACTCCTCAAATCTTGTTACATTTGGGCGCAAAGCCCGGATAGATATGAAAATTACCCAAGTAAAATCCTGGAAGGAAAACCTGGAACTGACCCGTCCTTACACGATCGCCTACCGGACGATCGATCAGGTGGAGAACGTCTTTCTCTACATCGAGTTGGAAAACGGCCTGTCGGGTATCGGCGCAGGCTCTCCCGCCGAGTTCGTCACCGGCGAATCCATCACTGAAAGCATCAACACCCTTGACGACTACGCACAGGACCTGCTCGTTGGGCAGGACATCCGCCATTTTCAGGCGCTTATCCGCGAGGCGGGGCGCCTGATGCCCGACACCCCGGCCGCTCTGGCCTGCGTGGATATCGCCCTGCACGACGCCTTCGCTCGATACCTGGGCCTGCCGCTCGTCGATTTCCTGGGTAGGGCCCACCACCAACTGCCTACGTCGATTACCATCGGCATTAAGGATTTGGACGACAGCCTGCGGGAAGCCCGCGAATTCGTCCAGGCCGGCTTCCGGGTGATCAAGCTCAAGACCGGAAAGAGCGCCGAGGAGGATATCGAAACCGTCACCCGCTTACGCGAAACGGTAGGCCCGGACATCCACATACGCATCGACGCCAATCAGGGCTATTCGGCCGCCGAACTCAAACGCTTCGCAGCCGCCACCCAGTCTCAACATGTGGAGTTCTACGAACAGCCTCTGCCACCCGAACACCTGGAAGCGATGCTTAGCCTGCCGGGTTCCCTGCGCCGCCGCTGCGCCGCCGACGAAGACCTGCACGGTCCGGCCGACGCTATCCGGATGGCCGCATCGCCCCAACCCTACGGCATTTACAATATCAAACTCATGAAATGCGGGGGCGTGGCCGCCGCCCGCCAGATCAGCGCCGTCGCCGAAAAAAGCGGCCTGCACCTGATGTGGGGGTGCAATGACGAAAGTATCGTCAGTATTACTGCCGCATTGCACGCAGCCCTGGCCAGCCCCGCTACCCGCTACCTCGACCTCGACGGTAGTTTCGACCTGGCCCGCGATGTGGTAGAGGGCGGTTTTATCTTGAAAGATGGGTACCTCCTCACCGGCGAAAAAGCCGGTTTGGGTACGCAACTGATTGATTTTTAACCAGACTATCAAAACGAAGGACGACAATCGCATGAATAAAGAACGCGCCATCATCCTGACCAATGGCTTACTCGACACCGAATTCGCCAAAACCTGCCACGGCCTGTTGCGCGGCACCGACCGCTACGAAGTGCTGGCCGTCATTGACTATGCCTATGCCGGAGAAGACCCCGGCGAAATCATGGAGGGCAAACCCAACGGCATCCCCATCTATGCCTCCATCGCTGATTTCTACGCCCATGAAGCAGAAGCGCCCCGCTGGTGCATCGTCGGCGTCGCCTTCCCGGGAGGCAGCCTGCCGGAAGAATTTCGCCAGGAAATCCTGACAGCCATCGACCGGGGGCTGTCGGTCGTCTGCGGGCTGCATACCCTGCTCAGCGAAGATCCGGAATTCAGCGCTCTGGCGCGCGAACGAGGGGTACAGCTACTCGATATCCGCAAGCCCCGCCCCGCCCGCGAACTTAAGTTCTGGACCGGTGAGATCTACCAGGTCACCACCCCCCGTATCGCCGTGCTGGGTATCGACTGCGCCGTCGGCAAGCGCACCACCTGCCGCTTCCTCATGGAGGCCTGCCGCGCCCAAGGCATTCAGGCCGAGATGATCTACACCGGCCAGACCGGCTGGATGCAGGGCTATCGCCACGGTTTCATCTTTGACGCCACCCTCAATGACTTCATCAGCGGCGAAATCGAACGCGTCATCGTCGAATGCGAACACGTCACCAAACCGGATCTTATGCTGCTGGAGGGGCAAGCCAGCCTGCAAAACCCTGCAGGTCCCTGTGGCAGCGAGTTTCTCCTTTCGGGCAATATCAAAGGCGTGGTGCTGCAGCACATCCCCGGCCGTACCTTCTACGACGATACCAAGGTCCCTCTCAATTCCCTCGACAGCGAAATCGAACTTATCCGCTTCTACGGCGCCGAAGTGCTGGCGATCACCCTGAACGGTGAAGATATGACTCCGGAGGAATTGATCGAATATCAACAGGAATTGCAGGAAAGGCTGAAACTGCCGGTCGTCCGCCCCCTGGAAGAAGGCGTGGATGCGCTCGTTCCCGTGGTGCGCCGGTTTATGCAGCGGGATAAAGCACCGGTAAAATGAGAGCGTTGGGGTTGCCGGCGCTGCGCGCGGCTGCCTGAAGGGAGAGCCGCCTGCTGGCGGCTCTTGTGGGGACTCGGCCATGGCCTCGCTGATGGGTTGGCTACCCTCGGGAATTCCCTGGTAAACCCTCCCATCAGCGAGGGAGCGAAGCGGCGGCAGCCCCTACTCTTCCGTTAAAGACAAAAAGTACAAAACACCAAGAATATGAACTACATTCCTTCTCCTAACCGCTACGAACAAATGCCCTACCACCGCTGTGGTCGTTCCGGCCTCAAACTCCCGGCCATGTCGCTGGGCCTCTGGCACAACTTCGGGCACGTAGACCCCTATGAACGCAGCAAGGAGATCGTCTTCAAAGCCTTTGACCGGGGCATCACCCACTTCGACCTGGCCAACAACTACGGTCCGCCCGCCGGATCGGCAGAGGAAAACTTCGGCCGTATCCTGCGTACCGATCTCAAACCCTACCGCGATGAGCTCATCATCAGCAGCAAAGCCGGCTACTACATGTGGCCGGGGCCCTACGGCGAATGGGGCTCCCGCAAATATCTCATCGCCAGCTGCGAGCAGAGCCTGCAGCGGCTGGGGCTTGACTACGTCGACATCTTTTACTCCCATCGCCCCGATCCCGATACCCCCCTGGAAGAAACGATGGGCGCCCTCGATACCATCGTGCGGCAAGGTAAAGCCCTGTACGCCGGACTGTCTAATTACTCACCGGAGCAAACCCGCGAGGCAGCGCGCATCCTCAAAGAGCTGGGCACCCCCGCCATCATCCACCAGCCGAAATACTCCATGCTGGTCCGCGATATCGAAGCAGGACTGCTCGATGTGCTGGAAGAGGAAGGCATGGGCTGCATCGTCTTTTCCCCTCTCGCCCAGGGGCTGCTCACCGATAAGTACCTGGGCGGCATTCCGGAAGGATCCCGGGCGGCCCTGTCTCATGGTTTCCTGCAAAAAGAGGAAATCACCGATCAACTGGTCAATAAAATAAAAAGCCTGAATGAGATGGCCGAAGACCGCGGACAGACCCTGGCCCAGATGGCCCTCGCCTGGACGCTGCGCGACGAACGCGTCACCTCGGTGCTGGTCGGCGTGAGCAGCGTGCGCCAGCTGGAGGACAACCTCGGCGCCTTGAATAAGCTTGGCTTCACTGAAGAAGAACTCGATAAAATAGAGAACATCCTCTAGTTTGCACTTTCGTGCAAAAAGAAATTGTATGCCCGGTAAGACGACCCTGTTCTCACTGTTATTGCTGTTGTTTCTGTTCCCCTTGCGGACAGAAGCCCAGCCGGCGCTGCTCGATTGTTCTTTTGACTGGATGCATCGCCTTCGCCTGGCGCGAGACGGCGCCTATCAGCGGCAGCAACGACAGGTAGAGTCCATCCTGCTGCAAAAATCCCGCGAGCGACTACAGCGGGTAGACCGGCGCGAGGAAGATCGCGTGTACCAGATTCCCGTTGTTGTCCATATATTTTACCCGCCCGGCACGCCGGAAGGGAGTATGTCGCGACCTACCCCCGGCCAGGTCCTGCGCAGCATTGAGCGGCTCAACGACGGCTTTCGCAACCGCGGCGATTACAGTGGAGATCCCCAGTACTCCAATGCCGGCATCCCCGCCGCCGATGTAGGTATTGAATTCAAACTCGCCACCTTCGGCCCTGACGGAAATCCTGTGACTGGTGTTTTCGAAAATCCCACCTCCCTCGCCGGGCGCCCCATTGATGATCAGGTCAGCGAAGTGGAAGTGCTGGATTCCCTGCGCCGTTTATCGGGCTGGCCTGCCGATCGCTATCTCAACATCTACGTGTTGCCCGACCTCTGCGATCAGCAGGGCGATTGCCCCGTCGGCTTCGCCTACCAGGCCGCCGCCCACGGCCGGAAGGACGATGGGGTGTACGTCTTCAGCAAAGCCCTGATTACCGAAACGGAAATCCTGATTCACGAAGTGGGACATTATCTCAACCTTTACCATACCTTCGAAACGGGATGTGCGGAAGAGGACTGTCTTACCGGCGGAGACCGGATCTGCGATACGCCCCCCGATTGTTACCCCACGCGCTGCAGTGACCAGATTCCCAACTGCCTGAAGGGCGACCGCCAAAATACCTGCTCCAACGACGCCCACATCGCCAATTCTCCCTTCAGCCGGGATGTAGAGGATCTTTATGAAAATTTCATGGACTATGGATTCTGGAAGTGTTTTAACTCTTTTACCCCCGGACAGCGCGCGCGAATGCGCGATGCGCTCCTGCTTTTCCGAAGCAGCCTGCTGCTCCCTCCGGAAAAGGATTCCTGCGTTATCGAGACCGTAGAGCTGTTATCCGTCGACTCCTGTCTGGCCCCCGGCGATACCGGTATTGCTCTTTTGCAAATCGAGTATACCGATGCGCCTGATACCGGTATGCTCCTAGTCAACGGGACGGCTTTTAGTTTTAGCGACAGCATTCAGTACCTGCCTTTACCCGTGAGCCCTGCTGAGACGCCACAAGCGATAAGTATTTTTTTTAGTGCCGACACGACCTGCCGCTTCCGGACCGACAGCCTGTTCCAGCTACCTCCCTGTCTGCCCACTTTTAGCGAAAGCTGTAATTCAGCACCCTTGCTCGCCGTAGGCCGTACGGATACCTGTAGGGAGGAGCGCTGGTTCACTCCGGAGCCCCTATCCGCTGGCACAGAGCTACCGGAGCTTTGCTCCCCTTATCCGGATCGTGTGCAATGGGTGCGGCTCGCCATTCCCGAAACGGGTACCTTTCGGCTTTCCGCCCGCAGCACTTCCGACAAAGGGGGGCTGGCCGCCGCGGTGTTCACCCATTGCGACAGCCTCCCGGTGCTTTGCCGAAAGGCCGATCCCGGTAAAGAACTACTGCTGACACTAAGCGATTTGAGATACGGCGATACGCTACAGATCGCTTGCTGGCCAACGGCGGAAGACGAGCTCGTAGATATCGGTCTCTGCGCCTTCCTGGCTGATCCCCCTCCGGACAACGACGAGTGCAGCGGCGCTTTGCTTTTGTCGCTCAGCGATCCGCAATTGGGGCAGACCTGCAGCAGCACTCGCCGGGTGGAATGGACGGGGGCCCTGAATAGCACGGTCACAGATGAATGTATTCCCGCCAGTGGCGGCGATGTCTGGTTTTACGCCATCGCGCCTGAATCCGGCAGTATGAGAATCCGTACGCTGGGGGAAGGATCAACCCAAACCGGTATCGCTGCTTATGATCGCTGCAACGGCAACTTGCTGGCCTGCGCCGAACAGAATCAATCAAGCGGAACGGAATTACATCTCCAGGCATTGAAGCCGCAGGATACGATTTGGCTGCGCGTTTATCCGCTCGTTCCGCAACCCGGCGAGGTTCGGCTCTGTGCCACTATTCCGGCCGCTCCCGCCCCGAATGACTTTTGCCAACAGGCGCAACCCCTCTCCGTCCATTCCACCACGGAATGCACAGCCATGCCACCGATCGGCAATATCATCGTTAGCAGCTCCGGCACGGCAACCAACTGCGAAGGGGAAGCGGTAGAAGCCCTGTGGTACCAGGTGGTGGTGCCTTCGGGCGGAAGGCTGGTTGTAAAAGCCGAAACCGCGGCCGGCATCCTCTCCCCCGGACTGGCCGCTTACCGCAGCTGCGACGGAGAGCGCCTCGCCTGCTACGATCCGGATGGTGAGCAGGCCTCGCTCAGCATTCAGGACCTCCCGCCCGGAGACACCCTCTACCTGGCTGTGTGGGACTTCTTTCGTTTTCAGTTCGGCAGCGTAAGCCTTTGCGCCCATCTGCCTTTTCCTCCTCCCAATGATGACTGTGAGCATGCAATAGCGCTGCCCGTCTGTGTCGATTCCACCTGCACCACAATGATCTTACAGGACTTACAGCGAGCCACTACGAGGCGGTCCTTCCCATGGCCGGAGTGCAACCCCCAAACCAGCGGCGAATTGTGGTATAAAATGCCGACGCCAGGAAGCGGTCGCCTACTATTAGAGCTCTTCCCCGGGCCGGAATCCATCGCTGGGCTTAGCGCCTACCTCGGCTGCCGGGCCGAAGCCCTGGGCTGTATCAACAGTACAGATGATAAAGACCCGCAATTGCTGTTAACCGATTTACCTCCGGGGGACACGCTGCTCATCGCCGTCTGGTCGCTCAGCGATTCCACCGGCATACGTGCTTCTTCCCCCAGCTGCAGCCCTTTCGAGCTCAGCCTGCTGACAGAACCTGTCTCCTGCTATCAAGCCCGGGATGGAAGCGCCACAATTATTACTCCGGATACCAGTGCTTCCTTCTTCTATCGCTGGAGCACCGGAGCTACAGCCCCTCAGGTTGATCATCTGGAAGCCGGTGACTACAGCCTCACTGTTTCCAATTCGATGCTGTGCTCCGACACCCTTCACTTTTCGCTTTCCGCTCCTCCCCCACTCCTGGGAAGCGTCGGGAGCAGTGCTACCCTGCCGGGCGCCAGCACTGGCAAAATCCAAATCACTGCCAGTGGAGGGACGAGGCCTTTCCGGTATCAGCTTGGTGAAGAACCGCCTCAGTCACAGTCGACCTACGACAGCCTGGCGGCGGGCGCCTACCCTATTCAAATTCTTGACGCCAACGGCTGCAGCTGGCGCGACACGGTAGAAGTCGGAGTGCTGACGGCGCAGGACCGCCCGCCGACGAATGTAGCGTCGCTACGGCTTTTCCCTAATCCGGCAAAGGATTTTCTGCAGGTGGAGCTGACTTTGAAAAAGCCGGCCCCGGTACACTGGGTATTGCTGGACCTGGCCGGTCGGCAAATCCGGAATGGTCAAAACGCTGCCGCTCGGTGGCATGCGCTGCGCCTATCTTTGGGGCCACTACCTGCAGGGATGTATGCTCTGCAAATGGAGATAGAAGGGAGGAGGATAAGTAGGAAATTTAGAAAGGATTGAAGGATGAGCGCATTCCAAAAAAGCCCTTTTTGCTACACCCTGACACCAGATGATCTTATTCTCCTAGTGCGTCAGGCGATGCATTACGGTCAACGCTGGCCACAGTCGCCTTCCAGCCCGGCGATCCATTCCCGGATCAGCTCGATTCCTTCCCGGTGCTCCATTACCCGGCCCAGCTCGGGCATCATAATACCGGGGTCCTCGCTTTCCATGCGGAAGAGGAGGATAGAACTGTCGGGCTGCCCGGGTGTAATACCGAAGCGGCGGTTACCGGAGCCTTTACCGGCGGCGACCGGCGTTTTACATACACCCAGCTTGCCGCGTTGCTCCCGGTAATCGACAGTCAGGTAAAGCCCCGACGTATGCGCCGGTCCTCCCGGACGGTGGCAATGGCCACAATTGACATCGAGGTAGGCCAGGGCGCGGTCTTCGAGGCTGCCGCTACCCGGATCTTCCCAGTTAGCGACCGGCTGAAACTGGGCGGCATAGTCGCCGGCGGCGAGCAGGCCCGCCGACTGCCACTTCTCGAGCTGGTTGGCGGAGCCGCCGGCATAGGCTAGAGTGCGATTGAGGTTGCGCACCTTTGGGCCGATGGGCTGTATCGCATTGTTCTCATTGTGACAGCTCTTACACTGGTTCTTGTTCGGCACCACGTATTCGATCTCGTGCCTTTGCCCTTCTTCATCTGTCCAGCTGACCGCCTGGATATCGCCGACCAGGTTGAGCTTGGCTTCGGTTTGTGCTTCGTTCCAAACGTAGGTATAAGCTTCCCAGTCGTCGCCTTTTTTCATCAGCAACCGGGTTTCCATGATATTCCGGTCCCGCTCCGGCTGCCGGAAGTCGGCGGGATAATAGAAATTTTTAATGAGGACGGTATTTTCGGGAAACTGAACGACGCCCCGTTCATCGACACTCGCCTCTACGCTATCGGGCATCCATACGAAGCGGGCCTTGTGGGCGTAGTCGGTAAAAAGCGGAGTGATTAATTCGTAGGGAAGGACACCTTCGTTCGGAAACATTTCCTGCATGGGGCCGCTGTAAAAACCATATTCAGAAAGCGTCTTATAAGGTGCTTCTGCAGGGTTAAAGCGGACAGCACCGACCATAGATTGGGACTGCCGGCACTGGGAGAAAAGAAACAGGCCGGTCAGAAAAGTAAACAGACCAAGTAGGAACGTGGTACATTTTATATGCATGATACAGTAGAGTTTTTTTTTGGAAACAACTGCTTCAAAAGACCGGTGGTGCTTTAAAGTTTAGGAGTGTAGCGCGTCGCCCTTTGGGCTCGCTGTTTATAGTCTGCGAAACCGGGAATTTTGTTTTCAGATATTCTAAACTCTAAACCAGCCACTCCGAAGGAGTGGTGACTAAACTTTTAACGACCGGCGGGGCAATTGACGGGGTGACTTTGAGTCACCCCGTCACTCCAATTCACCGGAACTACATCTCCTTACAGCGGTACACATCGATATCCGGATTCACATTTTCAAAATCATTGGCGATATCGATATTGGCGAAGCGCAGGTCTTCCCCGTCCTGCTCGATGCAGATATTCATCGGATTAGGTCCGGTGCCGCGCTTCTCGTCGACAATGCCATCGTAGATGACATCTTGCGGTTTGCCCAAAAAGACCAGGTTGACCATTTTTCCAAAGTCTTTGGTCAGGTCGGGAATAGCGCTTTTGCGCTCGAAGGTATTGCCGTGAATGCGGATGTCGTAGGTATAAGGATCGTATTCCTCGCTCTCCCAGGGATTCTCGGTGATATGATAGCTGGCGACGGAGGCGCCCATCGTCTTGTGGCCGATGATCTCGTTGTTGTAGATCTCCACATCTTTGGCGGCCAGCAGGATGATACCCGTTCCGGGCGGCACCATGCCGACGATGTTACCTTCCGGGGCGAAGTTCCTGTGATTATTTTCTATGATCTTATTATTGTAGACCTTGGTGGAATGGCCGTTGACCACTTCCAGGTCGGGCAGATCGAAGACGAGAATACCGCCGGTATTGCCTTCCGAACGATTGTCATAAACTTCCGCATTGACGCAGTTTTCAATTTCGATACCCGCTACATTGCCGTGCGCGTAGGAGTTACGTACAACTACACTGGTGCACTGCCCCACGTATATGCCGGCGTCGGAGGCGTAGGAAGCTTCGCAGCCATCGATCAGCACGTTGGTGCTGGCCACGGGATAGAGCCCGTAACCGCCGTTGGTTTCGCGGGCGCCTCCGCTCCAGGTGGTGTTTACACGGCGGAAGGTCACGCTGTGGGAATCCTGCACTTTAATGGCATCGCCTTTGGTGTCCCGTACAGTCAGGTCGGCCACCAATACGGAATCGGCGGTGATTCTCAGCCCTTCGGCGCCTACCTTCTGCCCGCGGAAGGAGAGGATGGTTTTATTCATGCCGGCCCCTTTGAGGGTCACCCCGGCGATACCATCGAGGGAAAGCGGGCGGTCGAATTCAAAGGTTCCTTCAGGAATCTCCACTACTGTTCCAGGTTCCGCCATGATGAGTTGCTCCTGGATTTGAGTGTACATAGCTTCATCGATCTCCTCAGGTGGCGGCGGAGCGGCCGGGCTGGAGGAACAAGCATGGAATAAGGCAATACAGCAAAGAGAGAAGAACAGGCTTCGCATAGGATAAATGGTTTTAAAAGGTAGTTGAAGTGAATGGGCGGGTCAAGGGTTTTGCCGTAGTTACGGGGAACAGCCGGCAGTTGGCCAATCCAGAACCAGGTGTGTACCGCTCCGGGAGGTACCTGCCACTATCACAGTCCGACCTAACCGGGGACAATTTACGATATTTTGAGGAAAGTCCGAAGCGGAAAGGAAGGAAGTGCCGTCTGAGCCGGGAGGCGCTTTCCCAGCGCCTCCCAGATAGCTTATTTCTGCCAGAGTGTATCTACAAAATAGTGACGGCTGTCGAAAAAGTGTTCGATCACCTCATAGCCGCAGCTGACGGCGGTGGTTTCAATTTCGGAGAGACTATACTTCTGACTCAGTTCGACATTGATGGCTTCCCAGGCGTCGAAGGAGATACTGCGATCGATGGCATCGATGCGCACCTCCTGACGGCAGGTGCTCAGCAGGAAGGACTTGGTGGCGCCGGATACGGGATCGTAGGTTTCCCAGTGTTTAAAGGCTTCCAGGTCAAAATGCCCTCCGAGTTCGCGGTTGATGCGGGACAGAAGGTTGAGGTTGAAGCGGGCGGTGATGCCGGCCGGGTCATTGTAAGCATCGAGGATTACCTGGGGGTCTTTTTTCAGGTCGAAGCCGACGAGCAGGAGATCTTCCCGGTGCATATTCACACCGATGCGTTTCAGAAAGCCCCGGGCCCGTTCCCGCGTGAGGTTGCCGATGGTGGCGCCCAGAAACAGGATGATCTTTTTCTTTCCGTTCTTTTTATTGACCTCTTCCAGCACGTGAAAATAATCTCCTTGCAGTCCCTGGTAAGGAAGGTCGGGCCAGCGTTCCTTCAGGTCGCTTTCCAGGTGATGCAGTACGTTGGAGGAGATATCGACGGGCCGGTAGCAAAAATCGGCCTGCTGCTCCAGGAAGTGCTGAAGCAATACTTTGGTTTTAAAACCATCGCCGGCGCCCAGTTCAATGATATCGAAAGGCTCACCGTTGACAAGCTCGAGGATGGACTGTTTATGCGTTTCCAGAATTTCCAGTTCACTGTCCGTGAGATAATATTCTGGCATCTGCATAATTTCCTGGAAGAGGCGATCACCCGCTTCATCGTAGAAATATTTGGAAGGCAGTCGTTTGGGCGACTGCGTCAGCCCCTCCAGCACATCCCGGGCGAAGGAGGCATAGCGTGGATGGGGCTGCGATTGCGTTTTAGTTTCCATGACTTTTTTTTACAAATAGTGGAGAGAAAAGAAAAGGCGATCTCTGGTGCGGCCCGGCAGATAATGCCGGGGCAGGCGTTTTTCCATGCTACTCCGGGATCGCTGTTGCTGCTTGTTTTTCTTACTGCGCCAAACGGATACCGGTGATTTGCCAGCGTTTGTCAGCGTGGAAGAAATTCCGGTAGGTCGGTCTGATATGGCTTATCGGGGTGGCGTAGGACCCGCCGCGCAACACCATCTGGTTTACCATAAACTTGGCGTTATATTCGCCCAGTGCCCCTTCCTGCCGGGGGTAGCCGGGATAAGGCAAATAGGCACTGCTGGTCCATTCCCAGGCCTGCCCCAGCATCTGATAGTCTTTTTCAGATTGACAGGCCGTGGGCCGGAAGTTTCCTTTTTCCAGGAAATTGCCGTCCTGAGGTACTTCCTCATAAAGTTTGGTACAGGCCACCTCCCACTCTGCCTCGGTAGGCAGGCGCAGTCCACGCCAGCGGGCATAAGCGTCGGCTTCGAAGTAATTGACATGAGTGACAGGGGCATTTAGATCCAGCTCTTCTGCGCCGTCGAGCGTATATTCATACCATTTTCCATTGCGTTGGAACCAGTACAAGGGTGCTTTCACATCAACTTGCCCGGCCCATTCCCAGCCTTCCGAAAGCCAGTACTTAAAGTGTTCGTACCCACCATCCTTGATGAATTCAAGATATTCGCCGTTGGTCACCAGTCGATCCTGAATATCGTAGGGCTGCAGATATACTTTGTGGGGGCTCAATTCATTATCATAACAGAATTCCTTCCCTTTGTACCCGATTTCGTAAACGCCTTCCTCAAAGGAGATCCAGGAAGCTTCGCCGGCAGGTCCGGCGGAGAGACCGCTTCGCCCCTGCTCCAGATATGTTGGATGGAGCGGGTTGTCTCCCAGAATGTACTTGATATCATACACGCTCAGCTCCTGGTGCTGCTGCTCGTGGTTCAATCCGATGACGATCAGGTCGTGTAGTTCCCGGGGCATCGGTTTATCGTGATACTGGTGTATGAGTTTTTCCATATATTCGTCCACGGTCTGCCGGTACTGCTTTACTTTTTCGACACTGGGGCGGGTAATATTGCCGCGATTACTACGCAGGATACGAGGGCCCAAACTTTCGTAGTAGCTGTTGAAAAGGAAGTTGAGTTGTTTATCGTAAAGTTCGTACCCTTCCAGCCATTCCGCCAGCACCAGGTTTTCAAAAAACCAGGTGGTATGGCCCAGGTGCCATTTGGGCGGACTTACGTCGGTGACCGGCTGCACCACATAGTCTTCCGTTCGCAGGGGTTCGCATATTTTTAAGCTTTGCTTCCTGACTTCCTGATAAAAACGGAGCAGTTCGGTCACTTGCCTGGTGGTGGGTTGTAAAGTCATAACTTAATATTGCTTAATTCTGATAATAGATTGGAAAAGGAATAATAAAAGCCTTTGGAGTTTTAAAGTGTCGTGGGAAGGGCAATTGCCGAACTTCCCTTGCCCCAGGACTCTTTTTTCTTTACAATTAAATGAAATGAGATGTGAATTGTTTTTGCGAAAGCCATGCTATTCCGGGTAAAGTCCTCATTTCCTCAGAAAGTCATTTCTCCCTGACCGATGAGCCGGAGCGTCTCGTTGATCCCTGCCCGGAAAAAACGCCATACGGCTTCGTACTGGGCTGAGCCTTCACTGTGGGCCACCACATCCGCGGCCAGCAATATGGCGCCGACCCACCCGTCGCGATGCCAGCGGCCCTCCGAGGGCAGTTCCGGCAATTTGGCGTAGGTCACACCACCCGCAGCTACCCAGTGATTAATGTAGAAATAAAGTTCATTATAATTTTCGTCCGGGGTAGCCAGCCCAATCCCTACCGATTTGATTGTTTGATCCTCCTTATTGATGGCCGCCGGAATGACCATGCCTGTATCAAAATGATGCGGCCAGATACGCACGCTGGAAGCGTTGTCGAAATGCACGGCCAGCTCCTCCAGTATAAGTTTGGTATTATGCCGGTAGCGGGCCAATTCCCGCAGATCATAAGTGGAAGTGAGCCGGAAAGAGCCACCCCGATCGGTAGCGTGTTCCGGAATCTCATAATGAGTAACAGGCTGCAGGGCATCCGTCCGGCCACCGAAATCGGTAAGCCCTTCCAACATCCAGTTTCTGACAGTGCGTTTAGTCTGCCCGGCCAGCTTCAGGGTACGCAAGGTCTTGTAGTGCTTATCTACAAAACGCAGCTCAAAAGAATCGTATACCAGCGCCAGCCGGCATGGAACGTTGAGGGGCAGCACCCGCCCGGCCAGCCCTCCGATTTCATCCGACCATCCCATGTTGGTATTGGAGTCATCCTCGGCGCCGGGTAGTAGAGAGTGGCCGGCCATAGCAATAAACTGCGCGGCGTGATGTAACTCCCTGATCGTTTCGTTGAGTGTTGAAGGATTGGCGAGTGAAAGGGTTTGCCATTCTTTTTGCTGGTTCATGAAGATGCTTGATTTTAATTCCGGTACAAAGTTTTGCTATCTAACAAGGCCATCGTACCGATGTTGATTCTGGCCGAAAGGAAGGTCGTGAAATACAAAAAGCGTCCGTGCGTAATACACGGACGCCTCTTGGATAGTGCCGGGTGATTTCCCTGAGGGTAGAGGGTATAGGGATGAGGTACGTTTGCCCCTCTACCCTCTACCCTCTACCCTCTACTGCTTCCGAATAAAGATATCCCCGTGGTAATTCTTCATCAGGAACTCCGGCCCGCCGCCGTTGATCGTACCGGTGATCCAGCCATCGATAACGGTTTTGCTCCAGCTGCCTTCCTCGTCTTTTTTTTGTTTGATTTCCGGAGCCGAAAGCTGCATATCGAAGCCGGTGTAGACGTCGCCCCGTTCCGTTTTCAGTTTAAAGCTGGCCTTGGCGCCCGCCGGCAGCGTCAGGTCTACATCACCGTGGAAAGTGGTGAAGGCCATAGGCGTTTCGGGAGTCACCTGCACGAAGCTGGCCTTAATCGGTCCGTGATAGGTATTGGCGACCAAAGAGCCGGAGATATTTTCGGCCGTGATGGGCCCATGGAAACTCTCGATGACCAGTTCGCCTTTGATATCGCTTATTTTGGTATCGCCGTCGTGGTAGGTTTTCAGGTTGAGGTCCATGTCCCGCGGCACTTCCACATACAATTCCAGTCCTTTATTCCAGCTGCCGGACTCGATATACACCTGGTTATTTTTTTCCAGAATTTCCAGCTGCGCCATCCCGCCGCTGATCTTTTTCAGGCCGCCCACCGCTTCTTCCATCCGGGGTTCGATATCTTCACGACTGGAGTAACGAACCAGTATATCGCTACGGTTGGTTCCCTTCACCGTTATCGGCCCCTTCTTGATGTCAACGATCAGCTTGCCGCGCTCGCCGGGCTTGCTGAGGGGAACGGAAATTTCGTTTTCTGCCTGTGCTGTCAGGAAGAGCGGGCCGAGCAACAGGAGCGTAATCATATACAAAGCTTGCCTTTTCATGTATTCAAGTGTTTGTCTGGTTAATCGAAACCGGTTTCATATTTCCTGCTTATTCTTCTTTGATATAGGCGTCGCCGTTAAAGGTCTCTACATCCAGACGTACGCCGCCGTTGCGGATGCGCAGGCCCTGCGTTTCGTCCACTTTATAGCTGATACCCTGCCCCATCTTTTCTTGCTCCAGCCGGGGCGCCAGCAACTGAGCCTCTTCGATATCAATGTACAGGTCGCCGTTGAAGCTTTTGAAGTACAACTCGGCCGATAAGCCAGGCTTGAAGTAAGCTTTGATATCGCCGTTGAGGGTGTAGAACTTCGAATCGCTGCTCGGATTGTGCGCATAACGCAAGGTCAGGTCACCGTTGATCGTATGGGCATCAGTAGAACCGGCGATTTGTTCCAGGCTGATGGCGCCGTTGACATTGTTTACCTTCAGGTCACCCTGCACATCGCGGACGCTGATATTGCCGTCGTTTACCGTACTCAGCCGCAATGCCACGGAACGGGGTACCTTAAGGGTATAATCCAGCTGAAAATGATAATCGGGATTCCAGTTACATCCGTTCCAGGGGTTCCAGTTATCCCCGTCGCGCCATTGATCCACATCGACTTTATCCGGATCCAGATCGATACAGGGTTGCTCCATGTACAGTAAAATCACATCCTCTTTAATCAGCACTCCGAGATCCGCCTCCGCCTTGCCGGTTTCCAAATCTTGCTCATTGCCGGCTTTGATGGTTTTGATTACTTCTACGATTACCTGATCGCCGTCGTGGCCCTCCACTTCGATGCTGCCGCTAATGTTTTTGACAAGTAGGGTTTGATTGGCGGAAACCTCTTTAAAACGGAGTTCCTTGCGAATATTTTCCTTGAAGATCGATTGCTGACCGCACAGTGTCAGGCTGCTGATCAGGCTTAGTACCAGTAGGATGTTTTTCATAGTCGGATGATTGAGTTGATTAGATTGATTGGCTTTTAGCTGGCAACCGCCAACTTTTACATCAGCACCTCCAGGCTCGTCTGAATCCGCTCTTTCACTTCCGGCGCCGTTTCTTCGCGCTGCAGCAGTGTGCGCAGTTCCTGTACGGAGCGCTTTGCCTGCAGGGCGGCCATGGTTTCGGCCAGCGCCATTTGAACCAGGGGGGATTCCTGCTGCTCAATGGAAGCGATGAGGCCCTCGCGCACATCGGGGTGGGCCGCATAATTGACCAATGCCTCCAGCGCGGCCAGCCGCACGTTCGTATTGGGATCGTTATTTAGTGTTTTGAGTAAGGCCTTTGCGACCGGCTCGCTGACATCGCCCATCTGCTGAGTGAGGTTGACGGCCTTGAGGCGCTCCGAGGTCGACTCCTTTTCCAGCATGCTGAGCATGAACATTTCGCGCATCTCGCGCAGTTCGCCCGACAATTGAGCAATCTCGCTTCCGTTACGCATATCGTCCTGCGGCCCGCGCAACAGGTAGCCGATCGTGGCGCCCATGATCAGAAAGAGCAGGCTGTAGGCCAGGGTGAACCCACCGGCCGGCGCCCATAGTGAGCGGAGGAAAGTTCGTAAGCCGGCCGGCGTGTCATTCTCCGTTGCCTGCTTTTGATTTTCCAGCGCTGCCTGAAAGTCGCGGCGCATGCGTTGAGTCCTTTCCTCACTGAAAAGCAATTCGAGCTGTTCGTCAAGCACCTGCAAATCCTTCAGTTCGCTGATCTCGATCCATCCGCGCTCCAGGTATTGCTCGAGCTGCCCCTCTTCGGAAGCGCTCAGCGTACCTTCGTTGTACTTCCGGGCCAGTTTTTTTGCGTAATCTCTGCTCATTTTATATTGTGTAAGCTGATTCAGTTAATCCTTACGTTCTTGCCTTCGCGAAGCAGAGCTTCGCGCTCCATTCGTTACCGATTACCCCTCAGTTCTCATTTCACCCTGATAAATATCCTTCAGTTCCTTCAATGCCCGGTACACCCGCACCTTCACGGCGCCTTCTGTGCACCCCAGCAGCTGCCCGATTTCAGCATACTTCATGCCTTTCATTTTGGCCATCACAATGACCTCTCGCTTGTCGGGATCCAGATGCTGCAGGGCGGTTTTGAGTTGTTCCATCTTTTCTTCTTCAACCAGACGTTCGTGTTGGGAAATGCCGTTATCTTCTATCTGATCTTTCCATTCATCGACGTTTTCGGTATGCCGCTTGCTCCACTTTCGGTGATGGTCGTACTGCACGTTGCGGGCAATGTGAAACAGCCAGGCTTTAAACTCGCCGTCGCCGCGGAAGTTACGCCGGTATTTCAGCACCCGCACGAAGACGTTCTGCACCAGGTCTTCACTCAGCGCAGCGTTTTTGCTTCGGTTGTAGAAGAAGCTGAACAGGGGGCGGTGGTAGCGCTCAAAGAGCAGGCCCAACTGATCCAACTCTCCTTCTCTCACCTTGAGCATTAAGCGGTTGTCCGACAAGGTTTCCAATGATAACAGGTGTTTAGTGACGTCTCTATAAGGGGCAACTCCTTCCCCTCTGAAAGGTTACCATTTTTTTTAAAAAAATCTTTACGCAAAAAGAGGATATGCATTTCCCAAAAAAATTACAGTTTCCCTGCGCTCTTTGCAGGCTATACCATAATTTTGGTGATCGGTATTCTAATAACTAATAACCAACAAGCAATCTTCCATTTCCTTGAGCGACCAGAACCTACATCCCGTTACCGCCACCAGTACTTACGTACAGGTCATCCTGCCCCTGGCTTTGCCCAAGGCGTTCACTTACTACGTGCCGGAGGAGCTGATGAAGAACATTCAGTTTGGCGTGCGGGTGGAGGTGCAGTTTGGTCGCGGCGGTAAGCTGTATACGGCGCTGGTCATTTCGGTCCATCGCGAGCAGCCGGAGGAGTACCGCCCCAAATCAGTCATTTCGGTCATCGACGAAAAACCGATCATCACGTCGCAGCAGGTCAGGTTATGGAAGTGGATGGCCGACTACTACTGCTGCACCCTTGGTGAGCTGATGAACGCCGCCCTGCCGGCCAACCTCAAACTCGCCAGTGAAACGCGGATCACTCTCTCCCCGCTCTTCGACGATGACTTCGCCGGACTGGATGAAAAGGAATACCTCATCGCCGAGGCCCTGACCATCCAAGAAGAGATCAGCCTCGACGAGGTGCGCGGTATTCTCGAACAACAAACCGTCTACCCGCTCATCCGGCGGATGATGGACAAAAAAATCATTTACATAAAGGAAGACCTCAAAGAGAAATATAAACCCAAAACCGTCTCCTGTGTGCGCCTGCGGGAGCCTTACGCCAGCCAGTCAAAACTACTGGAAGAAGCCTTTGAAAAATGCAGCCGCTCCACCCGGCAGGTGGAGGCCCTGATGGCCTACGTGCAGCTCAGCCGGCAGCAGGAATTCGTCCGCCGGCAGGATATCTACAAAGCCGCTCAGGTCGATTCCGCCGTGCTACGCGCCATGGAAAAAAAGGAAATCTTCGAGCTGTACGAACGCGAAATCAGCCGCATCGCCGGCTACGAAGAGGAGCTGGCTGATATGTCGCAGCTGTCGGAACAGCAGGAGCGGGCCCTGAAGGAAATCAAGCAGCACCTGGAAGACAAACAGGTCGTGCTGCTGCATGGCGTCACCGGCAGCGGAAAGACCAAGATATACATCGAGCTGATGCAGGAAGTCATTGCCCGGGGGGAACAGGTGCTGTACCTGCTTCCCGAGATTGCGCTGACCACCCAGCTCATCAGCCGCCTGCAGCGGGTTTTCGGCGACGATATCGCCGTATACCACTCTCGCCTCAACAACAACGAACGCGTAGAGATGTGGCAGGCCGTGCTCGACGGCAAACCCGCCGTCATGGGTGCTCGCTCGGCCTTGTTCCTGCCGTTTAAATCACTCGGACTGGTCATCATCGACGAAGAGCACGACACCTCTTTTAAGCAGCAGAATCCCAATCCGCGCTATAACGGCCGCGACGCCGGCGTCTTCCTCGCCAACCTGCACAACGCCAAAGCGATTCTCGGCACCGCGACGCCTTCCATCGAATCGTATCAAAACGGCCTTAGCGGCAAATACGCCCTGGTGGAAATGCCCGAACGATACGGCGGGCTGCAACTGCCGGAGATGCAGGTGGTGGACGCCAAACTGGAGGTCAAACAGCGTAAAATGCAGTCGCACTTTACCTCCGTCCTGCTCGGCGAACTCAAGGCGGCGCTGGAGCGCAACGAGCAGGCTATCCTCTTCCAGAACCGCCGTGGCTACGCACCCACCTACCGCTGCGTTACCTGCGGCTGGCATTCCGAGTGCATCCACTGCGACGTTAGCCTGACCTACCACAAGTTTCACAGCAAACTCAAATGCCACTACTGCGGCTATTCAATCAACCTGCCGAAGGAATGTCCGGCCTGCGGTGATAAACAATTACAGCTGCACGGCTTCGGCACCGAAAAAATCGAAGACGAACTCAAAATATTTCTGCCGGAAGCCAAAATCGCGCGCATGGACCTGGAGACCGTGCGCTCCAAAAACGCCCACGCCACCATTATCAACGACTTCGAAGAGGGCCGCATCGACATCCTCGTCGGCACCCAAATGGTCACCAAAGGACTGGACTTCGAGAATGTCGGACTGGTGGGCATCATCAGCGCCGACCAGCTGCTGCAGTTTCCCGACTTCCGCTCCGGCGAACGCGCCTTCCAGCTCATGACACAGGTCGCCGGGCGCGCGGGCCGCAAACACAAACGCGGCAAAGTCATCATCCAGGCCTTCGACACCAGCAGCCCCGTCCTCGGCGAAGTACTGAAAGGCGACTTCGAGGCTTTCTTCCAAAGGGAACTAGAGGAACGACGGTCCTTCCGCTACCCACCCTTCTTCCGCCTGATCAAGGTGACCCTCAAGCATAAAAAGCCACAAACGCTCAACGATGCTACCCGCCTCTATGATAAGATCCTCAAAGCCAAACTCGGCGATTGGGTCATCGGTCCGGCCATGCCCTATGTCTCCCGCGTACGCAGCTACTACCTCATGGACTTCCTCATCAAACTGGATCGCGACGTCCGCAAGATCAAATTCGCCAAGGAAGTCATCGCCGCCGCCACCGATTACCTGCAGCAACAGGATGGGCTCTCCGGGGTGCGCGTGAATGTGGATGTGGATCCGATGTGAGGTCGCACGTTTACGAAACCTGCGGCTTGTATTTAGCGTAAATTTATAGTCTTAGTTTAGAAGTTTAGCGGCCAGGTCACTTCGTGACCGGTCTGTTTAGGAGTTTAGCAGACCTGAAACTGGGAATCTAGTTTTCAGATCTGCTAAACTCCTAAACCAGCCACTCCCGAGGAGTGGTGACTAAACTTCTAAACTTTTCGCTCGGTCTTTCCGTTAATGACGCTAATTGTATACAACCTGCGAGGTTTCGTAAACGCCGCAAGTTTCATAAACGTCAACTACTCACCCAAACCAGCCATTTAATAAGCTCCCCTTTCTTTCAACACCTTCATATTGCATCTTTGAACTGACACCGGGAAAGAGCGATGGAACTCATTAAACCAACACCCGATTGAACTACCCTCTTGACCATATCCCTCCATCGCTCCTCCCAGCCTTTGAAAACTAAATATTAATCACCGGTAGAAGTATTCGGGATTAATCGAGGGATCTCCGGGTTACGCTCCCTTTAATCCCTCATTCCCTCAATCCTTTTAAAACCCGACACCATGACCACCCACAGCATTCAATCGAAAATCGGTACGCCGCATCTCTTTGACCAGATCACCGATCTGTACCTGTGCCTCCCCGCTCCTTTCCTCATCCAGCAACACCACCGCGGCATCTGGATGGGCGGCTCGCGCAACGGGCGGCAGTACCTGCATATAGAACGCATTCCCACCGGCGAAGGCCGTATCCCGACCATCCTGGCCAACGGCGACCTGAACATCTACCTGGTGGGCAAAGACAAACCAGAACTGATCAACGGTTTTACCCAGGGACTGGAAGTGGCCGGCGAAATCAGCGGCCGGGACGTGACCGGGTACATGACGCACCTCCGGTACTCGGAGAAGTACAGCTACCTGCTTTTCGTGGCCGTGGAAAACACGATGGGAATGAAGTCGCTCCGGGAGGCAGTAATGGGCATCGTGGGGAAGGTCGTGCTTTAAAGGCACGGAGGATTTTTGACGGATCACTCAGCCGGAGCGGCATTGCAGCAGCTCAAGGAAAAAGGATACCTCAAACCGTATATGGATTCGTCGAAAGAGAAAATCGCGGTGGGAGTTAACTTTTCCACCCCGGAGAAAGCAGTGGCGGAGTAGGAAATGGAAGAGGTCACAAGTATCTAAACAACTATTTAGAAGTAAACACCTTATTTTAGCAGGCAAAGCACCAAGCACGGGGTACAGGGTGCCAAGCAGTTGAAGGAAACTCAAACAATAAAAAACTAAGGAACTAAAGCACTTCTTCCCCCCCCGCACAAACCAGTGTCCACTGCAGCCGCATCTGATCCACCACCGGCATAGCCCGGATACCGGCTTGCTCCGCCGCCTTACGCACCTCCGCCCGTGTCATTTTCTTCAGGTGCAGTTGCGCCTTCCATTCGTGGAACTGATCCTTCCAGACTTCGAAGGCCGGATTGGGCCAGGACAGGTCCTTTTCCTCCTGCGGCATAATGAAAAACGGCAGTTCCAGCACCAGTGTCAGGCAGTCGCCACCCAAACTTCGGATACTCTCCATGGAACTGGGATGAAAATAAGCGGCCGTCTCCGGATCGTCGCGATTCAGAAAGTAATGTCGCATCGCCTCGTGATTGGGCCGGGTGGCGAAGCCTGCGGCAATGCGGTGAAAGCCCTTCTCCCCCTGCCGGTCCACATCGAACAGCGGATAGCTCATAGACCTGACCTCCTCCCGGCAGCGTCGCTGCAAAGCCTCACTGCGCTCTACCCAGCCCGGATCGATCAGGAACCAGCAGCCGAAAGAAGCCGCCATGCTGTGCAGCGACACGTGCAAGTCGAAAGGCCCATCCGCACTCTTCCAAAAATCGAATACAAATTCATTTTCCGCCCGCTTCGGCCCAATCTCCCCTTCGATGGGAAAGCCGTACTCGATATCCTCCCGGGGGATGGCGCGCTGCACGCCCTCCAGGTAGCCGGCGAAATCATAGGCTTCATCCTCTTTCGTATACCAGTTTTGGTTGAGCATCTCCCCGTCAGGGTTGACCTGCGGAACGATCCACCAGCGGCAACGCTGCAGCATGGGGTGATCCGCCGGCAAGCCCGACAGGAAGACGACCAGATGGCGGAGCAGGCTAGGTCCGGTGGGTTCATCCGCATGACAACCGGCGATCAGACTGACGCGCAGCCGGCCCGAACCAAAGGTGTAGGCGGGAATGGGACGGCCCTCTTCAGAGCGCCCGGTATGCCGGGGAGCAGTGCTGCCTGCCGATTGAATGATCTGATCAAAGTAGGAATAGAACATAATGGATTAGTCTCAAAATTCCCCTGAAAATAGTAGATTTAGTGAAAAGCAACCTTCACTCATGAAACCCTTACTCATCGGAGCTACCGGAAATATTGGCCAGCAGACTGTTAAAGCACTCGTTAACGAAGGTATCCGGCCCGTCGCCGCCGTACGCGACATGGAACGGGCCAGGCAACAACTGGGCCCCAAGATCGATTACGTCTTTTTTGATTATTACCAGCCCGAGAGCTACCTGCCGGCCCTGCAGGGCATCGATCGCTTATTTTTTATTGCGCCCAAGGGGGATCTGCTTCCCGCCGTCCAGGGCCTGCTACGAGCCGCGCACGAAACCGGCCTGCAATATATCGTCTTCAGCTCCGGCCGGACAACCGGCGGCGTGGAGGGCAAGCCCCTGCACCAGATCGAAAAGACCGTGCAGGCCAGCGATATTCCGTACACCATCCTGCGGCCGGGCTGGTTTATGCAGAACTTCGCCGGCTGGCTCGGCGAATGGATACCGGCCGAGGGTAAACTATACATTCCCGCCGGCGACAGCAAAACGGCCTTCATCGACGTTCGCGATATCGGTGCCGTGGCCGCTATCCTGCTCACGGAAAGTGGCCACAACGGCGAAATTTACGAACTGACCAGCGACGAAGCCATCGATCACTACGAGGTGGCCCGCCTGATCGGGAAAGCCGCCGGCCGGGAGGTAACCTACGTTCCCATGCCCCCTGATGACTTCATCGAGCTGATGGTTGAAAAAGGCTGGCCCCGCTCCCGCGCCGAACATACCGCGGAACTCTACGAGTGGGTGCGCCGAGGCAAAGAAGCTCTCATCAGCCCCGATGTGGAGAACATCCTGAGGCGCCGCCCCATCCACTTCGCCGAGTTCGTACGGGATTACCGGAACAAGTGGAAATAGGAAACAGGAAAGAAAAAATTTGCCCGATCATGCAAACCCTAGACTGGAAAGAGGAAATAGGCCGCACCCAGCATCCAGCCCCCAAATCGAAGTGGGCCATACGGCTCTTCGCTTCGCTCCGAGAAGTCGGAAGGGGGAATGGGCTTAGCTGGGCTTATCCAGGAATATTCCAAGGCTAGCTCCATCCAGCATCCAGTACCCAGTACCCAGTACCCAGCATGAACTTTTTTCCCTCCCATATTTTACCAAAGTAAACGCTATTCATGTCAGCAACAGCAATCATTACCGGCGGGGGACAAGGCATCGGCAAAGTCACTGCCGGTCATCTCATGCAGGCAGGCTATCAGGTCATCATTTTCGAAAGAGATACGGAAGCCGGCCGGGAAGCAGCCGAAGATATCGACGGACTGGTATTCATGGAATGTGACGTCTCCAATGAAGAAGATGTTATTCGTTGTATCGGCGACAGTGTCCAGCAGTTCGGACATATCAACGCCCTGGTTAACAATGCCGGTTTCAGCATCAACAAACCAATTGAAGAACTAAGTCTGGAGGAATGGAACCGGGTGCTGGGCACCAATCTGACCGGCGCTTTTCTCTGCGCCAAGTACTGCGCCACGCACCTGCGCAAGAGCGAGGGAAGCATTGTCAATCTCTGTTCTACCCGTGCTTTTATGTCGGAGGCCGATACGGAAGCTTATTCTGCCTCTAAGGGCGGCATCCATGCCCTTACCCACTCCCTGGCCATCAGCCTGGGTCCGGAAGTTCGCGTCAACGCCATCAGTCCGGGCTGGATCGACGTGACCCCATTCCAGAAATCCAGCGAGCGCGACCCCATCGAGTTGCAGCCCCACCACCACCTGCAGCATCCCTGCGGTCGCGTAGGCACCCCGCACGACGTGGCCCGCATGGTGCGCTTTCTCATCGACCCGGCCAACGGCTTCGTCACCGGGCAGAACTTTATCGTGGACGGTGGGATGACGCGGAAGATGATATACGAGTAGGAGTCAGCGGAAAAGAGAACCTCTCGACTTCCCTACAACCTTGTATTCACAATATTGGTAAAAGCGGAACCAAAGGTATAACTGATGCCAAGTCCAATAGACAGCTGAAAATCAGTGGCGATTTGCCGCTGTCGCAGCAGAATATCTTCCAGGGAAGCATCGCCTTTCGGCAAACCGATCTGGTCGCGGATGTATTCCAACTCGGCGGAGAAACGTACTGCCAGACCTTTCCATACGCGGATTTCGGCGAAACTGTCCAGCTCTACGTGGTGCTTGGAAAAATCGTGGAGAAAATGGGCCGCTTCAATACGGGTGAATATGTCCCCCCAGGGCTGCCGGAACCGGAACCGGAAGTTGAGCGATTGCTGAAAAAGATGCTCCTGATTCCTGTTGAAGATAGTGGTGTCAATGTAATTATTTTGCAAACTTTCCATCCGGTAGGACACTGTAATCTCCCGGCGGATTACTTCATCATAGGGGTAAATACTGTACTCCACCGCCGGCGCAGCAGCCCAGGCCAGATCAATATTGGAGTAGGTGCTATGATTAACCTCACCGAAAAGACCGGCCGACCAGTGATCACCCAGACTCCGGACTACACTGCCGAAAATATAATTGCGGCGCCGAACCGCCGTAAAGCTGGTCTCGTCACTGGAAAAACGGCGGTCGGAATAGTTGATCTCCCCCCGGGAGCGGATGCGCCAGTTTTCCGTCACCCGGTCGGCCGAAACCCCCGTCTCAAAATCGATGCGCTGGTCGCTGGTTTCTTTGTTGAAGTCTCCCTCTACGTAGATATTGTAAATCCAGAAGTTCCATGGGTCTTCCGCCGCTTTAACCTGCGCGGTGCTCTCTTTTTCCGCTCCCTCATAAGATACCTTCAGTTGATCCAGCATGGGCGTCTGAATCAGAAAGGGCATCAGGCCGGCCTCTATGCGTTCTACCAGTTTGCGGCGTACATCATCTTCTGTCGCCAAAGGAGGTGCACTGTACTCCAGATGTTGCCCCTGACCGGAAAAGTCCTCTTGTCCGGTAAAAATCAGTTCATATTGCTCACCGCCCCCAGCGGTGCGGATACGGTTGATCTGTATGAAAATATCGGCCATAGCCTGGTCGCGCACATGATTGAGATAATTCAGCTCCTGGCGAAAGTAATTCGCATCACAGCGGTCACATTTGATGAACAAACTTACCGTTCCATTGGCGTCTTCCTGCGCGAAAAGCGAAGAAAACGGGGTCGCCAGCATAAAAAAGGATAATAAAACAAAGAGGTGTGATTTCTGCATGAAATGGACTTACTGTATTTACTTAAAAGACGTAAAGCCATTATCCATTGTTCAATTTCCACAGCTATACAAAATGCCGACGGTCCTTATCCTGGCTAAACTTTTCCTGATTATAGGTTTTGGACGCTCCCTTGGGAATTGACAGACTTTGAAATTCCGTCCCCTTTAACTGCTTGGCCAGAAAGACGATCTGCCCGACGTGATAAGCGTAGTGCGCCAGTTGACGGTTGATGGCCTCCAGTACGGTATGCCCCTCGTTGCGGATATAAACGATCCGCGACAGGTCTTCCGGCCGTAGCGGATCGAGGGCTTCAAACAGACAGTTCCACCCTGCTTCCCAGGCCGCTACAATATCTTTCTGCGTCTCCAGGGTATCCTCAAACTCCCGGTCGCGCTCGCGCCAGGTCTTCTCGCCGTCGCTGCTAAGAAAATCCGTCCAGCGCGACAGCATATTGCCCCGCAGGTGTTTGACAATGGTCGCAATGTTGTTCGAATCCGGCGCGGGTTCCTCCCGTAGCTGATTCTCGCTGAGTTGGGCCATGGCCTTCTCACCCAGGCTTTTATAATAGCGAAAGAGTTTGCCGGTGCTCTCCAGGTAGTTTTTTTCCATGGTATTGTTTTTTTTAGAAAACTATTTATACCCTGTAAAAAGTTTATTGGATACACACTTTACATTATGGATCTCCGCACCCTCAAACTTCAGCTCATTCAACGCATCCTTCAAACCGATGATGCCCAGCTACTGCAAACCGCCGCTCAGCTGCTGGAAATGGACCGGGAAGATGCCCC